>JACCDQ011456926.1_pt1 | contig 12905 bp, 6 predicted proteins | sample 7446031 | NCBI WGS metagenome assembly JACCDQ01 (sample SAMN15323442, study PRJNA562643) | freshwater metagenome | isolation source: river surface water | place: USA:Blue River Watershed | collected 2017-08-17 | reverse complement strand
TTTAATGGTAAAACTTCCTTTGTCCTCTTTTTCTACTCCGTTTAAAACTGTTTTTACAAACCAGGTATTGTCTTCGCTTGCATTGGCTTTGTCGTCAAAAAGATTAGTTGCGCCGGTAATGGGTTTGTCGTTTACTCGGATGGCTGGGTTGCTTCCGCTTTTTCGATATAAGTTGAAAGCCAGATTATCTGAATCAGTGCCCAGAACACGCCAGCCCACATAAAAATGGCCGTTTTCTTTTACGGCAATCAGTCCTCTGTCTAGTGATTCCATTTGCCTTTGGCTGAATAATAAAGAACTGGATAGTTGAAAAGCCAGTAGTATTAGAAGTTTTTTATTCCAGGTATTTTTCATGGTTGAGGGTTGGTTTGGTTATGGAAAAACTTTACTTATCAATTTTTATACCATTAGACTGTAAAAAAGTGAAGATGTTTAATGGGATTGAGGTTTTTTTGTTATAAAAAATCCTGAGAATTAAAAAGTCTCAGGATTTAGTTTCATTTGGATCCGGCTTTAGTTGAAGCTTAATGTCATTAAGTTAAGGAATAGCAAATAAACCACCCCGCCCGTTGGGCACCCCTCCAAAGGAGGGGAAGTGGCTTGATTTCCCCTCCCTTGGAGGGGTGCCTGAAAGGCGGGGTGGCTTTTCTATTTATGATGGGAGTTACCCTTTAAAACATTTTTTCAAGACCTTCCCAGCGTACATTCCATTTTCCATCTTTAGGGAAACCCGGATTTTTTTCAGTCGTACCATCCCAACCTGCACACATCATGGCTACGGCTGTAAGAACTCCACCATTTCCTGGTAAATAAATAGGCAAACGACCTTCCTGATAATTATGACCGTTAACTAAATAAGTATTGGTTTGTACATTCATAAACAAGGCATCAACCGCTTTTTCAGGCATTCCTAAACGAGCCGCAGTCATGGCTGTCATTGGGAAATCCCAACCCCAGGTTTCTTTCCATGACCAGGTTTTCCAAATCAAATCGAAGGTATTCTTCATGATGTTTTTATCCAATAAAGTCGTTTCCGGTAACATTCCATAAGTTCCAAAAACAGAAGGATGATCGGTTTTGTATTCCGGATTGGTATAAGAATCTTTAGCACTTTCTGTTGCTAAATAGACATTCTCCTGAACAGGTAATTTGGATAATTGAGCTACCACGTCTTTCCATTTGGCAACTTCCGGTTCACCCAAACGTTTTTTCCATTCTAAGGCGGTATTTAAAGCCCAATTCCAATAAGCCAATTCGTAGGTTGGATTAAAGGTTTCTGCAGCTTTAAAACGCTCTTGCGCCGGAATTACTCCCGGTCCCAGAATATATCTTTTTTGCTCTTTGTCGTAATAAGCAAAAGAAGCCATGAAATCAGCCGTAGCAAAAACACGTTTTTTGTATAAATCTAGAGTAGCTTTATCCTTGTGGTCGCGATACATCAATTCAGCAAAAGTGATAAAATGTGGCTGTTGCCAAATTAACAATGCACCAATAGAAGACGGCGCTTCGTTACCATCAGGATCGGTCATTTTTTGCCATCTTACCCCATCATAACCCTGTCTAACGGCAATTTTTTTAGCATTATCATAGACTTTGTTGTACCAAGGAAGGCTTTTTTCTAACAAACCAGCTCTTCCCCATAATGGAAAATGAACGCCATGCCACCAGTGCATTTCCAAATGCGGTTTTCCATACCAGCTGTTGTAAGTCAGTCCGGTTTCCTGTGGAGGTTCGTTACCTGCACATTGTAATTTGGTTAAATATTGTGATAAAATGACTCTGCGTTCCAATTCGAAAGCACGAGTATCAGTACACTTTGAAAAATCGACTGCTGCACCGCTTTTCCAGAATTTTTCCCATCCCGAAATACTACTGGATTGTACTGCGGAAACATCAGGAGTTTGCATTTTGTCTTTGTGAGCTGGTGCAAATTCGCAACTGAAAGCAAATTCGTTGTTTTTTGATGGAGTCAGGATATAATAATGCGCTTCTTTTTGAGCGATTGCAGCGTTCCCTTTCCATTTTAGACCAATGTTATAGGTAATCGAATCCATTTTGTGCGTGATAATGGCTTCGTTTTTTCCTTTGTTCGAAAGTGCGCTGGTATAGTTATAATCGGCTTTCCACAAGTTTCCGTTATCGCCCCATTTCATTGTTGGGAACGGAATGCGCAGACGGATTTTCAATTGTCCTTTTTTAATTAAATCCGAAACTACTTTTACTCCAATAGCATCTTTTTCTTGGTGTGAAGCGGTCCAAACTGTTACAGGAGTTCCGTCAAAAGTAAAAGTACTTTGAATTTCTCCTGTCCAGACATTAAGTGTTTGTTTGATGTTTTTAATATCGGATGGCAGGGCCAAAGCACCATTTTTTTTATACAATTCAAATCCTAAATTTCCCAGTTGCAATCGGTGGGCATTGGCACGAAAATATTCTACAGCATTTTTAACCTGTTCTGTGGATTTTTGTTGAACAGAATAAGAAACCTGTCTTCCGTTTTGTTGGAAATTTTTTAAGCTTTCTTCAAATTTATAATTTTCAGTATTCGGAACAGCATCCCATCCCCATTCCGATTGGGTTCCCAGTGGTACTCCCGCCTGATAATAATCGGGAAAAGTTTGTAAACCTGTAGCGTCAACCGTGAAGGCGAAAGTTCCGTTTCCAACAGATAAAGAGCCCAAAGTGTCAATTTTTGTGATATTGACATTGTGCCTTGTTACCAATGCTTTTCGGTCTATTTTTTCCTGTGCTTTTGCTGTGGTTAAAAGCAAACACAATGAGACTGCGATGAATACTTTCTTCATAAAATTATAATTTTTGATTGATTTTAAAAATAAAGGCTGAAGCCGTTTCATACTTTCCACCCTGTGAGGCAGTAAAAAGATAGGTCGGTTTGCCTTTTTGAAATAGTAGTTGCGGACGTTCGACTCTGCCGTAACGGTTTAAATGTTTTGGGGCAGGCGGTTGTGTAATATATTTGCTGAGTTCCTGATAGCCAATTTGTGGTTTTGACCAATGTTTGCCGTCTTTAGATTCCATGTACAATCCTTTGTCAATTCCGAAAACACCCATGTCCCGGGCCAGCATTTTGAATTTTCCGTCTTCGTACCAAACGTAGGCGTCTTCGCATTGTTGATTGTTTCCCATATTATGAAAATCAACAACCGGATTGCCTTCGTATTTGATATAAGGTCCTTCTAATGATTTGGCTATAGCCAAACCATATTTTCGATTCCCATTAATTTCAAATTTTGGATGCACATAACCTTCTGTATCCAGTGATTTATAATACAACCAATATTCGCCATTATGTTTTATAAAAGAAGGATTGGTGGTTAATAAATCATCCCATTCTCCCTCTTTTCCCGGAAGCAATAAAGGTTCGTCTGGTCTTTTCCAGGGACCAAAAAGTGAGTCTGATGTTGCCAATCCAATGCGTTTAGTGTCCATTTTTCCATTGGAATTTCCTAAAAAGAACAACGCATATTTTCCATCTACAAAATGAATGCTCGGATTATGACAGGTGGTCGCATCCCAAAAACCGGGACCACGAGGCGAAAGCACAGTACTCATATATTCATAAGGGCCTTCGGGTTTATCGGCAACGGCATGTGCAATTTCGGAACTGTTAATCCAGCCGCCCATTCCTTTGGCTTTTGGCCAACGGGAGAAAAACACATGAATTTTTCCGTCCGGTCCTTCAATCGGACTGTTGCACCAAACATAATAACCTTCAAATTCCAAAGCGCGACCAACGGGAGTCAGGCTTTTTTCGAAATCGGAGAGTTTGGGTTGCTCATCGATAGTCAAAAAATCATGAGCATGCACAGGAAGCATGGCCGCTAAAGAAGCCAGAAATGTGGTGCTGATAAATTCTTTTCTATTCATTTTATTCGCGGTTCAACGTTAAACTCATGATACCTATGACAACTTCATTGGCAATGGCTTTTATTTCTAAGCTTTTTAAGTTTTTATTTTTGTTCAGCGGTACATCAATAATTGTTCCAGCACCGCCTTCGACACCAAAATCACTGAAACCTTTTATCGATTTAAAATCCTTAAAGTCCCTGCTGATTGTTCCCGTTTTTAGATAGACTCTTGGCGGTTTTTGAGCATTGGTGGTAAAAGCATAGCCGTCGGTATAAAAATCCTGTTCGATAGGCCACCAATTTTCCGGATTTTTCAGTTCCAGTTTTTCGCTGCTGCCGTCGGTGTAAGTTACTGTAATTTCTCCATTGGTAAAACGGCTTTGCATCGGATTAGTCGTTCCCGCCATCATCAGATAAGCCTGAGAGGCTTTTCCCGAAAGAGGAATTGCTACAGATTTAGGGAAATTATCCCATTGCGAAACAAAGGCAATATTTTTTTTATCAGCATTCGAAGGCGTAGCAAAAGGAACTCCTTGCGGACTAATAATTTGATTGTTTATTCCTGCTTTTGCTCTGAGTCCGGCATCATCAATTATAGGTTTTACAAGTGGATAACACCAGTTTCCAATTCCCTGAGTAGGGATTTGAAGGCTAGGGGATTGTGCTCTTGGGCTCAGGTATTTGTTTTCGAAAATATTCGTGATTTTATCATTGAAAATACCATCCAGTTTTACGGTCTCCCAGTTTGTTTTTGAATTGGATTGAATGTCCCAGTTGGTGAAATTTAATTTTGTTTTGGAACCATCTTCAATAGTTATTTCAACAGCATTTGTTCCCGAAACTAATTGTGCCAAAGGAATTTCGATATTGTTCTCTGAATTGGCTTTCAGACTCACTTTGGTATTTCCTTTTTGATTCGAAATAAGTGATCCATTTACCGTTTTTGTGGTGTTGTTCTTGATTGCTACAACTGCATTTTCTCCTTTTATAGAATTCGAAACAATTTCAAATTTTGGAGTGATTTTAAGGTCAATCGCCTGCCACCAAATCATCTCTTTTTGTTTTAGTTTGACAAAGAAAGATTTGTTACCAAGACCATTTGCCACAGCATTGATTTCGTTATTGCTTAAAACAGTGTTTGCCAATGTGTTTTGGGTATCTTTTATTTCTAAAATTGTGGCTTTATTGGTTGTGATTTTTATGTTTTCGCCTTCGCAAATGGTGGAAACCACTGTTGGCTGTTCCAAAAGGGCATCGCTCCAAACGATTTCAACTTTATAGGAATCAGCATACGGACTTTCGATACTTATTTTTGGGCTTCCAACAGTCCCGTCAATCATTTTCCATTGCACTTCTTTTCCGTTTACTGTCACTTTATTGATGCTTTCTTGTGTGGCATTGACCAATAATTGCAGATTCATTTTTGTTGAAAAATGAGGTGTAATTTGATAAACGTCGGTGTTTTTAGTTCTTTTGAAAGCAAAAGCAACATCCGGAATTTCAAGTGAAGCATGATCCCATGATTTTGGTAATCCGGGCTGAATTGTTAAAGTGTTTTTAAGCGCATCGGGTTGGATTCCGAAAAGTCCTTCGACTAAAGTTCGTCCTGCCATTCCTACCGGGTCGGCAAAGTCGCGATACAATTCACCACGGATGGCATCCTGAAACAATAATTGTTCAAAACCACCCGGCGAAGCCCCCAGATACATGCTTTCGATTAAGCCACTTTTCCAAAGTTGATAGGCTTTTTCCGATTGTCCTCCCTGCCAGTACGCTAAGGATGTGTGCAAAATTTCCGCCAGAGCTACATTGTTTAGTGACCAGGTGTAAGGCTGCCAGTTGGTTGTGGATATCAGTTCCAGATTGTTTTTGTCTAAACCTTCGGCAGCAACCGGGATATGAGGAATTTCAGTATCTACATAGCGCAGGGCTTGGTAAGCTTGAAACGGATTCGCAATTTCGCTGTCTAACGCGTGATAAATAGTCCAGATTGCAGGAGTGTCATGGGTGAGTTGGTTGCCCAAAAGGTCTTTATATTCTGCAAAAGTGCCTTTGTTGTTTTTCCATAATTTTTCCTGAATTGCCTGATGAATGTGAGCGGCTTCTTTGGTGTAAGGAGTGCTGTCTTCGCCTACAATTTGGGCTAATTCCGCCGCCATTTTATTGGCATAATAATTATAAGCCGATGTATGGGTAACGCCACCGCCGCTGTATTGCAGGGCATCACTGGCCCAGATCGCAGCATAGGCATCATAGAGTCCGTCGCCATCAACATCGTAATTTCTTTTTTCCCAAGCCAGATGCCTTTTGATAACCGGCCACATTTTTTTTAAGAAATCAATATCTCCCGTCCATTTAAAATGACGGATTAACTGGTCGATAAAAACCAAATTCATATCATAATGATGCGCCACTTTGTTGTTGTTAGGATTACGGCTGATGTAACCGCTACTGAACATGGAAGTCCCCATTTTTTCCAGTTGGCGCGCATAATTTCTGGTAGTGTCAAGAACGACCGGTCCTGATTCTGGTTCGATTACCTGCGAGTTTCCATAGCTTTCAAAATGGGTTTTGGCTCTGTCATGCCAGCCCAGAGGATCGGCAACATAAGCACCACGCCAGGCGTTTAAGTACATGCGCCATGCCACAGCTCCGTGCAAATAAGCCGGATTTTCCCAGATGGCATCGGCAGCCATTGCTAATGCACCACCCAAAGTGTTGATGTAAGGATCGGGCGTGTTAACTTTTATGCGGTTAGTCAAAAGTTGGCTTTGTGCGATGGCTTTTTTGAATTTTTCGGCTACGGTTTTCTGATTAGTATTTTCAATTTTAGCAGTATTTTCGAACAACCAATAGTTTCCTTCTTTCGAAAATTGATTCAGTTGTCCAACAAGCATTGGAGCCGTATCTGCTGTTGAATTATAGTTTTCTAAAGGTGTTTTCAGAAAATTGGCACTAGTCAAATGCACTTTGGAATCTGGAAAAACAGCGTTGATTAACTGAGTGTTCTCAGTTGCTTTTTTACTGCTCGCAGAACCATAAGACAAGGTAAAGCTGTTTTTATTAAGCTGGTATTGATTGTTGACGCAATATTCTGGTTGTAAATAAAACACCGATTCAGGATCGCCACCAATGTCACCGTTTCGGGAGAATTTTTTACCGCTGGCACCACCGTAAGCCCATATTAGGGAAGTGTTTTTAGGAATATTATTCCCAATAACTTTTAGAATAAAACCATCGCTGTCTGCCAAGGCTACAATTTGAATCGTCAAAGAGGCATTAGAAAGCAAAGCATCTTTTATTTGGTATTCAACCGTTCCGGGAGTGTATTTTGTATTTATTTTATCGGCTTCGGTGAGCCATTTGCTGTTTTTTCCGTTGATTAATCCCAGTTTGAAATTACCGCCCATTCCCGGCATGTACATGGCAAACTCAGGTAAATCACCTGCTTCAACTCTAAAAGCGGTGTTGGTTCCGTACAGGGCACGGTTGAATTTTCGGGTTCCATTTTTTAAAACAAAACTCTTGCCTTCAGGTGCGTAATGAATTTTTCGTTTTTCTCCATGCCATAGATTTTGATTTTGAGCGGTCAAATTTGGTAAAGAAAAAGATAGAAGTAGGAGGGAAACAGCGATTTTAGATTTCATTATAAATCGATTACTTTTTAGTATTGTTTACAGCTTTTGAAAAATCTACATTCTTTGAGTTTTCAATTTTTAAAGTCGAATAGTCTAAAGCATTTATAGTTACATCGTCTAAAATCCAATTGCTGCTGTAGGCAATGTTTCCTGCGGTTTCGGCTGTAATATGGACATTTTTAAGAGTGACGTTTTCGACAATAGACTCCTTTAATCCTGCTACCGAAATGGCTTTTTTAGCCCCTTTGATATCGATATTTTTCAAATGAATATTTCTAAAAACAGGAATTCCTTTCGATTCAGGTTCTACCTTAGTCAGCATTTTTTTCCAGTGTGGAGGTAAAGTTTCTTCGGTATAACCGGCAGGAAGTTTGGAATAGCTGTAAGCCGGATTCCAGTTCATCGAAATGGTGATAAAAGTACCTACACTTTCCATTTTTATATTTTCCATATAAACATCTTCTACTGTTCCTCCTCGGTTAGTAGCCGATTTTATATTCAATCCATTTTTAGTGCCGTATCCCTGAATATTGGAAACATATACGTGTCGAATACTGCCCGAAGTTTCGCTGCCTAAAGTGAACAAACCAGCACCTTGACGGGCAATACAATTGCGCACCACAACATATTCAGTCGGGCGATTGACTCTCAGTCCGTCCCAGTCGCGTCCTGCTTTTAGACAGAAATTGTCATCATTGCAATCAATATCACAGTTTTGAACCAATATCCATTTTGATGAATCGATGTCAATTCCATCTGTACTTGGACCATGTCCGCCGATGTTGTTTCTTATTTTGATACCATCAACGGTAATGTATTCCGAATACAATATCTGAACCGTCCAAAATCCCGCTCTTTGAATATTTAAATCTTTAAGAAATACATTTTTAGAATTCGTGATTAAGATGGTTCTTGGGCGTTTAGCATCATAATCAACAATCCATCGTAAATCTTTGGCTTCGTATTCTTTGCGTAAATTCCAATAATAATCCCAATAGACTTTTCCCTGACCATCGATGGTTCCTTCGCCATCAAGGCTTACATTTTTTTGATCTAAAACATTGATTAAAGCCGCTGGCCATTTCATTTCGATTCCAGCGACACGAGTGTCGATTTCCGGGTAGTCAAGAATGTTTTCGCTACCTAAAATAGTTACTCCTTTTGGGACATTAAAATGAACGTCTTCTTTGATGAATAAGGAACCCGTTAAGTAATTTCCGGGTTTGAAAGTAAGCGTTCCACCACCATTTTTACTGCATTCGTCTATGGCTTTTTGAATGTTTTTAGTCGAAAGTGTTTTACCATCATTTATCGCTCCAAAATCGTTCGCGTAATAGGTCTTAGATTTAAAAGTGTTTGCTTTAGCGCCTACTTTGTTAATCCATTCGGGTTCAAAATTAGCCGAATGACTTGCTATTTGAGCAGTCTCTTTACAGGAAAAGAGCAAAAAGAATAGTGCGCTAAAAAAGATTAAGGATTGTTTCATTATGATTGATTTTATCTCCGAAAATCATTATTTCATATCATAAACGTATCCTGTACTTGCCTGATTTTAAGTTGAAATTCTATAAATTGATAAAAACGGGATAGTTTTGGATAATTTAGTTTTGATTTTCGAACAAGTTATAGCTGTTTTTGCTTATTCGCCGCCTAAGTTTACTTCTTTTGCATCTTTTTGGAATTGCTCCTCCAGCTTATTTTTTAGTTTATTGGCTAAAGTTTCATGTTCCAGAATCAGGTTTTGTTTTTCTTCAGGGTCTTTTTCGAGATTGAAAAGTTCAAAAACCGTTAGAGTATTTTTATGTCTTGTTCGAATTAATTTCCAAGGTTTTTCAGTAATACTTTCCTGTAAATGTCCTCGGATGTAAATTTGCTGATTTGGGATAGAATCGTTAGAAACAATGGAATTCCAGATGTTTTTTCCTTCTACTGTTTTAGGGATTGATTTGGCTCCGGCCAATGATAAAATGGTAGGCATTAAATCAGTTACTGAAATGTAATTATTGTTCAAAGAACAATTGATTTTATCTTTCCAATAAATAAAAGCGGGTACTCTCACGGCGCCTTCATAGTTTGTGGTTTTCCAGTCCCGCAACGGATAATTACTGCCTAAAACGTCATTTGCGGCATGTCTTCCTTTGTATTGGTTTCCCGGAATCCATTTGTCCATGGCGCCATTGTCGCTCATGAAAATAACAACAGTATTTTTGTCTAAATGCTGTTGTTTTAAGGTTTTTAATATTTGTCCAATGCTATAATCCAAATGTGACATGGCAGCGGCATAATCTCTTCTGGAATTGTTTTTAATGGTTTTTAAATAGGGTTTTTTCCATTTGTCTTCTTCCTGCAAAGGAAAATGTGGAGCGCTATAACTCAACTGAATGTAGAAGTTTTTAGAGGGGTCTCTTTTAGTTTTAAGCCAAGTAATTGCTTCGTTTTCAATTAGGTCAGTTGCGTGTCCTTTTTCGGTAATAAACTGACCATTTCTGTGCCAACTTGGATCTCCGTTTTTGTATTCGTGACTGTATTGGTCTATTTGTCCGTGTAAAAAACCATAGGAATAATCAAATCCGTAAACTTTAGGGCCACTGGAAGGATTTAATCCCAAATGCCATTTGCCGAACAAAGCTGTCTGGTAATTTTGTTTGTGTAAGGCTTGTGGTAAAGTAGTCACATCACTTGGTAAACTCAAATTGCTTTTGTCGCTTATTGGTGCCACGATTCCCATACGGCTGGAAGGTCTTCCTGTAAAAAAGCTCGCCCTGGATGGAGAACAGGTAGGTGCAGCGTACAAACGGTTGAGTTGGGCTCCATTTTTGGCAAGCCAATCAATATTTGGGGTATGAATTTCTGATCCATTATAGCCCACATCATTCCAGCCTGCATCATCAGCAACAATAACTACAAAATTAGGTGTAGTAGGAGAGTCCGTTTTTTTATCTGTTGGTTGTCCAAAAGATAAAAACCAAGATACTAGAGTTATGCTGCTGATGACGAGTCTGTTCATGAATTGTATTTAAAGACTATTTACGAGGTTTTAATTGTAAGGAACTATCGTTGATTTCGAATTCGTTGTTTTTAAGCATCAAAATGATTTCAGAACCGGCTAAAATTACAGGTCCATAACCATGCGCAGCAAAAACATTAATTGGGCGGTAGTAGTAAAAAGCAGGGTCAAATCCCATTCCGGTTCCTACACAAGTACCTTCTACTTCTCCTTTTTCGTTTACTTTTGTAGCAACGGCATTCCATGCTAATAATGCTGCAGGAGCATAAGCTGCTTTGTCGATATAGCCTCTGTTGATAGCACGGGTAATAGAATATGCATAAATAGCAGTTGCTGATGTTTCTAAATAAGTATCATTTCGGTCAATCAATTGATGCCAAAAACCGGTACCGTCCTGATAAGCAACCAGTCCTTTGATGTGTGCTCTCAATTGGTTTAACACAGCATTATATCCCGGATGGTCTTTTGGTAAAACTTCTAATAATTCCACCATAGTCATTACTGCCCAACCATTGGCGCGAGCCCAATGAAATTGTGGGTGCTCTTCCATAGATTGCACCCAGCCGTGCATGTATAAGTTTTTTTGGCTGTTGAACATGCGTTCCGAGAATTGTTTGACTTGTTTTACTGCATCATCATAATATTTTACATCACCTGTTAATTTTCCCATTTGTGCCAATGCTGGAACAGCCATAAACAGATCATCTAACCATAAAGTGTTGGGTTGTGGTCTGTTTCTGGCCAGGGTACCATCAGTAAGGCGAAATTCCTTAGTACTGATATAGTTCATGAAATCATCAATCAATGGTCTCAAATCGGCTTTTATTCCTGCTCTTTGTGCTTTAATCATTGAGGCAGTAACAGCACCACCATCATCCAAAGCATGAGGCATTAAAAAGCCATGCACTGGTGAAGGGAATTTATTGTTTTTAAGTAGTTCTTTTTTGTAATAAGGAGCAATATCAGCGATTAGTTTTAAACGTTTGTTAGTATAATCAGCATATTTTTGATCTCCTGTTGCTTCTGTGGCTAAAAGCATACCGGCATAAGTTACACCCCATTCGTAACTGGTTAATCTAAAAGTTCCAGGAGAAAAGATGGTGTTTTCGTCCAGTTTTTTTAGATCAGTAACTTCCTGTTTAGTTTTACTGTCTATCAGGCCTGCAGGAGTTGTTTTTTCAAGAAAAGCATATATTTTGTCTATAGTTGCTTTGATTTCCTGAGCTGATTTAGCTCCATAAGGTGTAGGGTAATCGGGTTGTAAAAGGTGCAAAGGCGCGGTAACATCGTTAGCAGGTTGCTGAGCGTTTACAAGAGTTGGGATTGCCATTATAGTTGCGGCAACTCCGATTTTAATTCCGGTTTTGAATGCTTTGGTTTTCATTTTGGTTAGGTATTATATTAATGGTTTGTTAGTATGTTTTTATTTTACAGCAACGTCCCAGACTTTTGAAAGTTGAGACGAGCCTTTTGGTCCTTTAATTTTTAAAATTACAACATATTTTCCGGCTTCTTTGTATTGATGAATTGGATTTTGCTCGGTTGAGGTTGTGCCGTCACCAAAATCCCAATTCCAGGAGTTAATTTCGCCTTCAGATTCATCAACGAAAGCGACTTCTCTTTTTGGCATATTTACAACTTTAAAAGACCATTTGGTTTCAATTTCTTTTTTGAATTCTTTTTCTAAAGGCATCAGTTTGAAAGGTAAAGCATAAGAAGCATTTCCGTACATTTTGTGTTCTTTTGAAAGATTCCAAAAGCCGTTATTTTCAGTTTTGTTTACATCGTCATAATCGATTATTGCCCAGCAAAGACCTATGTTTTTGTTTTCTTCCAAGATGGATTCTATTGCTCTCGACGGATCATTTCCTGCATAATCAAAAGGGGTAATCCAGAATTCCAGTGTTAATTTTCCGCCTTGTCCCGGTTTAAAATCATAATGATAAGAAGCATTAGCATAAGGCAGATTCTTAATCCACGGCTGACTACCCCAAACCATCGTCCAGTCTTTTTCCAGAGCGGGAGTGAAAATATGGTAGTTTTGAGCATGCACTCCGTGATAGGAGAAATAGGCTTCCATTGTATTTGTCAGATTTGGATTGGGATGAAAACGGTCAATAAAAGGACCTCCGGATTGGTCCGCATCAACAATCAATTCGAAAGTGTCATTATGTAATCCCGGAAGAGAAAAATCCCAGTAATCATCATAGGCTTCATATAGAAAATACAAACGATTGAGTCCTTTTACCCAGCCTACCTTTACGCTAACATCGAGGTTTTTTGGGTCGGCTTTGGGCTGTTTTCCGCTGTCGTCCCACAATTGATCCATTCCTACCACATAATTTTTAGGAACCATTTTCCAATCGTCACTATTTCCGTCAATCGTAGGGA
>JACCDQ010422013.1_pt1 | contig 12907 bp, 8 predicted proteins | sample 7446031 | NCBI WGS metagenome assembly JACCDQ01 (sample SAMN15323442, study PRJNA562643) | freshwater metagenome | isolation source: river surface water | place: USA:Blue River Watershed | collected 2017-08-17 | reverse complement strand
GCAAAACAATGTATATGTGTATTTTCGCTACCTAGAGCCTGTTAAAGAAATGGGGCAAGCTGCTGAGGTCATCATGGTAGTGATCAATAATTCATCTAAAGAGCAAACGCTTACATGGTCTCGCTTTGCAGAGGGTTTACACGGATTTGACAAGGGTAAAGACGTACTCAATAACCAAACCTTTGATTTCGAACAGCCCAGCGGCAGCATTCCGGCCAAAACTTCTTACATCATCAAGTTAAGTCATTAATTATGTTGAAATATACGAGCTTCTTTTTTGCATGCGTTTTAGGTTTTTGTGCCCTTGCGCAAAATCCAAATCGAAAATTCGAGGGTTTTGAGAACAATGCGGATGCCTTTTTGATCCGGGTCAATGACGGTCATTATGAAATTAAGTTTTACAATGACCGCATTGTGGAAACTACTTTTATTCCGCGTGAAGATACCCTGCAGCCTGCTCCTTCTCATGCCATTGCAAGCACGTTGTTAGAGCGCACCAAGAAAAAAGCGCAGGTCATAAAGACCCAAGCTGAAAACCCATACTATGATGTTTTTCAGACGGCAAATACAATTAGCGTGCGCATTCAAATGGCGCCATTTCAAATTTCCTATTGGTATAAAGGTAAAATGTTGAGTTCGGAAGCGCTCGGATTTCAGCAAAAAGAAACGCCACAAATTCAGTTGAATCTCACTGCTCATGAACAATTAATGGGTGGAGGCGCGCGTGCCTTGGGCATGAATCGCCGAGGTTACCGTTTGCAACTTTACAACCGTGCGCACTACGGTTATGAAACGCACTCAGAGCTCATGAATTTTACGATGCCCATTGTCATTTCTGACCAATGTTACGCCATTCACTTTGACAATCCACAAATTGGCTACTTAGATTTAGATTCCAAAAAAGACAACAAACTTACCTATGAAGTGATTGGTGGACCGCTGCGTTATCAGGTTATTGCCGCAGATGATTGGCATAACCTAACAGAAAACCTGACGTATTTAACGGGTCGTCAGCCACTTCCAGCTCGCTGGACACTCGGAAATTTTGCGAGTCGTTTTGGTTACCATTCAGAGCAGCAGGCCAGGGAGGTTGTAGCTACATTTCAGAAAGAACAAATTCCGCTAGACGCCATTATTTTTGATTTGTATTGGTTTGGTAAAGAGATCCAAGGTACACTTGGCAACTTCGAGTTTTACCGAGATTCTTTTCCAAATCCAGAACAAATGATTTCGGATTTCAGAGGTCAAAATGTCAAAACGATACTGATTACAGAACCTTTTGTGCTCACTACTTCCAAAAAATGGGCTGAGGCCGATCGTTATAAGTTGCTCGGAACAGACACACTCGGAAACTCCTACCGCTATGATTTTTATTTCGGGAATACGGGTTTGATTGATTTGTATAAGCCAGAGGCCAGAACTTGGTTTTGGGAGATCTATAAAAAATTTCACGGTTATGGCGTGGCTGGTTTTTGGGGTGACCTCGGCGAACCAGAAGTGCATCCGACAAAGCTAAAACACGGCGACAAATGGGCCGATGAAGCGCACAATATTTATGGCCACGACTGGGCGCGTTTACTGTATCAAGGTTATGCGGCAGAATTTCCGAAGCAAAGACCATTTATTTTGATGCGCGCCGGTTATTCGGGGTCGCAGCGCTACGGCATGATTCCTTGGTCTGGAGACGTCAACCGCACCTGGGGTGGGCTCAAGCCGCAAATGGAAATCTCCATGCAAATGGGCTTGCAGGGCATGGCTTATATGCATTCTGATTTAGGTGGTTTTGCCGGTGCCAACGACGATCCAGAGCTTTATGTGCGCTGGCTACAATACGGCGTGTTTCAGCCGATTTTTAGACCTCATGCCCAAGAAGAAGTCCCGAGTGAAGCAATTTATAAAGACCCAGAAACCAAGGCTTTGGCCAAAGCAGCTATTGAATTAAGGTATCAATTATTGCCTTATAACTACAGCCTTGCTTTTGTTAATAGTGCTTTTGGAGAACCTCTCATGCGCCCAATTTTCATGGAGTTCCCAGAGGCCAAATGGTCTTTTGCCGAAACCGAAACCTACATGTGGGGCAACGCGTTTTTGGTACATGCCATTACAGATTCAATGCATTCATCAAAGGATAAGGTTTATCAAACAAAACTTCCGGCGAATGCATCTTGGTTTGAATTTTCAACGGGCCGTTTGGTTGTAAAGCCAGAAGTCAATATGACCAATGAAGGAAACTTTATTGTGGTTTCTACGCCAAAAACGATCCAACACATCCCTGTCTTCGTAAGGTCCGGATCTTTTATTCCGATGAGCCCCATCATTCAAAGTACGGAAGCCTATTGCGACACAATGGTTATGCTACATTCCTATATTGCGCGTCCGACTGCGCCTGACACCACTGTTTTTCTGTGGTACGAAGACGACGGCCGCACCAAAGATGCGCTACGCTTGGGGCTAGCCAAAATGCTCCGTTGTGAATCGGCGGTGGAGCTCAATAAAGCAACTTTAACACTGAGCCCAACAATCGAGAACAATACAGCACTGCCTTATTTTGAATTTGAATGGCTGATTCATACCAATGTAGCTCCAAAAAAAGTGCGTCTCAACGGACAAAAATGTCCATTTGCTTATGACGAACAAGCGGGTATCTTGACGCTTAAAGGGTTGAGAAAGATGCGCGTGGAACGCCATCAACAAGTCTTAGAACTCAGTTGGTGAAAAACTTTTTCTTTGTGTCAACTTGACATTAACAAAAAATCAAATATATTTGACTGATTAATCTGTTATTAACGCTAAAACGAGAACAATGCAAAAACAAACTACTACAAGTTTTTTTGCCTTCTTGATGTTTTTTAGTTTGTCGGTGGTGGCTTTTGCCCAAACCGGTATCCGAGGAACCATCACAGACGCTTCTGGAGTTCCGCTATTCAATGCTTCGGTATTGGTGGAAGGTCAGGGCAAGGGCGCCGTATCAAATGAAAAAGGATTTTACGAAATCACAGGCCTCAAAGCCGGAACTTACAATGTCATTTATAAGTTCATGGGTTTTACCCCACAATCTGATCAAGTTACTGTTGTAGCCAATCAAATGGCGACCAACGATTTTCAGTTTGCTTCTAAAACACAAGATGTCGGTGATGTTGTCGTGATTGGTTACGGTACACAGCGCACCAAAGACCTCACTGGTTCAGCAACGGTCATCAACGAAAAAAACTTCGTACAAGGTTCTTTAGCTACCCCAGAACAACTTGTTATGGGTAAGGTAGCTGGTTTGAAAGTGACCTCCAACGACGGCGCGCCAGGATCCGGTTCAACACTTCGCTTGCGCGGTGGAACCTCAATCAATGCCTCCAACGACCCATTAATTGTTGTCGACGGAGTGCCATTAGATAACGGAGGCATTGCCGGTGCAGCAAACCCTTTATCGCTGATCAACCCAAATGACATCGCTTCATTCGTGGTCTTGAAAGACGCTTCAGCTACCGCTATCTATGGTTCAAGAGCTGCAAACGGCGTTATCCTTATTACCACCAAACGCGGTTCTGCTTCTAACGATGTTAAGGTTGTCCTCGATTCCAAAACGTCTGTATCAACAATTGCTAAATATTTCGATGTGCTGAGTGCAGACTCTCTACGCAGCCTCGTCAATGCAAATGGTACAACCGCTCAAAAAGCGCTTCTTGGCGATTCCAGCACAGATTGGCAAAAACAAGTTTTCCGTTCTGCTGTAGTCACCGACAACAACGTATCTATCACTGGCGGTATCAAAAATTTCCCATACCGTTTGTCAGTAGGTAACCGCATCGACAACGGTATCCTCAAAAGAGATCAATTTGCGCGTACTTCTGTAAGCCTCAACATGAATCCTAGCTTACTGGACAAAACATTGCAAATTGAGGCGAACATGAAATACGTTCAAACAGCGTCTTTCTTCGCAAACCGCGGTGCACTTGGCGCAGCCTTTTTTGATCCAACTCAACCTATTTATTCTGGCAACGAAGCGTATGGCGGTTATTTCGAATGGATAGACAACAACAAACCAAATACGCTTTCTGCGCGCAACCCACTTGGCTTGATTGAGCAGTCTACAGACCAAAGCAAAGTCAATCGTGCAATTGCCAATGCAAAACTTTCTTACCATTTACCTTCATTACCTGCTTTCAAAGCAACGGTAAACGTAGGTGGTGACTTCTCAGAAGGTACAGGTTACACCATTACTCCTGCGACATCAGCCTCAGGTTTCTATACACAAGGGCGTTATTCAAAATACCGCACGACCAAAACCAACAAACTTTTTGAATCTTATTTGAGCTATAACTCAGGTTCTAAATGGGAGAAGCAAACTTTAGAAGTGGTTGCGGGTTATTCTTACCAAGATTGGGATACATACAGCCCAAACAACCCTACATGGAACGAAGCGCAAGACAGCGTTATTGCACCAGAGGCTGCATTTCCTTTCTATACACGCAATGTCTTGATGTCTTACTATGGTCGTGCCATCTACAACTATGCTGGCAAATACGTAGTCAATGTATCCGTTCGTCGCGATGGTTCGTCTCGCTTTAGCCCTGAAACCCGTTGGGGTGTATTCCCCGCAGCATCTGCGGCATGGTTGATTTCAGAAGAAGCATTCTTGAAGAACAGCAAAACCATCAACATGTTGAAACTACGTGCAGGTTGGGGTATCACTGGTCAGCAAGATGGTATTGGTGATTACGCTTACATCGGCAACTATTTCCAAGGTGCTACCACTGCGCAATATGCCTTTGGTGGTCAATATTACCAAGTATTGCGTCCGGCAGGCTTTGATGCCAACCTCAAATGGGAAACCACAACTTCTTACAATGTTGGTTTAGATTTCGGTTTCAAAAACGATCGTTTCTCAGGAAGCGTAGATGTTTACCAAAAAGACACCCGCGACCTCCTTGCTACAGTTCCTGTTCCAGCTGGCACAAACTTTACCAACGAAATCCTTACCAATGTTGGTGCGATGCAAAACCGCGGTATCGAAGCGTCAGTAAACACAGGTATTATTGCTAAAAAAGACATGCGCCTAGACTGGACTATCAATGCAACTTACAACAAAAATTCTGTTGTGAAGCTTTCACAAGTTATAGATACTACTTCTCCAGGTGTATTGGTTGGCGGTATCGGTGGCGGTATTGGCAATACCATTCAAGCACACCAAGTTGGTTACCCAACTTATACTTTCTTCGTTTTGGAACAGCAATATGATTCTAAAGGTGACGTCATTGAAGTTGGCTCTTTAGCAGAGATCGACATGAACGGCGATGGCCAAATCACTGCTGCAGACAAATGGAAAGATACCAACGCGTTTGTTGACCGCAACCACGACGGCATCATCAATGTCAAAGACCGCTACTACGCTGGTCAGGCTGCACCAAAAATGTTCTTCGGTACTGCCTTGAACTTCCAATACAAAAAATGGTATGCAGGTTTCTCAGCACGTGCAGAATTAGGCGCTACTATTTACAACAACATTCACTCAAACAGCGCAGTATTCCAAACTATTGATGGTACCAAAAAATATCTCAACAACATCAGTTCTTTGTACTACCAAGACGAAGTACAGCGCGTTACAGCAAGCCAGTTAATGAGTGACCACTACCTCGAGAAAGCTAATTTCTTGCGTATGGACTTCATCAATGTTGGTTACAACTTCGGTAAACTCGGTTTTGCCAAAGAAAAAGTAGGCCTCAATGCGAGCTTCGTGGTACAAAATGCATTTGTCGTGACCAAATACTCAGGTCAAGACCCAGAAATTGGCGGCGGTATCGACAACAATTTCTATCCACGTCCACGCGTGTATTCAGTTAATTTAACATTTGATTTCTAATTTTTGAACCATGAAAAGATTAGTAGCTTATACCATTATGGCCAGTGCACTTTTATTAGGTGCTTGTGGCAAAAACTTAAACCAATCGCCTAAATACGGCCTCAATGCCGAAGCGGTTTACAGCAATGCTGACAACTACATCAAAGTTCTTGCAAAACTCTACTCTGGTATGTCCATGACGGGCAACCAAGGTCCTGCTGGGCAAGCTGATATCGCTGGTATTGACGAAGGTTTCTCTGCATATGTGCGCGTATTGTGGAACATGCAAGAGTTGCCTACCGACGAAGCCATTTGCGGTTGGAATGACCCCGGAATTCCTGATTTGAACAAAACGGAGTGGAATGCCGATAACGTTTGGGTAAAAGGAATGTACTACCGTATTTTTTACCAAATTACGCTTTGTAATGAGTTCATCTGGCAAGCACGCGACGAAAAACTCAATGAGCGCGGTTTTACAGCAGCCCAAGTTTCAAATATCGTCACAATGCGCAACGAAGCGCGCTTCTTGCGTGCATTGGCTTACTACCATGCTATGGATCTATTCGGAAATGTACCATTCGTAACTGAAGAAGATCGCGTTGGTGCTTTCAATCCAGAGCAAATCATGCGTGCCGATTTATTTGCTTACATCGAGTCTGAACTCAAAGCTATTGAAGACGAGCTTACAACGGCTCCGGTAGTGGACTACGGACGTGCATCAAGCAGTGCTGCCCATGCACTTATGGCCAAAATGTACCTCAATGCTGAAGTTTACACAGGTACAGCGCGCTACAACGATTGTGCAACTTACTGTGAAAAAATTATCAATACCAATAATTTTCAGTTAGACGACGTATACCAAGATTTGTTCTTAGCAGACAACAACACTTCACCTGAGATCATCTTCCCAGTTGTTTACAATGGTTTGTATTCTCAAACTTGGGGTGGAACAACCTTTATGATTTGTTCAGCACTTGGTGGATCTATGGTTGCGGCAGACTACGGTGTAAACGGCAAATGGGCAGGCAACCGTGCAACACGTCCATTCATCGAAAAATTTGTTGATTCTACAGAAGATTCACGTTGGTTGTTCTACACGGCTGGTCAACAAATTGATATCACTTCAATGAGCACGTTTACACAAGGGTATGCAAATCCTAAATACAAGAACAAAACCAAAGACGGTTTGAACGGTTCGAACAACGCAACTTCGGCTCACGTCGATGTAGATTTCCCGATGTTCCGTTTGGGTGATGTTTTCTTGATGTATGCAGAGGCTAAATTCCGTTCAGGAGATGAAGCTACCGCACTCACTTACATGAACAAAATTCGCGAAAGAGCATACGGAAATGCGAGCCACAACTACAGTTCACTTGTACTCAATGATTTCATCGATGAGCGCGCACGCGAACTCAACTGGGAGTGTACACGCCGTACAGACCTCATTCGTTTTGGTCTCTTCACGAGCGGCACCTATGTTTGGCCGTTTAAAGGTGGAGATGTAGCTGGAATTGGTGTAAACGATAAATATAACCTATACCCAATTCCAACTTCTGATATCGTACTGAACCCGAATTTACAACAGAATCCTGGTTACTAATATTGAAAATGTTGATTGATGGAAAGGGGGGAGTTTTCGAACTCTCCCTTTTTTTGTGCTGTAAAATGCGCTGCAGACTACAGCTGCACGGAATAGGAAATTCTTCCTAGCGCTTGCATTCCACTTGCACGCGATCTGAGACCTATTTGCACTTTGACGTTTTGTTTCTTAGGCAACTCTATTTGCGTACCAATAAAGTAACGCCATTGAACAGTAGCACCCGTGACCAGTACTTCTGTAGGCGTATAAACGACATTGGCATTCCAGCGGTAAAAGTGTTCTGCGCTGACGCAAGGGCTCAGTGGGAAATCTTTGATGTCATAACTCATGCTGAGTTTGTTGCGCCAAATACTACTTGTCTGTTGGCCAGTTTGGATGCTCCACTGCTGTGTAGAACTCCAAGAGAGGTCTAGTCGTTTTGGGCCAAAATCAAAAGCGTCTAGCATCGATAATTGGAACCCTAATTGAAAACGCTGAGAAAAGCGATCTGCGGCAAGTACCAACTGATCTCCTTTTTCATTGAGCACCGCACGGTAGGCGCCTTCAAGCTTCAATCCGTCTATAAGCGTATAGGAATGGCTGAGGTCGAGGTAAAGGCGATCAAATCCAACACCTATTTGCTGACGATTGCCAATTTCAAATCCAGATGTTTGGGTTTTTGTCCATTTTTTAGAAAGGCCAGCATCTAGCCACAATCCGGTTTGTGCGTTCAGTACTTGGCCGAACAAAAGAATAGGGAAGAGTATTTTTTTCATTAGTGAAAGATGTGCATGGTGCCTGCGTCTGTGATGCTTTCTTTTGCGGTGATTTCAATTATTTTCTCAATTGCGATGTGCTGGCCATCGATAGGAGGGTTTTCGCTGACCACGTAAATTTTGTACGTGCCGACCTGTAAATCATTGAACTGAAATGCACCGTTGGCATCTGTTTTGACGTTGTCGCTGGCATAGGTGTTTGCCCCAAAACAGATATACACATTTTTTTCAGCCATATTTTGCACCATCGGATTTAAATAATCTGCACTACCTTGGTTGGCTACATCTAAAGCAAAATTGGTGGTGCCGTTGTCAGGGTCTGGAATGGCTTGGTGGCTTTTGTAGTTGAGTATGAGCATATCTTGATCTAGTGCCATTGTGAAATTCAATACACCTAAGCTATTTAATTTGTTTTTTACAGCTTGTGCAATTGTGGTATTTGCATCACTGTAATTAAAAATGACTTCTACGCCAATTCTACCCTGAATATTTGGGTTCGCACTTGATACCCAAGTTGGATTTTTGAAATAAATATAATAGTTGTTACCATCTTTCACTTCGTTGAGTAAAAAGTAGTCTCCGTGCTCAATTTGCGCTCCAGAGGTGAAGGTAATTTGCTGTACTTCGTTTTCTCCAGCAATAAAATCTTGTCCAGTAATCTTGCCTTTAATCGCAGAAGTACCGCCTGGCCCCGGATTTTTTTTGACACAAGAAAATGACGTGGCCGCCAGCAGCCCTGTTAGGAAAAGCGGTACGAAATTAATTTTTAAAGATTTTTTCATAAATACCTTTGTTTGGTTCTGAAATGAAATATACACCTGCATTCAGGAGCTCGAGGTCTAAGGTCAAATTAGGCGTATTGTAAGGTTCTTGTTGGATAATTTTTCCTGATAAATCAAGTAAACTCAGTTGCCCTGTGCCTTCAAGACCGCTAATTTGAATTGCTCCGGAACTTGGATTTGGAAAAATTTGGATGGAAGTTTGGCTGGTTTCTTGGAGTCCGACGCTGCAAGTCCCAAACATATTTGCATCCATCCAGGCGGTTCTATTCTGGATCCAGGTCTTGAGGTAGTTGACCTCAGCTTGATAGGTTTGTCCTATAAAATTATTAGGCCAAACGTAGTTGCCCAAGATCGGCCATTTTTGATAATGTCTTGACGCGGGTAATTCTAGCACCAAGGCCATAGAATCAATGTATTGGAAGAGAACGGAATCACTCAAGGTACTTTGGCGCAAAGCAGTCCAGCGACAATTCACATCATTGGCGTAGAGCGGATCTTCTAGCATGCGGTTCCACCAGAAGGGATTTTGCCATTCGCCACCTCCGCCACAAATGCTATTGAAGTTGATTTCCCAGCCAGCAGTGTTGCCACCTTGGCAATAATTGGCATTACCCCATGCAATATTGAAGTCCCATAATGGGCCGGCAACAAGTTTGCCTCCTTCGCTGAAGCGCTGTTTGTGCAGATAGGTCGAGATGCGGTAACCATCGACGTTTTTGGATAGCTCGTTGATCAAAAAGAAGTCAATGAAAGAAGCAACATCGATATAAGGTTTGTAACCCGTAATAGGATCTGTAAAATTACTGCTCTTGAGCGCGACTTCCCAATCGGTAAGGTAGTCTTGAATATAGGCCTTTTGAAGTGGGTGAATGGTATCTATAGTTGGGTCGTGGAGTTGAAAGCGAATGGGGCCTGTGCCGGGCGCTTGACACGTATAAGGTGAGGTCCAGGCGATAACGCCACCGGCTGTTGTTTTGTCAACTTTTACGATGTATCCACCGGTGAGGTGATTGTCTAGGGTGTCTGAAAAGTTAAGTTGGTCAATATTGACTCTGCCAGGATTGGTTTTGATGCGCTCCATGAGCACATACACACCGATATAGTTGCCATTCAGTACCACCTCGCAAAATTGTGTGCGTGGGGCCCAACGGCCAAGTTCATTGCCTAATTTATAAGTGAGCACATTTCGCATGAGGGCTTTGTCTGTGTAGGGCGCATAGAGGATCCAGTCGTTGTCTGAAGGCCAATCAAAGAGCGAAACATTGTAATTGATTTGATTTGGACCTCTGGTTTCTAAGCCGTATGATTGCTGCGGAAAACCTCCAGAGGATGAGCCGCGTTTCTCAATAGCAATTTGCCCATCGAATTCATTGAAGGGATCGTTTATATAATTGACTTGCCCGGGCCCGTTGTAAATGATGCCCATCATGGCGTCAATCTTGGGTTCGTCTTGAATAGCAATTCCGTCGGTATCTATGACTACAATTGGCAAGGTTGAACTCGTGAAGTTTACTTGCGCATTTGTATTTAGATAAATACTAAATACACTAAAAAAGAAAAGCCAAATTTTCATGCTTGCAAGTTACGTGAATTCTTGCCAAGATGCCTAAGAAATAAACTGAAGCAGAGTAAAATCCAAGAAATAGAAATGCCCGCCAACCAATCTCCATAAGTGGTGTAAAAAGTTTGGTCTGTGCGCAATTGGATGGTTTGCGCAAATGCAGTTTTGACCCAATAAGGCGTTTTTTTAATGATTTTGCCACTTGGGTCAATGCTGCCGCTCGTACCCGTGTTGGCACTGCGCAAAACCCAGCGGCGGGTTTCTATTGCGCGCAAGCGCGCAAAAGAAAAGTGTTGTTTATAGCCAGGTGTATTGCCCCACCAACCGTCGTTGGTCAAAACACAGAGCGCTTGCGCACCACGCTTTACCTGCTGCCGCACAAAGTCTCCATAGATAGATTCATAGCAAACAATAGGCGCTAATACTACAGATTGCTTGCTTTCCTTGAGCTCCTGCATAACCTTATTACTTTTCTTGAGCAGCAAGGTCATTATCTTTGGCTCTTTTTCTACACCAAGTGTTCCTGAAGTACCACCATTTTCAATTGCGATAGCGGAAAGAAACGGAAGGTAAGCAGAAAAAGGCACGAGTTCAACTCCTGGCACCAACTTAGATTTGTGCACATATTGCGGCGCGTCATTTTTAGTGAGTAAAAGTGATGAGTTGTAACTTTCATACCACTGTTGCCCTCCGGGAATAGGCGTGCTCGCTACCGAATTTTTTACATCAAAAACACGAACTGTAGACGCGCCAATAAGTAGGTTGGCATTCGGCCATTTGCGAATTTGGTCAATGAGTTTTTGTCCAAAAGCAAAGGTGCCAAGACGCTCCTCAATAAAAGAAAGTGGCAGCGCAGTCTCGGGGGCAAGAATTAAATCTGTTTGTGAGGTGACATGTCTGTTGGCCAACATAATTATAGAGTCTGCAAAGGCTTCGTTGGTGGCAGAGGTCGTAAATTTCTCTTTATAAGGGTCGATATTCGGTTGAACAATTACCGCATGGAGCTGCTTGGGTTGTAATGTGGGGACGGCGAGAACTTGCAGTTGACTGACCACAATAGGCAGTAGCAACACGCCTAGAATAGTAAAAATATATTGGTTTCTTTTGGCTACCTCTCGGTAGACATTATATAAGCGGAAAACTAAAACATTCACCAATAGAATCCAGGCACTGCCGCCGAGTGTACCGGTCCATTCATACCATTGCACCCAACCCGTTCGAACCGAAAAATAGTTACCTAACGTGAGCCAAGGCCAAGAGAGGTCCCAACGGTGGTGCCCAAACTCAAAAAGAAGCCAAATGGGAATGAGCATGAAAAAGGAATAGCGCGTATGGATTTTGCGATCAATGAAACTCCACAACCCAAAAACGAGGGTCATGAGCAGTGCGTTGACGCCAAAAGCAAGGCCTGCTCCAGAAAGAGAAGCGTTAGCCACCCACCAAGTGGTACCGATATTCCATAATAAAAAGGAGGGGTAGGTCAGAAGTCCGAGTTTCCAGGGTTTGTTGCCGTTTGTTAAAAATTGTTGGCGCAACACGAACAGCGGAACCAAGCCAATAAATACAAAAGGCGTAAAACTACCGGTAAAAGGAAAACTCAAGATGAGTAAGGTACTTGTTAAGAGTACGAGGAGATAATTTTTCATTCAAGGCATCTTCTGCTCAAAATTAAGGAATAAACTGAGAACCACACTTTCTTTTCAAGTGATCAAAACACTTCCTTCTGTAAGGACTCAAGTTGAAGCTTTTGTTGAAAAGTGAAAGCATAAAAAAAGCTCCCGGTGGGGGAGCTTTTCAGTAGGGGATTCTTTGTATTAAGCTTCTGTTGTTTCAAAAGGAACAACTGATACAAATGAACGATTGTCTTTCTTTTTGCGGAATTCGACAAGACCATCTGTAAGTGCAAACAAGGTGTGGTCTTTGCCAATACCTACGTTGTTACCTGGATGATGTTGGGTGCCGCGTTGGCGTACGATGATGTTACCTGAAATGGCAGCTTGGCCACCAAAGATTTTAACACCTAAGCGCTTGCTATGCGATTCACGACCGTTTTTCGAACTACCGACTCCTTTCTTGTGTGCCATGGTTTCTTCTATTTAGTTCCTGTGAAGGAAATTATGCTGTGATACTTTTGATTGTGATTGCAGTAAACTGCTGACGGTGACCGTTTTTAACACGGTAACCTTTACGGCGTTTTTTCTTGAAAATGATGACTTTGTCACCTTTTACGTGGTCAAGAACTTCTGCGGTGATTTTAGCACCTTCTATAGCTGGGGCGCCAAGGGTTACTTTGCCAGCGTCTTCGATCAATAAAACACGGTCAAATTCTAATTTCTGACCTGCTTCGGCGTCTAGACGGTGTACAAAAACCTTTTG
>JACCDQ012168014.1_pt1 | contig 12915 bp, 16 predicted proteins | sample 7446031 | NCBI WGS metagenome assembly JACCDQ01 (sample SAMN15323442, study PRJNA562643) | freshwater metagenome | isolation source: river surface water | place: USA:Blue River Watershed | collected 2017-08-17 | reverse complement strand
CAAGTGCTGATGATATTTGCTCTTCAAAGCCGTTTGCCCGTCTAGGTGCTAGATCAGCAATATGAGGAAATATTGAGCATAGCTTATTATGATCTAAGCCAGTATCAAAAGGACGAGGCACAATCTTTAAAGATCCTTTTTCAACTCTATTGATCGTTTGTGTGCCTTCGCTTTGCACATACTCAACAGCATAAGCGATTGTTTGCTTAGATGCAGTAACATTGGAAGATGAGCAAGTATAAAGCCAACTAGCAAATTGAATTGTTGAGTTTGCAGTAAAAGAAATATCTCTTGGTAGTGGATCAGCTAAAATCAATTGTGTGCCAGTGATACGAACGATCTTAATTGAGAAGAATGTATCTGCATCAGTGAGTAAAAAAGCATCTGATTGAAATTGCTTTAAGGCTGATGCTGATGCTGACAAAGTCATAACTCGTCTATCTCTATCTAAATCAGTAGCTACTAAATCAGATCGACCTTGAGTCATAGCACTTGTGATCGTGCTTCCATCGAGATAGAAGGCAATTGATGGAGTTCCACTGATTGGATGTGGAGCTTGCCAAATGAAATTATAATTTTTGCCTTGTTGTGCTTTTCTCATGTTGTTATGTCCTTTATCTCACTATCTGAAACCACCGTTAAATTGTTGACCTTTAGAAATCCCTTGCTCACTGGAGCCCATGAATGTCGGCAATTATAGCCACCGCCTGAAGTCAATGGAGGACCACTTGAAGGTTGCCCATTGTCAAGCTTGATGATCTGCTTTTTAGATAGCACTTTTCCAACAAGCTTGCGACAAAATGGTCTAGTGATCCCATCTTTAGGCCCAACATAAATGAAGTTCTCTAAGCCAGCTTCATCAGCATTTAAAGCATTGATAGATCTCCCAAATTCAGCGATCTTCGTTCTTGCTTGAGTAGTGCCAACGCCAACTGATTTATCAAAAGCAACTCTCATCTGATCAAGCACCGGCTTTGAGCTTCCAACAATAATCGCCGTTGTTGCCATGTTGCGAATTGCACTACTAAGAGAAGGCAATATCTGAGCATCAAAAACTTGTGATGAAGTTTGCTGAGCAATAGCTTGAATGAGATTTGGAGGTGCTGATTTAAACTCAGGATCAATCGCAAGAGTTGCCTTATTGATCAATTCCACTATGTCCACTTGAGACCGCTCAAAATATGTCAAGGCGTCTCCCATGCCACTTGAGATTAAAAATGATTTAAGCTCATCAGGTGACATACTAACAAGCATTTGGCCTTGACCTTGTTGCACCATTTCAGCGATTGCACGATATAATCGATTGGTCGCTTTTTTCATCTCTTCCTCAAATGTTTTAGCTGAATTAACCTCTTTAACAAGGACATCCAATCTCATTTTAAGCAAGAGTTTTAATTGTGGATTGCGTTCATCAATCCATTGTTTTCTGATATCCTCTATTGCCTGTTGATCTGCATCACTAGCTTCTGCTAGGTGCACCATATTATTGATAGAATTAAGGCAATAAGGACAATTAAGCATACGAACATTAAGCTAAACAATCAGTCAAGAGGAAACCATAATTTTGAGCGATGATCTTATCCTGATGGGTGTGTTCCATCCAAACAGTGCGTTTTGTCATAGCAAGATCATCATAAGCACCTGAAGAATAACCTTCATATACAAAATTGAGAGCGGCTACTGGCATAACCTTAACACCATTCTTATTTGCAATTGCATCAGAGCCTTTCATGATACCCATGAAAACACTATCATCAGTCCATACTTGAGCTTCAGAAGAAGTTAAGCCAGCATTTGCTGTTTCTTTACGAGCTTGACCAACATGAACATTTGGGATGCCTAAGACTTCTTTGAGAACGGAAATCACCATGTCATCTTTCATCAAGCGATTGCCTGATGCTGTACCTGATGGAGTACTACCAGCGGTGAAAAAGCCTCTTACTTCAGCATTGCGAGATAATGCACGAAGAGCACCATAACCAAGTACTAAAGTATCAGGCAAGATACCATGAGAATTTGCACGAATAACATCGATCAAAGCATGAAGATCAGTTAAAGGTTCAGCACCAGCTTGATTCCATTGTGTACCATTTGAGCCGCTTGCCAAAGATGCGAGATCGGAGGTGTAAGAGCCCCAATTGCCAGCACCAAACAAGAGATTGGCCAAACGAGTTTCACGATTGAGCAACATTGATCTTTGTACTTTTCTAAAAGATCGTTGTTCTTCATTGCCTGGATATTGTGAATACTTGATATCTTCAAGAGCAATTTCATCACTTAAAGAATAAATCTTTGCTGAGAAGGTTGTGCTTGAACGGTCAAAGTTGCCAATGCGTTGACGATCTGCACCAGGTGCTCTTTGTGCATCAACATCAGGAGAGCCCATGAAGTTGCGTGTTTCTTCGATCAAGAGAGTACCTGTTGGACCAATTGCTTTGACATCAACATTTTCAATAACTTGATCGGCGATCAGTTGTCCATCGCTAGGAATTGCTTCAATGGCAAGGTTGCGAAGGATTTCGTTGACTGGATGAATATTGCTATAACTAGAATTTGCCATTTGATTAGACTCCTAAAGAGACATTGAAAAAGATTTCGATTTCTTCATTTGCACTTGCTGCGGTATTTGCAACATTTGGCAAGAAACGACCAGCGATGATTTGAGTATTTGCACCTGTACCATCATAAGCATACACTTTGCCAGCGGTACCAGGTTGAACAAAAAAGTGAGTGCCTGCTGTGATTGTACCACCAGCAACAACACGAGAAACGCCGCTGATGCATACATTGATAGCATCACCACTTGCACCAGCAAGTTGAGCAATACCAACAGGGACATCAGTTGACGCGGTGCAAGGAGTTACTTTTGCATCGCTATCGAGCTTAACCAAGGTCAAAGCGGTGATAGATGCAGATGCGATAAAGGTCTTATAGATAGCATGATTATTTAAGCTCATGATTATTATCCTTTGAAATGTTTGATGTAAGCATCAGGTTGTTCGTTCTTCATGACATTTAAGGCTTCTGAAAATGTGATGCCTTTTGTCTTTTTGATTTCATTCACTTGATCGATAAAGCTGATCTCTTGAGCGGTGCTAGCATGCCCCTTTTCAGAAAGGTTGATCGCTTGATTTGCTTTTCTTTCACTGAATGATTGCCAAATAGCTGGGAATTTATCCTTGATATCATAGGCTGATTCAACGGCGGAAATTTCACTAGGTGCAATCTTGCCAGTGTTAAGCAAGCCGTCAATCACAAGCTTTCTTTCAGCTTGATGCTTTTCAGCTTGTAAGGTCTTGACTTGCTCAGACAAAGAAGTGACTTGTGCATGTAGCTCGTTCATCAGTTTGGCTTGTGCCTTTTCAGATAAAGCGGTGGCTTCAGACATTTTCTTTTCATCTTCCATCATCTTTTTATCTTCTTCAGCCATCATCTTTTTTTCATCTTTTTTGGCATATTCGCCTTCAAGTGAAATCTCGATCTCGCCTTCTGATTCGTCTTTAGTAAGCTCATCATTTTCTGACTTGACGCCTTCCAACTGAGCTTCTAGTTGCTTGACTAGTTGATCTTTTTCTAGCACTAAAGCCACGAGTTGATCAGCTGTCATAGCCTTTAATTCTTCTGGATTCATTATGTTCTCCATGAGTAAAACACGACTGATTTTATTTTTAGATTGAGCTGGTCTAGCCGTCAAGGTGACAGCTTGAAGTTGAGCAAATCCGATTGGCTTTGGATCATCTTCCCTTGCATAAATATCACCTACTAAAAATTCAGGTGATGGATATAAAACGCCTTCACTAGCTTTCACTAGATCGAGGCCTGCTTGAGTATATAGAGGTTTTACATAAAGTGCATCATCTTTTACATATACATCAGAGATTTCACCGTATGCCATAGATTGAGCTGGATCAGTTGGCCCGTTATCCATAAAGGGAGATGATTGATGATTCCAATCGATGATAACAGGATCTTCATTGAGCCTTGCCTTGAATACTCTTACGATCTCAGCAAGGATCTCAGGCGTGACATCTTGAATCGTCTTCCCATTGATGCGACTGTTGACTTTACCAACAGAAAGCACCTTAATGTCTGATCCTGGATATAAAGCAATTTCTCCCAACCTGATTCTTTCTCTAAATACCTTAATGTCAGTACGATTGGAGGACGGCAAGGAAGATTCTGACAATGCCTTTTCTTTCTCATCAGCTCTCTCCATTTGTGCTAAAATTTTCTTTGCCCAAGTATAACCAGCATCACCGCCCCAACCATCCCAAGCTTGTCTACCTTTACCATATTCAGCCCATGTTGAGCCTTGCTTGTCGACTTCGTGCCTTGTGAAATAGGCAACCATTCGCTTAATGGTATCAGGTGATAAGGTAACGCCGTTAGATAAATCTCTTGCTCTAGCAATCCCAACGGCTGTCATCCCTCTTTTTGAAGGTGGCTGTTCAGCTCGTTTCTTTAATGCTCTGATTGCTGCATCTCTTGCCCCTTGAGGTGGAGTAAAATCTATTCCATCATATTTCTTAGGTGCATTGAGATAAGCATTAAATCTTCTATTCATCAATCTTTGTTTAGCAAGTGATATTTGTTTCTCGTTCATCTGATTGCTCTCAGTCTTTCAGCCATAGCTAAAGCTGGATTTTGTGCAACAGCACGATCTTGTGCCGTCCTTGTTGCCTCAATTGGCAATTGACCAGCACCGATCTTTTGTCTGATTGCTCTCTCAAGATCATCATCAGGCGTCAATAATTGAGCTTGTACCAATGATGGCAAGCTTGCAAGTGCTTCTGCTAGTGCATCGGTATCTAAACCACTATGCACCAAGCGAGGCAATTTAGTTGCTTCAATGTTGCCATAATTCCACCGAATGAGACGGCCAATAGTTCCGCCCCCTCGTCTATCTTGCCCACTGATTGCACTAGCCACCAAGTCAAGAAAATTGATACATGCTCTTCTAAATACCGATAGATGCACCTCTCCAACTGATCTTGATCCAGTGTCAGAGATTCCCAAATTCATAAATTGAGCCATAAAGGCTTGTGAGATTTGATTGTCACATTCTTGAATAACTTGTAAAGCACCATTAGCATCAAAGCCAGATGATCCTCCATAGGTATCAAAAGACACAATATTATTTTCTACTAGATAGCTTTGCTCTTGCACTACATAAGCTTGAGCTTGTTGTTGTGCTTCATTGATCATTGCCTCAACATCTCCATTTGAGATGCCCATCTGATCAACGGCTTGACGATTGACTTTGACGATTGGAGTAGGCACAGCCCACTTTTCAAGACCAATTGCCATCAGTGTTGCCGCTCTTTGCTTCTCTTTCCACCACCACCAACAAGGACGCAAAAGCCCGATACCTTCAAAATTTGATCCGGTGCGATTGAGAGTCAATAGCAAAAGTTTTGATGCTGGAATAGGTTCAGGAGTAACACCGCCAACCATGATTTGAATAACACCATCAAGATTTTGTTTATCCATCGATAGCCATTGCTGATGAGATGAAGGCTCACGATCAGCATATCTCTTTAAAAATACCTTCTCTTTTCCGATGGAGTCTTTAGCAACACAATAAATTTCTTCAGCATATCTCCAGCCATGTGGAATAAATTCTAGCAAATAATTAAGCTGATCCTCAAAGCTGATCTCCATCATACCTGGGTAGCCTTTAAAGCCAAAGCATTCGTTTGCAAATCTTGCAAGCTCTTCACTTGTTTGATCACCATCTCGACCAGCTTTAAATTCCCATTTAGCTGACAATAGAGTTTGCTTAACCAAGCTCCAAGATCTTCTGATGATTGGATCAGTTGCCAACATATCTTCAGCTTCTCTCGTCCATGAACGACCTGATAAAGCTGGGTTTTGTTCTTTCCCTGTGATGTAGCCGCCTTGAATGGATGTTCCACTGATACCATAAGATTGATAGTGTGGCCGTTCTTGCGATAAGTATGGCATCTCTTTGGTTGAGCTTGTCATTGTCATATATGGATAAACCGTCATAAACATCACCTAAAAGAATATATCAACTTATCATATTGCATAAAATGCTATTATATCAAATAAAATTTTAAATTGCTAGATGCTCAAAGCAGAAAAAGCACCTAGCGACTCTCAAAACACTCATATCTTAAACACATGAAAGAGAAAATATGTGCATAATCGATGATGAATTTTTTATCACCACAACAGGCAAGATTTATTTTAAAGGCAATGTTTATGATGTGGAGGCTTGCGATTTTAAAGAAGGCTCAAAGCTAGTCATCCACTATGGAGAAAAGAAAGTTGAAAAGCTACTCAAAAAGCCTAGTAAAATAAAGGTGATCCCTGATCAGTTTATATATCAGAAAGAAGAAGATATGTTTTTAGCACCACTAGACGAGCCGATGATTATTGCACAAGCTCAACCTATCCAGCCTACTCACTCACTTGTTGAATTGCCACCTGAGATCAATCAATTTGAGCAACTCATGAAGATCACCAAAGACAATACACCACTAGCAATTATCATCTTGATCGTGCTTATGTTTCAAAGGATGCAAAAGAAAGAACGAGATGATAAAGATCATGCTCTTGTTTGCGACTTTGAGAGAAAAGACATTGAGAAAAAGATCAGCGTCTTAGAGAGCAAGATTGATGCACAAGCCAAAGATCAAGCTAGAATTCAAGTTGGCGATGATGATCTAGCCAATCGACTCGATAGGGTGGAAGAGAAGATCAAAAAGATTAGTTCTTCTATCTCTTAGTAAAACGATGCAATTTTTCTTTTTTAATCCCAAGTTGATCACATTTAAATCTAACGGCTGAAATAGTCACGCCTAACTCATAAGCGATCTCTTTCCAAGTTCGATCTGATGAAACAGCCTTGATAAGATCTGCATCTCTGATTCTATTTGATTGGATGTTCTTTTGTGATTTTGTATATTTACTAGAATAGCCTTGATAAACCTCGCCTCTCTCGATCATATCTTCAATCATGCACAATCTAGCATCTAACTCACAATCAAAGAATTTAGCCATGATTATTCACCCTTAGATCAATTGTGAGATCTCTTAAAACTGTATAAATAGATGCTCTTGATATGCCACATACTTGACATATGTCTTCAATGCTACTCCCGTTTATATACATCTCTTTGACGGTATATTTTACACTCTCAAGCTTTCTTGACAAGCCTTTAGGCCGTCCACCAATTCGCCCCCTATCTCTCGCCGCCTTGAGTCCAAGCTTCGTTCTCTCTTTGATCAAGCCAAGCTCCATCTCAGCCAAAGCTCCAAAGATATGAAAAACAAAGACGCCCATCGGTGTGCTTGTGTCGATGCCGTCTGATGTCTTAAAGTGAGCACCTTTCTTCTTGATTTGTTCAACCAATTCGATCAAATCTTTCATAGACCTTCCGAGACGATCAAGCTTTAAAACAACAAAGACATCGCCTTTCTTAATCGCTGACATTGCCTTTTTAAGTTCTGGTCTTTCTTTGGTTTTGCCAGTCATTTTCTCTTGATAAATTTTTGTACAACCGATTGATTTTAAATAGTCGATTTGTGCCTCAAGGCTTTGATCATCAGTTGATACTCTTGCATATCCAATCATATTCTCTCCTTTGTGATTGAGTATAAAATAATAACACTAAAGCCGTTATTTTATATTCAATCATCAAATAAATCATTCATCAATTGAAATATCTCTTTATGCAATTGCTTTATATCTTGCTCAATCTCTTGAATATCTCTGAGTGGTATATGCTCATAAAAATAGCGATTAAATAAAATCTCATATCCAATTTTTGTTTTATCCTTATCAATCCAAGCTTCAGGTGCATGTGGCAAAACTTCACGATTAAAATACTCATCAATATCTTCATCTAGTGGAATGTTTTCAGTATCTCTCAAATTTGCATCTGGTTGAATGCCTCCTTTTAATTTACCTTTGGCAATCAGTACATTATTGCCCTGATTATCTTTTAAAGGCTGTTCTACTGTTATTGTTGAATAACCGAAGTCAGTATTTTTAAAAACCTTAGAATCTTTAGTTTCCTTAAAATCACGATGCAATTCTATAATTTGATTGATGTTATCTTGTGAAAGCTCATTTCTTTTACTACCTAAACTCTTTCTCATTTTAACATACATATTTGCTGCGTTAATTAGCAATACCTTACCCTTTCGTTCTATTTGCTTGTTATTTGTGAGTAGCCATATATATGTTGCAATACCTGTATTATAAAAAATATCAGTTGGTAAACCTATGATTGTTTCTAGTAAATCGTTTTCCATAATGTACTTACGAATATCACTTTCTCCTGAGCCTGCTCCACCTGTAAATAAGGGAGATCCATTTAATACGATTGCAATACGACTACCACCATCTTGAGGTGCTTTCATCTTAGATATAAGATGCTGTAGGAATAACAAGCTTCCATCTGAAATTCTAGGCAATCCAGCACCAAATCGACCATTAAAACCTTGTTTTTCATGCTCTAGTTTTATCTCTTTTTCAATCTTCTTCCATTCCACACCATAAGGCGGATTTGAGATGCTATAATCAAATTTAGCATTAGCATGTTGATCGTTGGATAAGGTATTGCCAAACTTGATTAAACTTGTATCGTGGCCTTTAATTAACATATCACTTTTACAAATTGCATAGCTCTCACCATTCAGTTCTTGAGAATGAATAACTAGCTTGATATTTGGTCTATGCTCTCTCAAGTAATCCTCAGCAACGGACAACATCCCGCCTGTTCCCGCCGTTGGATCATAGATAGAGCGAGTATCGCCTTTACCTTGATCATCAAAGAATAGTAGATCCACAAGCAAACGAATAACCTCTCTAGGTGTATAATGTTCTCCAGCTGTTTCTTTTGAGTCCTCAGCAAATTGACGGATCAGTTCCTCAAAGATCAATCCCATATCAGCATTGCTCACATGCAAAGGATTTAAATCAGCGTCAGCAAATTTTTCTATCATCAAAGATAAGAGATTTAAGTTAGCCAATTTCTCTATTTGTCGATCAAATTCAAATTGATGAAAAATATCTTGAATATCACTAGGAAGGCTTTGAATATATGATAGCAATCTAACTTTTGAATCCACCATGCACAATTTAAGATTTAACTCTGAATTATTACAAATATATTCGAGTCTTCTAAGGAGTGTAAAAGGTAAAATGATTTTGCCAAAGTCAGATCTTTTATAATCGCCTCTTAATGTATCTGAAAAGCTATGTAAGAATGATGCTATGTGCATTGCTTTTTCTTTTTTCTGCATCATATCATCTCCATTTTATGCATAAACAATTTAGCCTCTTTGATTTTACCTTGATAGGAAAGCTCCAGCTCTCTCAGCCTATCGATGATCGCTTGATCTGTCAGTTGATAGATTGCATCCAATGGGATGAAAAAAACCATGATGATGCTATCAATCGCCAACCTTGCTAAAAGTGCATTGCCTATCATTTGTTATCCCTAGCAAGTGAAAGAATAGAATAGCCTGCTATGTCCATATAAGGACTTTCACCAAGTGGATCATTATCCCTTGCAATCCTTGAGATTTTATCAAGCATACGAATGATGACATGCAAGTCCTTGTATTGCTCAACCTTAATCCCATTGGGATAAAGCAAGGATAGAATTTGAGTTGTCTTATCAAAGGCGTTGCCATAGGCTTCATCTTTGATAGATAAGATTTGTGCTAGATCATCAGTGATCTTCTTGAATTTATCTTGCATTTTAATGACTTCTCATCGCTTTGATATGTGATTGCACCAAGTTAAGCTTGCTCTTGACGGTTGGAGATGTAGTAGGCACAGGCTTATCAGCTATGATCTCGCTATCTCTCCAAAGCCAGTTAATGACATCGTATCTCAATGCGTCTAGTGGATCTTCTCGACCGTCCTTTTTAGGTGTTTCCTTGCCATCCCAAGCATAGGATAAGATCGCTTTTCTAAATGAATTTCCCATAGCATTTGCTCCTCTTTCCCAAACCTCAGAGGTGCATAAAATCCTTCGTTGATGGATTAGCCGTTTAACTCGTTGAATACCGTTTAAGATATCCGTTCGTATTGGATCAGTACACCATCGAAAAGGCATTCCTATGCCACCTTGATCAGCTGACTTTGAAAGTTCATGAAAGGCTGATTGAGCGGTACGATCTGATCTAGCTGATCCAGCCTTATCACCACTTGCACCATCAAGCAAAATTCGATTGGGATATTTCTTAGCCATATCTCTAGGACAAGCAATCTTTAATATCTCTTTGGCAAGCTCTGAAAGAGTGATCTCTTGTGGATTGATCTCAGCACAGATGACATCAGCTTCTAAAATAGGATCATGAGTTAAGATCAGAACGGACGGCTTTCTAAAGCCAAAGTCAATGACAATCCTTGATGACATGCTCTGATCATATCTCCAATTGCTGACAACATGGGATAAAGTCCATTCGCTATATATCACGCCTTGAGGTGGTCTAGGTTGATTCTCGACCATTGCCAACCGTTCGCTTTCAGGCAAGTTCTTGACTGCATCAAACCAAGCTTCAGATAAGTTGGCTTTGTTGACATGGCTTGCATAAAAGATTGGAGTGCATCCAGCCTTCTCAGCAAAACTCACCCACCATGCATCCCATACAGGCAAGCCTACCATGATCAGCTTAGGCGATGGACCTGATCTAAGACGACCAAGTGTCTTTTGTGCTACTTCTTCAGAGAGAGTTTGGCACTCATCAATCAAGGCAAGACCACTTGTGATATTAAGACCCTCAAGCGGGTTATGTGTCGCATCTCTTGTGCCTGGTCTAAAGTAGGATCTACACCAAACAACATGCCCATTTGGAGCAATCCATTTGCCGTCTTGTTGATGATAGACCCAACCATAAGGAGCAAGCCATTTCTCAAGTTCTGGACCAAGCACTGATCTATATCGTGGAGCGGTATCAGTGACTAAGAGAGATGACTTATTGGGATGAATACTTGACCAAGTCCACAAGGCAAAGACTAAAGCTGAAGTCTTGCCACTGCCCCAACCTGCTCTCACTGCAATGAAGGCATCATCAGAGTAAATCAAGCGATCAACTAGATCGATTTGCAGGGGATTGAGTTTTAGTTCAATATCAATCTTCTTCGTCTGTGCCATGGTCGTTCTCATTTGGGAGTTCATGCTTGATCTCGATCGTTTGACCATGCTTCTCTTTTTGCACCTGTTGGATCACATTGATGATCACCTTGCTATCATCGCTCTTTGTATTCATATCAATCGTTTGCTTTTCTCCAAACTCAGAAGGGAATTTGCGAGCTAGTAGCCATTGAGATGCTCTGACATCGTTCTCTGAATGTCGCTGGATATTCTGAAGATGCTTGATCTTTAAAGAGATTTCAGCTCTCTTGATATCAGCCACCAATTCAGGATCATTCTTCATCCAGCCATTCCAAGTACTATATGCAACACCAACAAGGGAAAGAGCATCACCTTGAGAGAGGCCTTGAGATATAAACTCAAGCACTTGCTCAATTGAGATCAGTCGCTTTTGCTTTGCGATTTCAGATTTATCCTCTTGTGGCTTTTTTGATAGTGCTGTGCTATTTTTGCCAGCTTTAGAATCAACTATATCATTTTTAACGGTCTTATCGGTGGTTTTAGTCTTTGCCATGATCTAGCTTTCTGATGATCTTAGTTGTGATTTTCTCAATAGCATCATCATCATCGATTTCAAGAGCAAGATCAATCTCATCTCTTTGGAGACCGTCAAGCAATATCTTTTCAGCCAACTTAGAAATCTTAACTGAATGTCTATCGCTGATTGTGTCTAGTAGGCTGATCAGCTTAGTTGATACATATAGACTTAAAATCGATTTGCGATCTTTAGGCTTCATCATAGAAATACAACCTCAGAGGCAATCACTTTAATATATTGCTTGCCTTCATGTTCGTTGATAACGATGCGACCAATAACGGTGATCTTGTCACCTTTCTTTGCTTGACTCTGAACGATCTTCGCAAAGTTGCCCCACATTTCACAATTAAACCAGGTGGTCTTCTCTTCGCCTTTGATCTTTTCACTATAGGCAACTGAGAAATTAACTACCTCTTTATCGCCAAAGCTTTTGAGTTGCGGATCGTTGCCAAGTCGTCCGATAAGTGTAAATCGATTAAGCATCTTTTTTATCCTTTAGTTGTTTGTACAAGTTTTGAATTTGCTTGATATGGTCTGTAGTGATTTTGGCTTTAGATAGATCAGCGATCTTTTCCTCAACCTCTTTATCTGAGAAATATTGTTGCTCAATTGCATTGGTATGATCATTGATCATATCGCCAAATATGATATTGATGCAGACCTTTAAAGCTTCAGCGATATCAGGTGCATCGTCTTTGAACATTGCATCAACGACTTGCTCAAGGCAAATCAGCCTGTTGATGAGTTTGATATTTAACATAATTTTGTCTCCTGCTTTGTGTTATATAAACACATGAAAGTATAATATTATATAATATTATATAATAATTTTCTAGGAGAAAAGATGAAGATAAATGTATCAGATGGCTTTGTTGAATTGGTTGACCATATGGGAGATGATTTAGCAATAGTGAATGCTGCTCGTGTCTCTTATGCTGGAGCAAGTGATGAATGGACAGATCGAGATGAAAAGCTTTTGAGATATCTTTGGGATCACAATCATTCAAGTCCCTTTAGACATGGCAACATAAAATTCAGAATTAAAGCACCAATCTTCATTTTAAGGCAATGGATGAAGCATCAAGTTGGCTGTGCATGGAATGAGCAATCAGCACGATACACCAAGATTGAAGAGAGCTTCTTTTATCCTGCGCATTTCAGATTGCAAGACTCCAAAAACAAGCAAGGATCAAGCGCATGCCTTGATGACAATCGAGAGGACGAGGCTTTGACTTTGCT
>JACCDQ010816975.1_pt1 | contig 12915 bp, 10 predicted proteins | sample 7446031 | NCBI WGS metagenome assembly JACCDQ01 (sample SAMN15323442, study PRJNA562643) | freshwater metagenome | isolation source: river surface water | place: USA:Blue River Watershed | collected 2017-08-17 | reverse complement strand
GTGTGTCAATTACCCTTGGATTAACGCTCATTTGCACTGCATCAAATACATCTCTACCCGCTAAGTCAATAGCAGTAGCTGCTTTAAAATCTAATGGAATATTTGCTTTATCAGCACTAATCAAAGCCGCTACGACCTTTATTACGTTTCCTCCTGCCAGATAATGCGCTTCCAACATGTCACTATTAATTACCAGACCTGCTTTAGTGGCATTCACCATACCTTTAACAATAATCTCAGGTGGCACTTTTCTCCAACGCATAAAAATTAAATCCAGCAATGAAATTTTAACCTTTGAAAGAATGGCCGAAAACCATAATCCCAGTGGCACAAAGTAAAGGAAGATAAAAAAGACGATGATAACCAGTATCACGCCGCCGATTCCGAAAAGGGAATCAGGAATTGCTAATATATTCATAATGAAATTTGTTTGACGTAAATTTTGTTGTTTTCTATTTTAATAACTTCAACGAAAGCCCCTGTATCAATAAGTTCGCCCATAGAAGTAACTTCTATACTCTGATTGTCTATTACCATTCGACCCATCGGGCGCAATGCACTAGATGTGTATCCTGTATCTCCGATCTTAATATCTGGCAATGCATTTACTTTGCCATCGACATTGGAATGCAAGGAAACTTTATCCCATACGCCGCTTTTAACTGCAATCACAACACAAGCAACCAGAAGCAATATCAATCCAGCCAAGGCTAAATGTCCCGATACTTTGCCATACACCTGATAGATTTTATATAAGGCATAAAACCAGGCTACTCCTCCCAGCAAACCAGTTACAAAACCAGGTGTAACAAACAGCTCCAGGAGGATTAATACCAATCCCAGAACTATCAACGCTATAATTAATGCAGTCATCATTGTGATAGAATTATAAACTTGCTAATACTTGCTTTACAGCTTCAAGATTAGGAATATCTCCAGCTGATTCCAAAACTTCAGCATAGCGAATCACCCCTTCTTTGTCTATTAAAAATGCAGAACGCTTTGACACCCCATTCATCCCCAGAACAAATGACTCATACAAACTTCCGTAATCTGCTGAAACTGCTTTGTTAAAATCGCTCAACAAATCAAAATTCAAACCTTGCTCCTCTTTAAATTTACCCAAAGAAAAAGGTGAATCTACTGAAATGCCATAAACTTTGGCGTCTAGTTTTGAATAATTTGAAATATCATCTCTTACTCCACACAATTCTGCTGTGCAGGTCGAAGTAAATGCCAATGGAAAAAACAATAAAACCACATTGTGTCCTTTAAGTTCTGAAAGTGTTACTGATTGTTTTGCTGTATTGAATAAGCTAAAGTCTGGGGCTTTGTCGCCAACATTAAGTGCTGCCATTTTTATTTCTTTATTGCACGAATGTAAGGAATATTGATTTGATTTGTATTCACTTTTTAGACGATTTTATTAAATTAAACCATGAACGTATTGAAATACCGGCAAATAATCCTCACTGTATTTTTGGCAGGGATGGCGATTTTCAATGGCTTAAAATGGACCTATCAATTTTCTCAAGCACCCTATAAACCTCTCGATTTCAGAACCTATTATTCAGGTGCACAAACGTATTTTAATCACCTGAATCCGTATGACAAAAATGATCTGACTTTAAACTGGCTGCGTTCTGCTAATCCGTCTTTCGAATCACCCAAATACGGCGTACACGAAACTGTTGTCTATGCTCCGCAATTTGTTTGGTTCTTTTGGCCCTATCAAGTATTCGATTACGACAGCGTCAAGTGGATACAACTATTCATCAATATCCTTTCTCTATTAATTTCAATATGGCTAATCTCCAAAATCAGAACTGATATTCCGATACATCTAATACTACTCGCATTTTGCGCATTTAAAGGCACCTGGTTTGCTCTAAGCAATGGCCAACCTATGATTCAGATTTTGCTGATAATCCTAACAGCTTTTTACTTGCTTTTTGTAAAAAACTACAAGTACCTACCTGGTATATTAATTGGCATATGTGGATTTAAATTTACTTTTTTAATTCCAATAGCGATATTTCTACTGCAACAGAAAAAGTATAAAACTTTTACAATGATATCTTTTACTGTATTGATTTTAAACATTACCGCTATCGCTACAAGTGGATCGCCTGCTTTGATGCTTCAAAGCTGGAAACACAATCTCTCAACTTTGTATAATTACAATCATGCATTCAGTGAGTTTAACGGACTGAACATCATCAACTGCAGTAGCTCCGTTGTATTAAGATACTTCTTAGATATACCGACAACAAAAATACATCTTATTTACACGTCGCTTCTTTTAGCTTCCAGTTTCTATTGTTTATGGATTTTACGCCGTCAATATGAATTCCGTCTCCTGTTTGTTTTGTCATTGGTTAGCTTCTGTTTCGGACAACATTTAATTTATGATATATTATTCCTGATGACGTACTGGATACTTCAATACGACAACAAAAAAGAACCTTTAAGTGCTTGGTTGCTTGTTCTAACTCTTTGCCTACCTCTTAGTATTATGGCCTCAAAAATTCCATTCATTCACTTTGTGATACCAATAGTTTTATTAATTTACACGTCCGAAGCTATTTATTCAGACTATCGATTGAGAAGAAACAAAGACACAAAAAACGCCAGCTGAATCAGATAGACGGGCAATGAAAGTTTATTTGGAGAAAACTTTACCCCTCTAATAAACATGTATTGTAAAAAGAAACCTGCAACAAACCAGGCTATGTAGTTTTGCAATGGCACTGCCCCACTGTTCCATATCCATAAGCCATATTTTATTGCAAATGGTTCCAGAAAATAATCCAACAAAACCATTAAAAATGCGGCAAGCAAACTCGTCATTACAATATCTTTGGAAACCATCTCAGCCACTTGCCTAGTGATGTATACTGTAGTCAACCAATTCACAAACATCATTAGTGGAGTATCCCAAATGGCATATCCTAATGTTGGTCCGTATTGATAGTACCCGAATATTCTTCCTGTCTTTATCCCAATAACTTCAAGTAAAAAACCACATGCCCCAATTAAAAAAAGGGCTAATACTATTTCTCTGCTCCATTTCTTGTGATAAGCCAGCAATACTATCACAGTGAAAAGCAAATTGACCCAAACCAGTGACGGCATGAGCTTCTTTGTTTGCGGTAAATTAAACCCTATTACCCCAACAAGATAAATGACAACAAGGATCCATCCAGCAGTTATGGGTTTAACTTTTGACATTATCTGACAACCAAATCTGAAATGGCCTGATAACCTAGTGCGTCATTGATCAATTGAATAGCTTTCTCTCTGTTATAGAGAAATTCATTTTTGATAATCGAAGAATTGAAATACACGTGCAACTCAGTCCCTTTAATATAAAGACCTGTGGTATGCTTGGCAATGGCCGCACCCATAATATTTGCCCACTCCTGCTTTACCACACTTTCTGTTAAGCCTTTGCTGATGCGCTTATCAGAAGTAATTAACTGAAGTGCTTCTTCTATGGTAAACAGATGATTAGGTTTTTTTTGCATGTGATGAATTACAACTCTACGAAATTGATACTTTTATTGACATTTTCAAAATGTTTTCTTACCCTCTCAATATGCGTATCCGTTAAAACAATTTGTCCAAACGTATCAGAACTGAGCATGTCTATGAGTCGCTGTGCCCTCACTTCATCTATCTTCTCAAACATATCATCCAGTAAAAGTATTGGAAGTGTTCCAAGAGTCTCTGATAAGAACCGATATTGAGCCAGTTTCAGAGCGACGATGAATGATTTACTTTGTCCTTGAGAACCAAAACGTTTAAGTGGAAACCCATCAATTTCAAATTGAATATCATCTTTATGTAATCCAACAGTTGTGCGCTCTACTACAAGATCCTTGTTAATTTCTTCTTTCAACGCTGTCGCAAAATCACGGGTGTGCAGATCGCTTTCGTAATTGAACTTCACTACCTCTGCTCCAGATGAAAAGGCAGGATATATTTCATTAAAAAGCTCATTGAGTTTGCCGAGGACTTCAGTCCTTTTCTTGTAGATATAGTTCCCTGCTGGCACCAGCTTGGCATCATAACTTTCGATAATAATCTCATCGAAATGACGGTGCTGAGCAAATAATTTTAATTGCTTATTGCGCTGATCTAAAACTTTCTGATACTCGCTAAGGTTGTTGAGGTATTCTCGGTCGGTCTGACTAATACAAATATCAATAAAACGTCTTCTTACGTCGCTATGTCCTGCCACCAGCTCTACATCGTCAGGTGTTATTATTACTACATTGACCATTCCAATATGATCGATTAATTTATCATATTGCTTATCGTTTCGCTTAAGTTTCTTTTTCTTACCCTGCTCTATGGTCATCTGCAAATCAATTTGCTGATTGTCATAAAACTGAGCATTAACAGCACAAAGCGTCTCTCCATGCTTTATTAACTGGTAATCGATTGAGTTAAAATAACTCTTGCAGGTACTTAGAAGATAAACTGCATCAAGTACATTGGTTTTACCCTTGCCGTTATTGCCGATAATCCCAGTAATATCAGCGGTAAAATCGAGCTTCAGTTCGCTGTGATTTTTAAAATTATATAGGGAAAGTTTGTTTATTCTCACTTTTTTGTATTGATAAATATATTTGATTACTTTTGCCGTAGTTTTAACAATTATGGCGAAGGCTGCAAAAATAAATTTTAATAAGGAAACTTACCTCAAGTGGTACGAAATAATGTTGCTGGTGAGAAGATTTGAAGAAAAATCAGCTCAATTATACGGACAACAAAAGATAAAAGGCTTCTGCCACCTATATATTGGTCAGGAAGCAATCGTGGCAGGTATGGTGAGTGCCACCACAAAAGACGATAAATTCATTACTGCATACCGCGACCATGGTCATGCTCTCGCACTAGGCGTTAGCGCCGACGCTGTAATGGCCGAATTATATGGCAAGGTAACAGGTTGCACCAAAGGAAAAGGCGGAAGTATGCACATGTTTAGCAAGGAACATAATTTCCTTGGTGGACATGGTATCGTGGGAGGCCAGATTCCACTGGGTGCTGGTATCGCATTAGCTGATCAATATCTCGGAACTAAAAATGTAACTTTGTGCTTTATGGGCGATGGCGCTGTAAGACAAGGTGCTTTGCACGAAGCTTTCAACATGGCCATGTTATGGAAATTACCAGTAATTTTCATTTGTGAAAACAATGATTATGCCATGGGAACATCTGTAGAAAGAACTACCAATGTTACCGATATCTATAAAATAGGTTCCGCCTACGATATGCCTTCTTTCCAGGTAGATGGAATGAAATGTGAAACTGTTCACGATGCGATTTCTGAAGCCGTTGAAAGAGGAAGATCTGGCAATGGCCCGACTTTCCTTGAAATCAAAACATACAGATACAGAGGTCACAGTATGAGCGATCCTGCTACCTACAGAAGCAAAGAAGAAGTTGCTCACTATAAAACATTAGACCCTCTGGAAACTACTAAAGAAACCATCATTAAAGAAAAATTCGCTACTGAAGCTGAACTTGAGGCGATGGAAGAACGTATAGTAGAGACAGTTAACAAATCTGTTGATTTTGCTGAGAACTCTCCATATCCAGATCCTTCTGAACTATACACTGATGTGTACGAAGGAAATTATCCATTTATTATGGATTAATCCCAAAAAGTATTATTTTCGCATCCTTTTTAAAATAATTCATTTAAAATGAGCAACAACGAAATCATAGAAAACGAAGACCAAAACGATATTATCGAACAGGAAGACAATAGTCCTTCAGGAATGAGTCTAATGGTTGACAAAATCAAAAACTGGGTAAATACTCAGAATAAAACTGTTGTCATTGCTGTCTCTGCAGTATTAATTGCTGGAATTGGCTTTAGTGCTTATCATTTCCTATACAAAATGCCTAGAGAAAAAGAAGCTATGGTTGCTATCTACCCAGTTCAGGAACTTTTTGATGTTGACTCTTTCAGAATGGTTCTAAAAGATGGACCGAAACTGGCTGAGAAATACAATGGTACTAAAGCTGGCGAACTTTGTGCTTACATGGCTGGTATTTCTTATCTAAAAACCGACAACTACAAAAAAGCATTAGACTTCCTGCAAAGCGTAGAATTCAACGACGCCGTTATGAACGCTCAGGCTACTGGCAACATCGGTGATGTATATGTTGAATTGAAAGATTTAGATAACGCTGTCAAATACTACGAAAAAGCTATCTCCAAATCTGGCAACGATTTCTCTACCATCTGGTGGCGTAAAAAAGCTGCACTGGTTTACGAAAAGAAAAACGATTATCAAAGTGCTCTAGAACATTACGAAAGTATTAAAAAGAACAACTCTGAAGACGAAGCTGCTTCTGACATTGACAAATACATCGCAAAAGCAAAAGCTAAACTCGACACTTATTAATGGCTACTCAGCTAAAGAATTTATCGGATTACAATCCGAATGATATACCCAATGCCGAAGATAAAATCTTTGGCATTGTTGTTTCAGAATGGAACACAGAAATCACTAATGCACTGCTTGAAGGCAGTCTGGAAGCCCTTGGCAAAGCAGGTGTAAAACAAGAAAACATCATTATACACTATGTACCAGGCACATACGAACTTGCTTTCGGTGCTCAGAGAATGGTTTTAAATCACCAGCCAAATGCAGTTATTTGCCTCGGATGCGTTATCCAGGGTGAAACAAGACACTTCGATTTTATCTGTCAGGCCGCAGCTGATGGCATCATGCAAGTATCTCTAAATCACAATCTTCCAGTGATATTTGGAGTACTAACCACCAACGACCTGGAACAAGCTCAGGCGCGCAGTGGTGGAAAACATGGGAATAAAGGTTTTGAAGCAGGTATAACTGCCTTAAAATTAATATAATAACCTTGTTTAAAGCAAAAAAAACTGTTTTTTTTGTCTATTTTCTGTCATAATTTAATATTCAAATCGCGTCGTTGTTTGTTTTTTTGATTGAATCTCTTACTTTTGGAGATTGAAAATAACAACATCGAATATGAATAAAATCTACAAAATTGCTCTTGTATTGGGGGTTTTTGCAATGTTTGGCATTCGAGGCGTCGAAGCTCAAACTAACTTAGCCACCACTGCTACAGCGACTGCATTCACTTCCGACCCTAATGGATTGTGGAACTGGTCTCAAATCAACAACAACAGTTTCAGCACCTGCGGAAATCAGGAGGCATTTATCTGGACCTCTACCAGTGGTATCCTTGGTACTGAACACATGACATGGACATGGAGTAGTGCTAAAAGCATGAACAAAATGAGAATCCACAACGCATGGAACAATACCAGAAACTTAACTGGTGCTGATGTGTACTACTACAACGGTAGCTCTTATGTTTTCTGGAAAACAGTTTCAATCGCTCAGGTTTGTATGGATTCCATTACTTTCCCAACTGTTACAACTACCAGTATCCGTCTTACTAACTTCAAAATGACAGGTTCTGGCCAGTTATCAAATCCAAGCTGGAGAGAAATCGAAATTATTAGCGCTCCTAGTACTAACTACGATGCAGGTGTATACGCTACTGTTCCACTTGACTTCTGTACCAACACTCAGGCAATCACCGCTAAAGTATTCAACTTCGGTAAATTCAAACTCGATAGTTTCAGATTACACTGGAGTGTAAACGGTAACCCTCAGGCAACAAGATATGTTACAAGCGCTTTGGGAAGTGCCAAAGACACTTCTATAACCTTAAATTCTGGATTCACTTTCACCAATAATACGACTTACAACTTTAAGTTCTGGACAAGCAAACCAAACGGTAACGTTGACTCTGTAGCCGCAAACGATACTCTTAAACTTAATTTAGTATTCTTTGGAAATCCACCAACTCCTACCACGACTAACTACACACAATGTGGCGTAGGCAAACCTGTTTTAAGCGCAAGTACTGGTGTTAACTCTGACACAATCATGTGGTTTAAAAACAGCACTGGTGGCTCTCCATTCGCTAATGGCAAAGTGGTTACTGGTCCAACCATCTCCGGAACTACTACTTTCTACGCACAAGCATACAGATTCGCAGCAAAAGCTTCTCTAAGCAATGGTAACACCGGCGGTATCGTTGTATCTTATGTATACACTGCATACAATGGTAACTATTTTGATGTTACACCTTCTTCTACCCTAAACTTAGACTCAGCAACGTTCAGAGTTGTTGTCAATAACCCAACTACTAACTACCAGTTACACTATAAAGTAGGTACTTTCAACGGTAATGAAACAAATACATCTGCATGGACTTTAGTTAACTCTGGTTCAGGTCGTTTCTACACTGTTGGTGGTCAATACTTTTTGAAAGTTTCTACTAAAAGCTTAATGTTAACCGGTGGTCAGGTGTATGGTTTCTACTTTACTACTGACCCAACAACTGGCGGTGGTAATGATATCTGGATGAAATCATCTACTGCTCCAACTTCTAACTCTGATTTATACATTGTTGGTGGTAAATACTCTTATGGTCTATTCGGTGTAAATGGCTTCGGTCCAACTTACACCATCGACTGTGAATTACAATACAGCAAAGCTTGTATCAACCCAACTAGAACGCCTCTAGTTGTAACCGTTAAACCTCGTCCTACTGGCGCTGACATCGTTAAAGGTTCGCCTTTCTTAGGTCAGTACAGAGTGGGTGATAACACCAAACCAGACGTTGCTGAAGTAGGTAAAACTATTACTTACGACTTAGTACCGCCAACTGGTTTCAATAATGCTGACCACGGTTCTACCTGGGTTATCAACTCTATTATCGCAACTACAAGATACGGTTCTGTTGTTCCAACTTCAGAATACACTACTTCTTCGCCTTCTTCCAGTGGTGCAGGTACAATTGCTCTAACAGCAACCTCTGCATACTTAGATAGTTTCATTACTTTCTCTGTGAGATACTCTGACTTAGGTCCACATTTCTGCGACTCTACTATCAAAAGAACAGTTGTAGTAGCTCCAACGCCTAAACCTAACTTCAAATTCCCTGTATCTATCTGCTTAGGAGATGCTACTTTATTTGAAAATACTACTACCATCCACTCTGGTAACTCTACTTACATGTGGTACTTCGATGATGGCGATAGTTCTGATCTTCAAAATCCAGTTCACGAATACAAAACAGCCGGTACTTATAACGTACGTTTAGTTGCTACCAGCTTCCCTTGGAATGTTGTCAATGACACTACCATCACTGTTGAAGTGGGTGAACTTCCTGAAGTTAAATTCAGAGCCAATAACAAATGTCAAGGCTTAGCTGTTACCTTCCAAAACCAAACTACTGTTGGTAATGGTGTTCTAACTTATGTTTGGAACTTCGGCGACAATACTCCTACAACTACCGTAACTAACCCTACTCACTTATATGCTGTACCAGGTGGTTATAAAGTAACTTTAACAGCTTCTGCTAACGGTTGCGTATCTAAATTAGTTAAGAACGCTTACATGTTCGCAAGACCAGTAGCTAACTTCTCTGCTCCTATCGCTCCGATTTGTGCTAAAACTGAAGTTTCTTTACCTAACACCTCTACCATCGCTTTAGGTGAGCAAGGTGCTTTCTGGAATTTCGGTGATGGTTCTAACTCTACTCAGTTCGATGGTCTTCACGCCTTCAGTGCTCCTGGTACCTACAATGTTAAATTGTTAGCTGTATCTGAGTTCGATTGTAAAGATTCTATCACTAAACAAGTTACTATCAAAGCTACTCCAAGTCCGGATTTCGCCGGCGACCAGTTCTGCGGTAAAAAACCAACTGTGTTTACTAACACAACTAATGAAGTAATCCCTAACCCTGTTTACAGATGGACCTTCAGCGATAACTTTACTTCTAACCTGAAAAGTGTAACCAGAACATGGCCATTCGAAGGTCCGTTCTCTGCTACCCTGAAAGCTTCTTTCAGCAATGGTTGTGAAGCCAGCATCACTAAAAACTTTGAAGTATTAATCCAACCTAAAGCAGCTTTCGATGTGAAAGATATCTGTTCTGGTGAATCTGCTACTTTCGCTAACAGATCTACTGGCGATAAAGGCAATATCCAATACTTCTGGGATTTCGGTAACGGCACATACAGCAACATCGCTGCTCCGGTTAGATTGTACAATCCTACCACTACTACTACTTACACAGTTGCTCTGGTAGCTTCTTACAATGGTGGTTGTAGCGATACTGCCAGCAAAACCATCAACGTATCTGAGTCTCCTGTCTGCGATTTCACTTTCAAAGATTTAGGTTTACTAAGCGCTAAATTCACTCCAAGTAACTCTACTTATACCAGCTATGAGTGGTTCTTCGGTGAAGGTGGTGGTTCTACTCAGGTGTCTCCTTTATACCAATACGAATACAGCGGTAATTTCAATGTTACCATGAAAGCAACTAACGCTGCTGGTTGCCAATGCGAAATCACTAAACGTGTAAGCGCTACTACCAGCATCAACAGCTTAAATAACGTTAATGGTATCAATATCTACCCTAACCCTAACAATGGTACTTTCACTGTTAGCAATACTGATAACCACGCTATGAAGATCGAAATCTTCAACGTACTGGGTGCTAAAGTTTATTCTAAAACAACTGCTGAAGGCAGCTTAGAAATCAACTTAGGCGATCAGGCTAAAGGTATCTACTTAGTTAAAGCGACTGTAAACGGTGTTACAAGCACCACTAAAATTACTGTTGCTAACTAATACGTAATTAAAAAATTCAAAAAAGCCTCTCCAGAAATGGAGGGGCTTTTTTTTTATAAATATGACTTTTATATGTAAAAAGAATCCCCTAGATTTGAAAAAAAATCCATCGTTTATGATAAAACATTTACTGAAAGTCACCTTTCTAACTATGATTTTCCTGACGTTCTCAGGAATCAGGGCTCAGAATGTTCGCTACTCCGATTCGTTCGTAGTAGGTGCATCTTATTGCCCTGGAAGCTCTCAATATGACAACTGGTCATCATTTAGAGCAGCGCTTGACACTACCACGAATCAGTTTTTGAAAATTACCGTTAAAGGTACTTACAATACTACTGGTCGCGAGTGTGCCAATAAATTTATTGTAAGAAGAATTGCGGCCGACTTAAAAAGTGGGTCCTCTGGTTCTTACAGCTGTAACGGATACACTTGGTCTATAGGAGCAGCCAATGCATGCTACTCTGGTCTTTGTGGATCTGGAACTAACGCAGTAGAATTAACTGTAGACGGAACAACCTGTAGTTGCGTTTCTCCAGGTTGGTCTTTCAGACCAGGTATCACCAACTCTAACTGGGGTGGTATTAACACCAATACCTGTGGAGGTGCTAACCAAAGAATGACTGTAGAGTTTCAGAAAATCACTAAACCAAATGATATTGGTGTGGCTAGTATGAATGCTTTAAACATTTGCTCAAACTCTCAAAGCATTATCGCTAAAATCTCAAACTTTGGTACTACTAAAGTTGATAGCTTCAGAATTAACTGGTCTGTTAACAATACTGTTCAAACTCCATTATACATCACCAGCAGTTTAAGATCTGGTACTGATACGACTATCACTGTAAACGGTTCTTTTAACTTCACTAACAACACTACTTACAATTTCAAACTATGGACAAACAGACCAAACGGCGCTGTTGACTCTGTAGGTTCTAACGACACTATTAAAGTTACTCATCAGTTTCTTGGTAACCCGTCTCCTCCATCAACGACGAATGTCAACCAATGTGGAAACGGTGCTCCAAGATTAATAGCCACTCCTAATACGCCTTCAGACTCTATCCTTTGGTACGATGCTGCTGTTGGTGGAAACCTATTGGGTATTGGTAGAAATATACTCGGACCATACATTACCGCTACCAAAACCTTCTATGCTCAGGCAATGAGATTTGGTGGTAGCTCTACTTTAGGAACAGGTTTCAGTGGTCCAACTATTATTACCGGTAATATCGGTCAGTACAATGGTTCTATGTTTAACGTCAATGTTATCAATAGCACTAATATTGATAGTATCACATTCAAACTTTACCAGGTAAATCCTACTACCAACTACCGCTTCTACTACAAAGTAGGAACTCACGTTGGTTTTGAAACAAACTCAAGTGCATGGACCCTTGTTAATAGTGGACAAGTAAGATTCTGGACTGCCGGTGGTATCAACTATGGTAGATTCTCTGCTAATAGCCTATTGCTTCAAGGTGGTACTCTATATGGTTTCTATATCACTACCGACCCAACAACTGGCGGTGGTAATGATATGTATGTGACCAGTGGTGCTCAAACTGCTTCTAACAGCGACCTGTCAATCATCGGTAGCAGAGCAGTTGGTGGATTGTTTGGCTCTCAAGGTGTCTACTCTACATGGACTGCTAACGTTGAGTTCATGCTGAAAAAACAGTGCTCTAACCCTAGCAGAACAGCTTTCACTGTAACCGTTAAACCTCGTCCTACCGGCGCTGATGTTGTTAAAGGTGCTCCTTTCAATGGTCAGTTCAGAGTAGGTGACATCACCAAACCAGACGTTGCTGAAGTAGGTAAAACTATTACTTACGACTTAGTACCGCCAACTGGTTTCAATAATGCTGACCACGGTTCTACCTGGGTTATCAACTCAGTTATCGCAACTACAAGATACGGTTCTGTTGTTCCAACTTCAGAATACACTACATCTGCACCTTCTTCTAGCGGCCCAGCTACTTTAGCTCTAACTGCAACTTCTGCATACCTGGATAGTTTCATTACTTTCTCTGTGAGATACTCTGACTTAGGTCCACATTTCTGTGACTCTACTGTAAAAAGAACAGTTGTAGTTGCTCCAACACCTAAACCTAACTTCAAATTCCCTGTATCTATCTGCTTAGGAGATGCTACTTTATTTGAAAATACTACTACCATCCACTCTGGTAACTCTACTTACATGTGG
>JACCDQ010796912.1_pt1 | contig 12916 bp, 11 predicted proteins | sample 7446031 | NCBI WGS metagenome assembly JACCDQ01 (sample SAMN15323442, study PRJNA562643) | freshwater metagenome | isolation source: river surface water | place: USA:Blue River Watershed | collected 2017-08-17 | reverse complement strand
GCAACGTGTTCAGTGGATTATGCCGGCCGACTTTCGGCGCACCTACCCTCTGCAATGCGACTCATTCTCGTCAAAGCTGATGGCTCAGTTTCTATCCATGCCGATGATCGCGCATACAAACCGCTGAACTGGATGAGCCCACCGTGCAATGTCACTATCGAAGTGGATGAGACGGGTGTTGGCACGTGGACAGTGTCGAACAAAGCGAGTGAAAAACTCATCATCACTATTGAAGAAGTGCATCACGACACCGAACATGAGCTCGGCGTGGATCCAGGTCTTGTCAAAGATGGTGTGGAGGCGCATCTTCAAGAACTTCTCGCGCTCCACATCCACACGCTCGGTGAAGGCTATGCCGTGATTCGTCGCGAATACCCCACGCCTATTGGCCCTGTAGACATCATGTGTGTCGATGAGAATGGTCAACACGTCGCGGTCGAAATCAAACGTCGTGGCGAAATCGATGGTGTTGAACAGCTCACTCGATATCTTGAATTGTTAAATCGCGATCCGATGATTGCGCCAGTTTCTGGAGTTTTTGCTGCTCAAGAAATTAAGCCCCAAGCGCGCACGCTCGCGGCGGATCGTGGAATTCGTTGTGTCACTCTGGATTATGACGAACTGCGCGGCATCTCTGATCCCACGAGTCGATTGTTCTAGGGGGAGTGGTGGCACGGCGAAACCGTCGACGAGTTGATGAAGTTCCTGAACTTCGCCCAACCATGGGTCATCGCTCCATCGTGACCATCCGCGGCGAAGAATGGATTGTCCAGAAAATCACTGGCTCAGGCTCCACCAAGGATTACCGCTGCCCCGGCTGCAATCAAGAGATTCGCCCTGCAACGCCACACACAGTTGCCTGGCCCTATGACGATCACACAGACCATGAAGCGCGCGTATCTGACCGCCGTCATTGGCACAACCCTTGCTGGGAAAGGTTTGCTCGCTGACATGCCTGAAATCGTTGCTAACAGTGTGTTACCTGCTCGACGAATTCCCATCGAGTTCACCGCCTCGGATGGTGTCGTCCTCGTCGGCGAGTTGGCGCTACCGCTCGACCGTGATCCGGTGGCCACAGTGATCTGTTTGCATCCGTTACCGACGCATGGCGGGTACATGGATAGCCATGTGTTTCGTAAGGCTGCATGGCGACTTCCCGCTCTGACAGATTTTGCGGTCCTGCGTTTTAATTTTCGTGGTGTCACAAGTGCGCGAGGTACCAGCGGCGGTGAATTCACTGCAGGCCCTGGCGAAGGACTCGAAGCCCAAGCTGCAATTCAGTGGGCTGTCGCGCAAGGGCTACCGCACATCCATTGTCTGGGCTGGTCATTTGGTACCGATGTGACTTTGCGTTATTGCAACACCGATCCAGTAGAAGGTGGCATTTTGTTGTCGCCACCACTGCGTTGGACAGATGAGTCCGACCTTGCTGCATGGGCGGTAAGTGGTCGCCCGCTAACAGCAGTGGTTCCCGAACTCGATGACTATCTGCAACCCGAAGAAGCGCGCGCAGGTTTTGCAGTTGTGCCACAAGCACATGTCATCGGTGTTGATGGTGCCAAGCATTTATGGGTTGGCGAAAAGAATGTGCAGGCTGCTCTGAATGCGGTGGTGGCAGCTGTTGACCCTGCAAAGAGCCCACTGCCGCTTGAGTTTGATGGCCCTATGGAACGTTGGAGTGACTTGTGAGTGCAGTTGTTCTTTTACACGCTTTTCCATTGGATCATCGGATGTGGGAACACAACGTCGATGCCATCGCCGAAGCTGGCTGGACCGTCATTGCGCCAGATATTCGAGGGTGCGGACGCGGACCGTCGTGGGAAGACAGTGACGTTTCATTGCGTACCTGCGCTAAAGATGTTGTTGCCATTTTGGATCGACTCGGCATTCAACAAGCTGTTGTCGGCGGTTGTTCTCTCGGTGGTTACATCACGATGGAACTGATGCGATACGCACCAGAACGTGTTGCTGCTGCAATGTTTTTCGATACCAAGGCGTCGGCCGATACTGATGAGCAACGAGCAAATCGTGTGCGGGTTGCGGAGAGCGTCACTGCAGCCGAAACCACTGAAGCTTTCTGGCGCGCAATGCTTCCTAATGTCGTTGGCAGCACTACTCATGCTTCGCGCCCCGACATTGTTGCTGAAGTTGAAACCATGATGCGGGACTCACGTCCTGAAGGAGTCGCGGCGCTCCAAACCGCAATGGCATCGCGTTTTGATTCGCATGAAATCATTGGAAAATTCCGTGGTCCTGTGCTGTCTGTTCGTGGCACTGAGGACGGTATTGCTTCAGCTGCCGATCACGCAGCCATCATGGCCGCCGCTCAAGATGGCGTACACGTCGACATTGCAGGCGCTGGACATCTTGCACCGCTTGAAGATGCGACAGCCACGAATGCTGCGATTCTGAATTTCTTAGAGCAGGTTCAAAAAACTAGCTGCTAGGTTTTTCAACTAGCTCAATGAGAACTCCACCGCAATCTTTCGGATGCAAGAAATTGATGCGGGAGTTTGCAGTGCCACGCTGTGGGGTGTCGTAGAGGACGCGGATACCAGCAGTGCGAGCAGCCTCCGCTGCCGCTTCAACATCGGAAACTTCATACGCCAATTGTTGAAGCCCTGGCCCGTGTTTTTCGAGGAAATTTTCAATCGGCGAGGCCGGACCACTCGGCGCAATGAACTGCAGCAAAGTTGTGCTGTCACCGATGTGAAGCATGGCTTCATCAATCAACTGCTCGGCGTTATGTTCGCGGTGAACAACTTGGGCGCCAAACAGGTCTGCATACAACGCAATCGCTTGATCGAGATCAGGCACAGCAATACCGACATGGTCTATACGAACCACATACGGCGCTAAATTCGGTTGCATTTCGACCTCCTTGGGGAGATTGTTCCCTATGTTCGCAGTATTGTGCGGCAATCGACACTGTAGCTCCGATTCCGTTTCGCACCGCTTCACCTAGTGAACTGCGGTCCATGAGTCGCGCTCTGACCGCCATCCTGAATGGCGAAGTCGAGACTCAGTTCCTGCGCCCTGATTCGGGTCGCGTTATCGGATTAACTGGTGGTCCAGGTGCCGGTAAATCTTCGGCCATTTCGGCGGTGCTGAGCCGCCTGTCTCACAGAGATATTGCTGTGGCTGTGCTGGCAGTTGACCCATCTTCAGCTAAGACCGGTGGCGGAGTTTTAGGCGATCGCATTCGAATGCAAGAACATTCGACGCATCCCGACTTTTTCATTCGTTCCATTGCCACGCGTGGTGAACTCGGGGGCGTGGTTTCACATATCAGTAGCGCTCTCAACTATTTGTTGAGTTGCGGCTTTGATGTGATTTTTGTTGAAACCGTGGGTGTGGGACAGAACGAAATTTCTGTCGCAGACATTGTCGACCACGTCGCACTGTTAGTTGCACCGCATGGTGGCGATGAAATCCAAGCGCTTAAAAGTGGCGTCATGGAAATCGCAGATTCCATCTGGCTCACGAAAAGCGATGTAGCAGATTCAAGCAGCGCTCAATCGCAATTGGAGAAAATCGTTGACGTACCTGTGGGGCAGCTCTCAGTTTTCAACCGTGCGTCCGTCGATCACTTTCTTGAGATTGTGTTGCCGTAAAACAACGGTGCCCCACCCTTGCGAGTGAGGCACCATCGAAGTGATGAATCGTTACGCAGCTGCGCGTGCGACTGCCTTTTCCTTAGCCGCAGCAATTGACGCTTCCATCGCTGGGATGAGTGAGTTCATTGCTTCAACAACTGGAGCGAGGGTCAACTCTGCAAGGATGATTTCGACGTCGGTTGCACCGAGTGCGTTTGCGACGAGCTTGAGGTAACCGGTCTGGTAATCCCAACCGAAACGTGGTGCGCCTTCTGCGTAAGAACCGCCCTGAGCGACAACGAAGGTGACCTTCTTGCCCTTCAGGCCGTCAGCGCCAGATCCGTCCAAGACGCCTGGGATGATGATCTGATCGATGTACGCCTTGAGGACTGAAGGAACGGTCCAGTTCCACATCGGGGTTGAGATGACGATTTCGTCAACGCCGGTGATTTCCTTGATGAGATCAAGGCGGAAGTTCCACTTAGCGGCCATGCTCTCAGAGCGCTGATCTTCTGGGGTGTAGCCAGCGAAGATCGCTTCTGGATCAAGGTGTGGAATGGGGTTTGCGTTGAGGTCGCGAGTGATGACCTCTCCGTCTGGGTTAGCTGCCTTCCATGAAGACAGGAATTCTGCGGTGATGCTGCGAGAAACTGAGTTCTCGCCCATTGGGCTAACTTCGATGTGAAGCAGGCTGGTCATTGTGACTCCCTACGTGTTAGTTGAACGTTCAACAATCCTAACCTAATGCAACAATTCGCGCATGTCGAATCCATTGAATGCAGGGAAACTGAATCTTCAAGGTGCTGTCGATCTCGGGGCACTCGCACAAGCTCGCCAAGCACAGGCTGCCAGCGCACAAGCGAAGGCTGCTGCGCCTGCGGGTGTCATCATTGACGTTGACGAGACCACATTCGACAACGACGTGATGCGTGCCTCTGCCACGGTGCCAGTCATCGTTGATTTCTGGGCTGAATGGTGTGGGCCATGCAAGCAACTTTCGCCGATCTTGGAGAAACTCACCGCAGAAGCCGGTGGCAAAATTCTCTTGGCGAAAATTGACTCCGACAAGAATCAACGACTTGCACAGGCATTTCAGGTGCAGTCCATCCCGTCGGTGTTCTTAGTCATTGGCGGTCAAGTGCAACCGCTGTTCCAAGGCGCACTTCCAGAATCGCAACTTCGCCCGTTGTTTGAACAAATCCTGAAGGTAGCTGCTGATGCTGGTCTCGCAGGAGTTGTGAATGCTGCTGAGACGGCAGAGGCCGTGTCCGAACCAGTTGTTGATCCACGTTTTCAAAAAGCTTATGACGCAGTTGAGGCAGGGGATTGGGATGCGGCAGATGCTGCATACAACGAAGTTCTGTCCATCAATCCCTCTGACGTTGAGGCTCAAGCAGGTCTCTTGCAGGTAGCGCTCTTGCGCCGCACCGACGGCGTGCAGTTCGCTCAGGTCCTTGCAACTCCGCCGCAAACGCTCGATGAAAAGCTGCTCGCTGCGGATGTGCTGATGTTGAGTGGCGAAGCTGCTGCGGCATTTGAGTTGTTGATTGATGTTGTGCGTTTCGCTAGTGGTGAAGAGCGGGACATCGCCAAGACTCGTGCCCTAGAACTCTTCAAAGTTATGGGAGAGACCGACGAAGTGCGAACAGCGCGCCGGTCATTGACCAACGCGCTGTTCTAAACAGTTTTGCTCTTAATCAATTGCAGGTTCGAACCACACTGTTGCAAGCGGTGGCACGACCACAGAAGCTGAGGCGGGGCGACCGAACAACGGAGTTTCAGTAGCAACAATCTGTCCAAGGTTGCCTTGACCTGAACCGCCGTATTCAGTGGCGTCAGTGTTCAAGACTTCACGCCACACGCCTGCGAATGGCAGCGGCAATTGATGCGTAGCGCGGGGGACCGGCGAGAAGTTGCTGACACACGCCATCACTTTGCCATCGTGACCCCAACGCAACCATGCGAAAACGTTGTTGTCAGCATCGTCGGAAATCAACCATTCAAAACCTGCCGGTTCGAGATCGCGTTGCCACAAAGCTGGCGTGTTCTTGTAGACGCTGTTGAGCTCTTTGACGCAATTGCGCACTCCGCGATGCTCATCGAAATCAGTGAGCCACCAGTCGAGTGAGTTTTCACTCTTCCATTCAGACGATTGCGCAAACTCGCAACCCATGAAAAGAAGTTGTTTGCCGGGGTGTGCCCACATAAAACCAAGGTAGGTGCGCAAACCTGCAAGCTGTTGCCAGCGATCACCCGGCATGCGGTCGATCAGCGAACCTTTGCCATGTACAACTTCGTCATGCGAAATCGGCAAAATGAATTTTTCCGACCAGGCGTAGACGAGTGAGAATGTCATTTCGTTGTGGTGATATTTGCGGTGAATAGGCTCATGTTTGACGTACTCCAAAGAGTCGTTCATCCAGCCCATGTTCCACTTGAAGTCGAATCCGAGGCCGCCCCATTCAGTGCCGGTTGTGACGCCAGGCCATGAGGTTGATTCTTCAGCGATAGTCAGTGCACCTGGAACTCGCACATGAACAACGCCGTTCATTTCCTTCAGAAATTCGACGGCTTCGAGGTTTTCGCGGCCACCGTATTTGTTAGGTAGCCATTCGCCATCATTGCGCGAGTAGGCGAGGTACAACATCGACGCCACAGCATCCACCCGCAATGCATCAACGTGGAATTCCTGCAGCCAGTAGACCGCATTAGCGACCAAAAAGTTTTTCACTTCAGGGCGGCCAAAGTTGAAAATGTAGGTTCCCCAGTCAGGGTGTTCACCCAAACGCGCATCTTCATGTTCGTACAAAGGCGTGCCATCGAAACGTGCAAGTGCCCAAGCATCTTTGGGGAAGTGCGCAGGAACCCAGTCCATGATCACACCGATGCCCGCTTGATGCAGAACATCAATTAAATATTTCAAATCATCAGGTGAACCCAGGCGCGAGGCCACCGCGTAATAGCCAGTGACTTGGTAACCCCACGAAGGTGAATACGGATGCTGCGCTAATGGTAAAAACTCAACGTGGGTGAATTCGTGTTCAAGAACGTAGTCGCGCAATTGTTCGGCAACCGCACGGAAACCTAAACCTGCACGCCATGAACCAAGATGAACTTCGTACACGCTCATCGGCAAGTTTGCATGATCTTTGGTGGCACGTTCTGTCATCCATGCATCGTCACTCCACGCATGCGTTGAATCCCAGACAATCGAGGCAGTAGACGGTGGTACTTCGCTGTGACGTGCCATCGGATCCGCTTTATCTGACTGGTAGCCATTGCGATCAGTGATGCGGAACTTGTACGCCTCGCCATGGCCGAGACCTGGGATGAACAATTCCCACACACCGCTTGCGCCCAATGAGCGCATGGGGTGAGTAGTGCCATCCCAGTGATTGAAGTTGCCAACTACCTGTACGCCGCGTGCGTTCGGAGCCCACACCGTGAACGCTGTGCCAGCCACATTTGTGCCGTTGCTCGACGCGGTGAGAACACGTGCGCCAAGTGCATTTGTCAGCTGTTCGTGGCGACCTTCGCGAATGAGATGAAGGTCGAGTTCGCCCACCGTTGGCAGGAATGTGTACGCGTCTACAGAAGTGTGCACATCGTCGCCGTAGCGAGCTTCGATTTCGTAGTGGGGGACAGTCTCGGATTCCCAAGCTCCCACCCAGACTCCGCGATGCTCGTGGGTGAGTGGCAGACGCAAACCGTCTGCCACTACAACCACACTTGTTGCAAATGGTTTTAAGGCACGAAACACAACATGCTTGTTGTGGACGCGTGCACCCAAAATGCCATGAGGATCGTGATGACGCCCTTCGACTACAGCTTCGATTTCGTGAGACGGAATCGAATTAATCGGAGATGTCGCTGAAACATCTGCGCGCGTAATTGCTACAGGCTCAGGCGAAGCAGCTTCTGCTGACTTCTTGCGTCGAAGGATCAAGGCATTTTCCTTAGGGTCATGATGTGCGCGACCGATCGGAATGGATCAATGTGGACTTCAACATCCTTTGACCAATTCCATGTTGTGTCGGTCACGAGATCATGGCCGTACAAGCGATCGTTCCATTCGAAGCCTAGGGCAGGCATGTCCAAATGCACCATAGTGTTTCGGCTACCTTTTGGATCCAATGTGCAGATCACAAACACAGTGTCGTCACCATCAGTCTTGCTGAATGCAATGACTTCGGGGTCGTCGACTTTGTGCCACACCACATCCCGCAGAGTCTGCAAAGCTGGGTGATCGCGACGAAGTTCATTCAAGCGTGTGATGTACGGAGCGAGCGTGCGACCCTCGGCTGCTGCTGCTTCCCAATCACGTGGCTTCAATTCAAACTTCTCTGAGTCGAGATACTCCTCGCCACCTTCTTTAAATGGCGTTGCTTCATACAGTTCGAAACCAGCGTAGACACCCCAGGTTGGTGACAAAGTCGCAGCCAACGTGGCACGAATTGCGAAACCAGCTGGACCGCTCGTCTGCAAGTACGCAGGGTTGATGTCTGGCGTGTTTACAAAGAAGTTCGGGCGCATGTACGCAGATGCGTCACCCGACAATTCGTTGATGTATTCAGTCAGACCGGCTTTGTCATTACGCCACGTGAAGTAGGTGTACGACTGCTGGAAGCCAACTTCGCCGAGAATGCGCATCATCGCTGGTCGAGTAAATGCTTCAGCCAAGAAAATGACATCTGGATCGGTTTCATTGATTGCAGTGATCAATCGCTGCCACATCCACACTGGTTTGGTGTGTGGATTGTCCACGCGGAAAATCTTGATGCCGCGCGCTACCCAGAAACGAACGACACGTTCGACTTCGTTGTAAAGGCCTTCAGGATCGTTATCAAAGAACATCGGGTAGATGTCTTGATATTTCTTGGGTGGATTTTCGGCAAAAGCGATCGAGCCATCTGCACGTTGCTTGAACCACTCTGGATGCTCTTTGACCCAAGGATGATCTGGAGTCGCCTGCAGTGCCAAGTCCAAGGCGATTTCGATGTTGAGATCAGCTGCAGCCTTGACGAAATCATCAAAGTCTTGAATCGTTCCCAATTCTGGGTTCACTGCATCGTGACCACCAGCTGCACCACCAATTGCCCAAGGTGAGCCGACATCTTCAGGTCCAGGAGTCAGCGTGTTGTTGCGACCCTTGCGGTTTGTTACACCAATCGGATGAATTGGCGGGATGTACAAAACATGGAAGCCCATGTCAGCCACGGCCTGCAGACGGTTCGTTGCAGTCTTGAACGTGCCTGACTTGTAAGGCTCAAGCGTTGCACCTTCAGAACGTGGGAAGAATTCGTACCACGAGCCGTACAACGCACGTTGGCGCTCAACTTTGAGTGGGAACTCTTGGGTCGCAGTGATGAGGTCGCGCACCGGTTCGTCATGCATTGCTTGGTCGATCTCTGGATCGAAAGCAATTGCGAGACGCTCTTCAGCAGCACGAGTTGTGTCTTTCAGCGCCACTATCGCTTGCTTGACTTTGTCGCGAACTCGATCAGCGGCAGTGGCCAACGTCGAATTTAGCGCTCGTTCAAGCAGCAACGAGCCTTCAAGGAGTTCCAGCTCAACATCGACACCTGCCGGAACTTTGAGTCCTGCTGCGTGATGCCAGGTGCCCCATGGGTCATCCCACGCTTCAACGCGGAAAGACCAAGCACCCATGCTGGTCGGGCGCACATCAGCCGTGTACTTGTCATTCGACACATGCTGCGCGCGGTAAATGGTTTCGACACCGTTGGGGTCAGTCAGAACTACCGAAACGCCAAGAGAATCGTGACCTTCACGAGTTGAGGTTGCGCGAACACGAATGCGTTCGTTCACAACCGCCTTGGCGGGACGGCGTCCGTAGTCAACAACGGGCCATACGTCAAAAATAGGAAAACGCCCCACTGGGCCAGCTACAGTGCTGGGCAAGGGAGCGCGATCCTCTGGAAACAATGAATTGTTCTGGAGCACGGGCGGAAACTAGTACGTCAGTCGCATATGTGAAAGTGCTGACACCCGTTTTTGGGCACGAAATGGTCACAGGTTGGTGAATCAGTCGTGGATGGCATGCAGAACCAGCGCACAACGCGGTGGCACTGTCAGCGTTTGCGAGCTTGCGACTCGAGTTTCGCTCGCTTTCGCCGCTGGGCGAGTGGTGTCGATATCCATTGCCCATTCTGATGCCCACACTTTGTCTGGCATCGTGAATTTCACTGGCTCAGCGCCGCCATGCAAAATAATCATGAACGAGTGCGAAGAAGGCTCATCGCCATTCAACGTGTTTTGGTTGATGAACATGCCAATCGTTTTCAGATCGGTGTTCATCCACTCAGATTCATCAAACTCTTCGCCGTCCGGGCTAAACCATGCGATGTCTTTAGGGCCACCTGCCGCTGTGGGAGTGCCCCAGCGGTAATTGCGGTTGTGGAACGCTGGATGTTCTTTGCGAAGTCGCATCAACGTGCGGGTTGTCTCCAACACATCTTTGCGGTCGCCCAAGATATTCCAGTCCACCCATCAAATTTCGTTGTCCTGGCAATACGCATTGTTGTTACCTTGTTGCGTCCGACCATGTTCGTCACCAGCAACAATCATCGGCACACCACTCGACAACAACAGCGTTGTCAGCAAATTACGCTGCTGCTGCAAACGCAATGCCTGCACAGAGACATCTTTCGTTTCGCCTTCTACACCATGGTTCCACGAATGGTTATCGTTGTTGCCGTCGCGGTTACCTTCACCATTCGCTTCATTGTGCTTCGTGTTGTACGAAACCAAATCGCGCATCGTGAAGCCATCGTGCGCCGTCACAAAGTTCACAGATGCACGGGGTCGGCGATCTTCATCAACAAACAAATCTGCAGAGCCACACAGTCGCGATGCCAACTCGGCAACACCGGGGGAGCGGCCAATCCAGAAATCACGAACACAGTCGCGATAGCGGTCATTCCACTCACTCCACAAGCGCGAGTAATTGCCCACCTGATATCCGTACGGGCCAATATCCCAAGGTTCTGCAATGAGTTTCACGTTTCGCAAGACCGGATCTTGGCCAATCGCCTGCATGAATGGACCATTCATATCCACGTCGTGGTTGATACGAGCCAACGCTGGTGCAAGATCGAAACGGAAACCGTCGACGTGCATTTCGGTAACCCAGTAACGCAATGAGTCCAACACCAGCTGCAATACCTGTGGGTGATACGTGTTCAGCGTATTGCTACAGCCGGTTGTGTCGAAGTAATGCTGCTTGTCTTGAGCGAGACGGTAATACGTTGCGTTATCAATACCTTTAAAACTCATCATCGGTCCACGCGGACCGCCTTCTGAGGTGTGGTTGTAAACAACATCTAGCAGAACTTCAATGCCTGCCTGATGGAAAGTTTTGACCATCTGTTTGAACTCGTTGACCTGCTGGCCAGCTGTTCCTGAAGAAGAGTAAGCATCGTGCGGGGCGAAGAACCCCATCGTGTTGTAGCCCCAGTAATTCGTTTTTCCTTGGCGCACTAAATGCTCTTCGTGACCAATGTGGTGAATCGGCAAGAGCTCAATCGCTGTCACGCCGATGTACTGCAAGTGATTAATGATCGCTGGATGACAAAGACCCGCGTATGTACCACGCAGATGATCTGGCACATCCGGGTGCAACATTGTCAGACCTTTTGCATGGGCTTCATAGACCACCGTGCGATGCCAACGATGATCTGGACGAACATCTCCCGACCAGTCGAAATCGTTCGCCACCACAATGCATCGCGGCATGAACGGTGCCGAATCGATGTCGCTCGGGATGGTTTCATCTGACGGGTTTGCAGGATCTTGTTTGTAGCCGAATACAGCTGGATTGAGTTGCCAGTTGCCATCGATTGCTTTGGCGTAGGGATCCATCAACAACTTCGCAGGGTTGTGGCGGTGGCCTTCGCGCGGATTCCATTCGCCATGAACGCGGAAACCGTAACGAGTTCCTGCACCCAGTCCTGGCACAAATCCATGCCAGACGCCGCGCGCTTTGTCTGGTAGCCGCCAACGGGTTTCGTTGCCCGCGTCGTCGAAAACGCAGAAATCAACACCGGTGGAATGGTCTGCAAACAGGGCTACGTTCAGGCCGCCATCAACAATAGTGACGCCTTGAGGTTCTGGCCGGTTGCTCACTTGAGCGAACAACTGCGTAAACGCGCTCACAGAACTCCAGACCTCGAATCGGACCCAACAACAACGGGCTAAGGTAGTCAATATCGGGCAAAATGCCACACTCAGGGGGCGGGTGCGGATGCGATTCTAGGTGGAACTGCGAGAATTCGGGATGAGAGTGAGGGAACATGCACGTTGGCGTGTTGGTGAAACAAGTTCCAGATTCGTGGGCTGAAAAATCCCTCGACGCTACCTCGTTGCGTTTAGCCCGCGGCGATTATGAATCGGTACTCAACGACCTGGACGAGTATGCCGTCGAATTGGCCGTGAACTGGAATGAAAATCTCGGAGACTCCACGGTCGCTATCTGCCTCGGTCCGGAGTCGGCAGCTGATGCTGTGCGACGTGCTTTGCAGATCGGCATCGATGAGGCGCTGATTGTTTCTGACCCCACTTTTGCTGGAGTAGACGCTCTCGGTACGGCAACAATTTTGGCCGCCGCCGTTCAGCGTGCTGGATGTGATGTTGTTTTGGCTGGAGCTGAATCCACCGATGCAAAAACTGCTGTCGTGCCCGTGATTCTTGCAGAGCTTTTGGGATGGGCAGTTTTTACTAACGTCGTTGCTGTTGAGCGCGATGGTTCCAACTTGCACATCACTTGTTCTTACAGCGGCGAGCGCATCACCTATTCGCATGCAGGGCCTGCCGTGATTTCTGTCGTTGAAAAATTCAACGAGCCGCGTTACCCCAACTTCAAAGGCATCATGGCGGCGAAAAAGAAAACCGTCACCGTTCTCGGTGCCGCTGACTTAGAAATTTCAGATGTCGCGCCCGTCGCGAAAGTCACGAGTTCAGTGCTCGCGCCTGCCCGCTCCGCAGGAATAGTTGTCGACGCATCCGCACCAGATTTTGCTCAGGTTGTTGTCGAAACACTTAAAGAAAAGCAGGTGTTGTAACCATGAAAACACTTGTTTGGATTGAAAACACTGCTGGCGTTGTGAACGATGCTGCACTCGATGTACTTGGCTACTTTTCCGAGCTCGGCGATGTTGTCGCAGCAATTTCTGAGAGTGCTATTGATTCTGTTAGTCAACTGCAATCGCGTGGCGCATCCCATGTCGTCGTTCTCAATGGTGGCGCTGCTGATTTTCAAGCTATCGGTCGTGCGGTCGGCTTGGTTGCAACAGACTTAGGCTGCG
>JACCDQ011938300.1_pt1 | contig 12917 bp, 8 predicted proteins | sample 7446031 | NCBI WGS metagenome assembly JACCDQ01 (sample SAMN15323442, study PRJNA562643) | freshwater metagenome | isolation source: river surface water | place: USA:Blue River Watershed | collected 2017-08-17 | reverse complement strand
TGCCGTCGAAACTTGCGGCCTTCTCGACGTCCTTGTAGGGGTCTGTGGTCGCCAGCCGCAAGTTCATGCCCATCTGCCCGGACAGTTGCTGCAAGAACGGGCGAGACTGGGCCAGCGCGGTGACACCGTCTTCGCGCAGCACTTCGACCAGCACCTCGAAGTCCGCAGGCTTGCCAGTCTGCGTATTGGAAACAGCCTTGTTGTCCAGGGACGAGTTCAGCTGCGCATCACGAAGACGCGTTTCCGGCTGCTGAGCAAGAACGTCCAGCACTTGACGGAACTTCACCAGACGCTGGTCGCCATTGCGGGACACTTCGAAGAACGCTTGCCGCGCGCGCAGCAGGGCGAGTCGTTCGGAGGCAAAGGCGTACTGACCTTGCAGATGGCTGCTCTCCTGCGAAAGTGCTTCACGCGCTTTGACGTAACGGGTGTACGGGGTGTAGAGCGCGCCGGCCACGGACGCGGCGCTCAAGACGAGAAGCGCGCCGGCCGCGCCGTGGCGCCGCAGCATGCTTGGGCGGCCAGAAAGAGTCAGGTTTTGCACGGGTGCAGCCGCCCACAGCGAAGCAGGTGCTTTGTGGAAGCTTTGCGTGCGAGGCAGGGCGACCGGACCACACCAATGGAAGCTCGCCTGGGCGTGCGCCATGCGCAGCCGCTCGAGCAGCACATGCAGGTCGGTATCGAAGGTGTGCGAGGTGGTCGGGGCGATGTTGAACTCATGGAGCGTCGTGAGCTCAGCCTTCTTGAAGTGAAGCATCAGCACCTGAGTTGACGAGGGCCCTTCGAACGCAGCCAGGACCACGAACTCGTCCGAACCCTTCAGTCGCTGACCGTAGCGCAGCAGCGCGTCAATGGCGAAGATGGGCTTCTGCCGCGCCTTGACCACGGCCGCAAGGATGTCCTTGTCGATGCTCACATAGACCGACTTGCTGGCCCCTCGCTGCCAGGGCATGACCCGGGACGTGGCTCGCGCAGGCTGGCTGACGTAGCTGGGCGTGCTCTTGAGCGCTTCCATCGAGCACAGCAAGGCCGAGCCGCACAAGATGAGCTTGTCCTTGCCGATGCTTCGCAGCCCCGACTGAAGTTGCTCGAGGTCGCTCGCAAAGACGGGACCTTCGCGTTTCTGGACTTTGATTTTCAGGCTCATGTCAACCGAACGCCTTTGTCAGGGAGCTGGAGAGTTGGGTGAAGTAGGCGGTCAGCGGCATGCCAATCATGGCCGCGGCAAGCGCCTTGGCGATGACGTCAGCCACGCTGATGAACTGGTTCAGCTTTCGAACGCCTTCGTCGATGAGGATGGGAGCGCAGCGCTTCATCTCCTCGTCGATGCCGCCGGTCTCGTGCGCGGTCACGAAGGCGGTCACGATGTAGAAAGGCCACAGCTGGCGAGGGTCGTCTTCAGGCTGCTTTTCAGGGTCCGCAGAGTCGGCGATTCCTCGCTTTTCGACCTCTTCGGCCATCCGCAGAACACCCTCCTGGTAGCACTCCGGCAGCGTTTTGACCGACAGCACCAGCTGCTGCTTGACGGGCAGACCTGCCGAGTCGAGTAGTGACATCTGGTACGCCCACATTCCGAAGTACAGGTTGCGCAGCGCCTCTCCCAGCCGCGGCACGCCGTCGGCCATTTCGACCAGCTTGTCGATGTTCCCGGGCTGGCGCAGCCAATGCGTGACGCCAAAGACCAGTGCGCCGATACCGCCAAGGACCACCGGCCAGTACCCCGTAACGATGGCGTGCAGCACCATCGCCATCTTGAAGGTCATGCCGGACTCCCCACCGCCGAGCGAGGCTTGCAGCTTGGGGATGACGCCGACCATGAAGAACAGGAACACCCCGAAGCCCGCCAGGAACGCGATGGCCGGGCTCATGAGCTTGGAGTAGATTTTCTTGACCTGCGCCTTGACCTGCATCGACTCGGCGGTGCGCTTGAAAACGGCATGCAGGCTGTTCGACTCTTCGCCCGCTCGAAGCGCGGCCACCACGCTGTCCGGCCACACGGCTTCGAGCTGGTTGGACAGGCGTCCGCCGCGCGACAGGGCCTCAGCAGCCTCCGCCCACAGTTCGGCGTGCTTGGGCTGCAGCTTGGCCATGCGCGCGACGGCTTCGCGCACCTTGATGCCCGCGGCAAGCTGGTTGCCCAGGGCGCTGGCTGCGGCTTCGATTTCGGCGCTGGTGTGTTGCATGGGTTCTATAGCCAAATCGGCTTAGATGAAAAGGGAGGCGAATTCAGTCTCGCCCTTTTCAATCAGGCCGAGTGCACTCTCGGCCAAGGTGTTGAGCCGGTGCTTGGACAAGGCCGCGAAATCCAGTTTGGTCTCCGACTTGGCAAACAGCTCCCGCACTTCCCGGCTGACAGGCAGCAGTTCGTTGACAGGAAGCTCACCGATGTAGCCGGTTCGTCCGCAGTGCTTGCAGCCCTCGGCGCGTGCTTCATAGACGCCCTTGTTGAGCACATCCGCCACCTTCTCCCACAGGTGCCCCTGGGCTTCGGCCTCCAGGTAGCTCTTGGCCAGGCTCAACTCGTCAGGAAGCACCTTGCGGCGCTTGCGGCAGTGCGGGCAAAGCCGCTTGACCAGGCGCTGCCCGATGAGCAGCGACACAGACTCGGCCAAGTCGAACAGCGACGCACCGCCGCCCGACGCCTCGCCGGTGTCCCGGCGCAGGTAGTTGGAGATTGCGCGGAACGCCAGGATGGAGTTGTTCGCGTGGACCGTGGACAGCACCACGTGGCCGGAAGTCGCAGCGCGCACACAGGCGCCCGCGGAGAACGCATCCCGGATTTCACCGACCCACACGAGGTCAGGGTCATGTCGCAGCAGCGCTCGCACGAGCTCCGCGAAGTTGCCTTCCACGGAAATCTGGGTGATGCCCTCGAGGTAGCGCTCCACTGGGTCTTCCAGGGACAAGCGCTTCTTGCTGTGGCCAAACATCTTCAAGTGCTCGCCGACCACGCCGGCAATGGTGGTCGACTTACCGGAGTTGGTAGGGCCGGCTAGCACGATGAGCCCCTGGGTGCGCACCAGGGCCTTGCGGACTTCGTCGTTGACCAGCGGGCCGAGGTTGAGCTCTTGCAAAGAGATGTTGCGCGCGGTCCGGGGCAGCAGGCGCAGCGAGCTGGAAATCATGTCGAAGTCCAGACCGAAGCGGTCGGCCGGGATGAACGAAGCCCGGATGAACACCTCGGCTTGCGAGTTCTTGTAGGTCATCTGACCGTCTGCGGCCTTGCGAAGGCGACCGCCGTCTCCCGCACGAGAACGGCTCACCAGGAAGTTCGTGATTTCACGCGCGTTTTCGGGCGAGAGCACCGCATGGCGGTCAGGCGTGGTCATGTCTCCATAGATGCGGATGCGGATTCGCGCAGTCCCGTCGCGCATGGGGGCGATTTCGACGTCGGTCGCCCGTCGGTTCAGGGCTTCGTCCAGGATGCGGGCGAGCATGCGCTCCGCATCGGTCTTGGCCATGGCTGGCGTCCAGTAGTTGTCCTGCGCAGAGCTGGCGACGACTCGCATCGCTTCTCCACTGGTCTCGTTGCGTGCAGCGCGTGCCACCACTGCAGGAGGCGACAGGCCCACCAGCGGTTCGACGTCCAGGGATTCCCGGATGGGGTCTTGCTGGCGGGCCAGACGACCGGCCTGCGAGAAGGCCAGCAGGTTCGTCAGGTCGGAGAAGACCACCATCGGCTTGCCGTCGGTCGTCCGAATGTAGGCCGCGTTCAGCTCGTCCAGGCGGGCACGGGCAGAGGACGACAGGTCGTTGGCGGTGTCGATGAGCCGCTCATCGATACCGGCCAGGAACGCGATGCCTCGGCTGATGGCCAACACTCGGATGGAGTGTTCGCGCAACGAGGGGATACTTTGGGTCAGGTGGTCGAGAGGCAGGACGTTGGCCGGCTGGGACGCCATGGCGGCGTCGACCTGTTCACGCGTGGCCAGTTCGAGGCCCACCACGATGTCGCTGACCCGGTACTCACAGTACTGCGCACAGAGTGCAGCATGCGTCTTCAACGACGAGGCAGCCTCGTTGGCAAATCCCCACTTGGATAGGAATTCCGTGGCGTTGCGGGAGTGCTTGTCGGCGTTTTCAGTCATGGCGGTAAGCGGGCAATCAAAGGAGGTCGGCGCGTTCGGTGCAGACGACAAGGGGTATTGGCAAATGCACCGCAAACCACTCCGTATGGCGGCAGGCGCACCTGACCCGGTCTATAGCGACCACGTTTAAGCATTTCCGCCAGGCTTCGAGCCGGTTTGACGCAACCTTGCCCGCCCCTCGGAGACCGACCCCCGAGGCTTACTGGTTCACCAGCGAGGGCGCGCTGCGGTTGGTGGTCGTCGCGTCGCCTACCTGGGAAGCCTGATTTCGGCCCCAGCAGCTGACCTTGTTGTCCGTTTTGCGCGCACACGTGTGCGTGTACCCCAGGGAAACCGTTGCCGAACCGGTTCCGGCGCCCCACCCCGACACGAGGACTGGAACGCGGCTGGTGACCAACGTGCCGTTGCCGAGCTGCCCGCTGGTTCCCAGGCCCCAGCACTGAACGCTTCCGTTACTGAGCACCGCACACGAATGAAGTCCGCCAGTGACGACGGAGGCCACGCCCGAGGCAAGACCGCTGACATCCTGCGGAGAGGAGAACGTCGCGGTGGCAGAGTTGTTGCCAATCTGGCCCGAGCCGTTGTTGCCCCAGCACTTCACACCGCCCGTCGTCATGAGTGCGCACGAATGGGCCCCCGACTGCGTGCTGACAGCCGCCACCCCAGAGCCAAGCCCCCACACGGCCACTGATGTGCTTCGATTGACGACAGTCGTGTCCCCGAGCTGTCCTGAGCTGTTCAACCCCCAGCAACGCGCAGCTCCTGCGGTTGTGACGGCACAGGCGTGCGAGCCCCCCGCCGAGATTTGCGCCACGCCGGAGGTGAGCCCTGTGACGCTGACCGGCACACTGCTGTTGACCACCGTTCCGTTGCCCAGTTGTCCCGAAGCGTTGAGCCCCCAGCACCGAGCAGCCCCTGCTGAGGTGATGGCACAGGTGAAGTTTTCGCCGGCTGAAATCCGGGCCACGCCAGAAGTCATTCCGCTGACGTCCACGGGAGTTGTCCGTTGAGTCGTCGTGCCGTCCCCCAGGTGCCCGTAGAAATTGTTGCCCCAGCACTTCATGCCACCGGTCGTCAGCAACGCACAGGTGTGGTTGTAGCCGGCCGAGATGGCCGCCACTCCGGACGTCAGACCAGTCACATCGGTGGGTACCGTGATGGGGCTCGTGGTCGTCCCATTGCCGCCCTGCCCCATGGTGTTGCTGCCCCAGCACTTCACCCCGCCGGAAAGCGTCAGGACGCAGGTGTGGTCTCCTCCGCTGGCGACTTGAGTGGCCAGCAACGGGGTGGATGCGTCCACTGTCGTCGTGATGGTCAAGGGCGTACCCGCGCTGTTGAGCACTTGCGAGGTGCTGGTCAGCTCGAAGCTTCTTGTGCTCACCTGACGGTAGCTGACGGGGTTGCCGAATTGGTTGTAAAGGTCTTCACACTCCAGGCCCATGCCCTGCCAGGTGAACGTGCCCATGCAGGACTGGGCATCCGTGCCTACGGCAGAGCTGCTTGACGTGGCGGTGGCAAGCGTGCGCAGCGCTGTTGCGGTCGCGGCCGCCGGCAAGCTACCGCCTGCTTTGTAGCGGCGCACGAGCTTGTTGGCTGTCGCGCGCTGCTGGCGATGGGCCCAACGTTCGCGCTGGCCGCGCAGCTCAGAGGACTCGAACTTTGTGGAGAACGCCGACTTGCCACCGCACCAGGCGCTGGCGTTGTAGAAGTCTTGCGAAGTGCCGCCTGCGTTGCAGGTATTGTTGGCCGAGGACAGATAGTCGGTGAACGCTACCGAGAAGTCCTTCTGAGCAATCGCGGCTGCTCGCTGGTAGCGAATCGTGCCGTTGGTGAGCACGTTGGAGCTGACGACTTTCCAGGGACTGGTTGGCGAAGGCAGGACGCCGCCATTGGCAGCAGAGACGTAGGTCTTCAAGTGGCCGTAAGCCGGCTGGCTGCTCAACGCCTCCAGGCTGGCTGGCCACGTACCGGTCTCCAGGTGATAGCGCTGAAGCTCCGAAGCAATCAACGCCTGCCCGTCGGCAAGGACGGACAGGCGTTGCTCTTTGGATGCGCGAAGCGAATCAGCAGACAGGTACGTCCAGACCGACAGAAGCATCATCAGGATGCTGACGACGACCACCGGCACGGATGACCTCCTTCATTGGACGAACCTGTCAAACTAACTGATTACAGCGGACGCACGAAGGTCACGTTGCGGGCGCCCGAGGTCTCGGCGGTGTAGCCGAACGGCACGGTGGACGAGGCGGTGGCGGTGGCGGTGGAGGCCGGCAGCGTGGTCGAGCCGCTGTACTTCAGGTACATGGCTTCGAACACGTTCTTCGGAACGCTCTTGTACAGCACGCCGATGTTGCGGCTATCCACGGCGACCAGGTCGACGTCGACTTCGTTGATTTTCTCAGCGCCGGCAGCACCGGTGGACATGCCCGTCAGCGGACGGATGCCAGCGGAGTTGTAGCAGTTCTGGTAGGTGCTCGACACGGCGGCGGTGCCCAGCAGCAGCGACAGGTTCTTGTCGGCGTTGGTCGTGCCAGCGCCCGAGCCCACCACGGTGGCGGTCACGTCGGACGACACGGCGCAGGTCTGTGCCAGGATGGCCCAGTTGTCGCTCAGCTTCTGGGCGGACTCGAACATCGAGGTCGCCTTGGTGTTGTCGGTGGCCGCGCCAGAGAACTGGCTGATGGCGAACACGGCCAGCAGGCCGAGGAACAGGCCGACGACGGCCAGTTCGATGAGGGTGAAGCCCTTTTGCACAGCCTTGCGGGTGGCCTTCAGGTTCTTGCGAAGCAGTTTCATGAGAGATATCTCCAGAGATGACGAGAGTGAAGTGAATTGCGCAATGCGCCTTGCGTATAGCAACGGCACATTTGATTTAGCCATCGCGTTTTAGATTTTGTTCAGAAGCTGATGACGATGTTGTTGGCAGCAGCAGCTGGGTCAAGCCGGTTGTTATCCGGGTCCAGCTTCAAGGAAACCGCCCGGTTGATTCGCAACGCTGCGTAGTGCGGTGCATTGCCGTAACCTGAAGCCGCTGTGGGGTCGTAGTCCCGGCAGTACTCGATAGCGGCACCGAAAGGGGTGAAGCCGAACTCAGTGCCTCCGCCGATGCCAATTTGCGGCAGGATGTCGATGACCGGGTTGGACAGCTGGTACCAGCCTTCACGGCAGCCCTGGTTCGTGAGCGGGTCCGGGTCCGCCGGAGCGCGTTGGAGCGGGTCGGTAGGCTGCGGGTAGAAGTTGGCCGTAGAGGACGGGTTGGCGGCCTGCATGGACGCGTAGTAGTTCGTGAGCGCCGTGCGAATCCGGTCGAGCTGGTCGGCCGTCGTCTGCAGCATCTTCTTCTGCAGGGGCAACGTGCTGACGTACGTCACGCCGATGTCCCGCGTTCCCGGAACCCAAGTGCTGCGGTTGGACGTGGTCAGCCGCACAGCGCCTGCCGTCGTCGCGGTATCCCCCGGCATCGTCGGCTGAGACTTTGGAGGACTGGTGGAAGACGCGGCCGTCTGATTGCATGGCTGGCTCTGACCGCAGTTGGTCATGTAGATGACGCCGTAGTCGTAGTTCAGGAACACCATCGGGCCCGACTGGTAGAACAGGTACGCAGTCTGTGATTCACTGCCCAGGCGCTGGAACACCCGCAGGTTCTTGGCCGCGGTGCCGTCGTCGTTGACCTGGCTAAGGCTGACACCCTGCTGCTGCAGATAGTCGCGAAGCGCTGATGTGCCAGAGCACAAAGTCGGGTTGTAGATGGCGTAGAAGACCTTGTTGGTAGAGGAGTGGCAGGGCGATGTGGTCACGCCCGGGGTCGCACTACCGTACTCCGCGTAGGTGACCAACGCATTGGCAATCTTCTGGTTGATGGCCGTCTGCTCGCTGACATAGGCGATGTCTCGAGACATCATCAGCGTGCGGAACGCAGGGCTGAGAGCCATGCTCAGAATGCCCAGAATCATCACCGCGAAGATGACCTCGAACAGGGTAAAACCACCCTGCCCTGCCTTGGTCTTGAGCCGGCGCGTGCGCATTGACAGAGCCTCTCAGCGCTTGTTCACGTTCACGCGCAGCGCGAAGTAGAAGACGTTGCGGTTGGATTCGCGCTTGGTCGTGCCGAAGACACCGCCCACAGCTGGCGAGTCCATGAGACCGGTAACGCCATCTCGGCTGTTGTTTTCCGTGTCCTCGGTCTGGCCCCCCATGACCACCAGGTCGCCATCGCGCAGCAGGGCTTCACCCGAGTACACGATGCGCGAAACGATGGGCAGCTGTGTCGTCACCTGCTGCACTGAGTTGCCGCTGGTGACCGACTGAGGAATGGACTGCATGCCCGCCTGGGTTGTCTGCACCAGCTCGATTTGGGCGCGGATGAGTCCCGTGGACATGTCGATGCGCGGGTTCACGCGCAGCACGGTACCGAAGTCCTGCGCAATCAGCTGGTTCTGCGTACCCACCGCGGCCGCGCCCGTGCCGCCCGAGGCGGCCTGCTGGCTCACGGTGTTGAAGTAGCGCGTGACCGTGCGGCGGAAATCGGCAGGCACGCCGCTGGTCGTGGTCAGGACAGGTTTTTGCAGCGAGCTCACGCGACCCAGGTTGGTCAGGTAGGCGCTGAAAATCTGCAGTCCGTCAATCATGTTCTGCACGCCCAGCAACGGGCCCGCAAGTGCGCCGGGGCCGGCCGTCACCGACGGGATGAGGCTGTTCGCATTGGGGAACGAAACGGTCACGCCCCCCAGGCCGTTGTTGCGGTAGACGACGCCGTACTTCGAATTGGCAAACTTGGCGAAGGAGCTGATGTCCAGGCCTTCGGAGCGCGCAGTGTCCGTGGTCAGCATGATGAGCTCGCCCTGGAACACGATGTCGGTGTTGTACATGTCCGAGACACGCTTGAAGTAGCTGTCCAGGTCTTGCAGAACCCAGTGAGGCGCCTGCACGGTCACCGCGCCGGTTTCCGGATTCATGGCGTAGGTGCCGACTTGCCGGGAGGTGTAGTTCAGGATGCCGTCGCTGCTTTGCGCAGGGGCTGCCGGCGGCAGCATGGCGTTGAGGTTGGCAGGTGTCGGCGAAGCGCTGGCCACCGGTGCGCCAGGGGCAGCGGAGCCCGGCGGAGGCACCACCGGGGGCAGGTTCAGCGCAGGAAGTTGCGGCGCTGCAGTGACTTCTGCGGCAGCCTTGGGAGGCTCAGGCAGCATCAGCTTGAGGCGGGACTCCAACTCCGTTTTCAGGCTGGCCCAAAAATCGTCCGAGCTGGTGACTTCCGTCTTGCCGGAGGAGGAGCCGCCCGCATTGCTTTGCTGGGGCTGACCACCCCCGCCGCCGGAGCCGCCCGTCGAAGAGATGGCATTGGCGATGGCGTTGGTGGTCGAGGGCGTGCCGGCGTTGTTGCCTCCCGCGGCAAAGCTCGAGCGACGATTGCCGATGTTGAGGTACCAGGTGCGCGAGCTCATGGGCTTGATGACCACGAGTCGACGCTGAGCGTCGGCCTGGTAGTCCAGACCCACGGTGGAGACCACCGCACGCAGCGCACTTTCAGCGTCCACGTCGACCAGGGAGAAGCCGCTGTACTGGAATCGGTCCAGAGGCATTTCCGAGGTGATGCTGATACCCTGCTTGGCAAGAGCGCGAAGGATTTCAGCCATCGGCACCGGGTCCTTGCCGGTCTGCACCGTCACGCGAGTCGCGCGAAGCCAGGCATGCTCGGAGACTTTGCGCGCAATGACGGGGATGTAGGCTTGCTCGGACTCGACGACTCGCGAGACAGGAGCGATGACGGTGGGCACCGACTGGAACTCCTGGGCCTTCTGGGCCACCTGGGTGCGCAGTTCGGTGCGAGATTCGTAGGTGCTCGGCGTGGCGCAGCCAGCCAGTACAGCCAGGCTTGCCAGGCTCAGTGCGGTCTTTTTCATTGCAGGGGCTCCACAACAACCAGTCGGTTGCCTTGATTGAATCGGACGCGCAACTCGGCTTCGGGGCCGAGCGACGCTACGAAGGCTCGGGTGGCCGTCAGGAAGTCACCCTCGAAACGGGCAGAGGCACCCAGCGTGAAATCGGTCTCCTCGGGGAGCTTCCAGGCCAACGGCTGCCAGCCAGACTGCACAGCCCAGCGCTCGAGCGTGGCGCGCAGTGAAGCACCCCGAACGGCCTCATAAACCACCGCAGCCTTCGCTTCGGCCGGCTTCTGACGGGCCGAGTCGTATTGCTCCAGGGAGAGGTATCCGGCCGGTGCCTTCTGGGCAAACGCGGCGGGCAGCCCTCCGACAAGGAGGACGAGTGTGGCAAGAACGGCTTTTTTCATGGTGGGCGGAGTGGAGGTCTCGCATCTATAGCGAGCAGGTTTTCAATGTCGGTTTAGGTTGTCGCCGCTGTGAATACATCGACAAGGTCGCGCTCAAGACGGGAAACATGAACAAGCCGTCCTGCAGTCCCGCGCCGCCAATACCCTGGAGATAGCTCAAGTCGCTCGCCTGCGCCCCGAAATGGAGCACCGCGTGGGTGACATCCGCGGCCAGCAGGCTCGAAAAGCAGCCCACGAAGGCCACCCCGGCGGGCAAGACGTGACCGCGGTACGCCAGGACAGCCTGGGCGATGAAGAACACCGGCAGCAGGTGCAGCGAGATGCTCTCCTGGTCGGCGCGCCACTCTCCGGTCAGCGCCGAAGTCAGGAAACAAAGCGCGACAAGGGTCCAGAGCGCCGCGCTGCGCAGGTCATCCGAGTTGCGCACCAGCACATACCCGCTGACAACTGCGGGCAACAGCACGGAGCCCCAAGCCCCCCGCCACCACAGTTCGCTTCCTTGCCAAAGCCACTCCAACATGTCCATTGCCCTCAAAGTCACAGCACGGGACATGTAAGGACCGTTTTTAGCCGCCGTATAAAGGGCTTTCCTAAATTCAGCCGCAACCTCTTTGCGTTGCGAGCTGTGCAAGTATGTGCGCCAAGCCCTTCGGTTCCCGGCCGAACGTCCGCGCTCACCGTTCGTATCGGCTCACTTCAGAGACTTTGATTTCTGGCCGTCGGGCACCCTCTGCCTGACGGCCTTTCTTTTTCATCCTGACCCGTTAAATAGACGGCTGGCTTTCAACTCCACTTCTGGTATACTGAAAGCAACAACTCACGCTTTAGGGTCTCGACAATGAAAAATGAATCGCCCAGCCCGCTGAAAAAGATGCTTCCTTGGGCGCTGGTCCTGCTGGCGCTGTGGGCAGCCATGAACTACCTGAGCAATCAGTCCCGGGGTTCGGCCGGACAGCGCGTCGCCTATTCGGAGATGCTCAACGCAGCAAAGAAGGGAGAGCTCAAGAGCGTCGTCATCGACGGTGACATGGCCAAGGCGACGACTCAATCTGGCACGGTCATCCACACCCACATTCCAGAAAAAGACCCTCACTTCGTCTCTGACATGCTGCGAGCCGACGTGCCGGTGGACAGCAAGGAGCCACCGCAGCCCTCGATGCTGTTCTCGGTCTTCATGAACTTCGGCCCCATCCTGCTGCTCATCGGCCTTTGGGTGTACTTCATGCGCCAGAGCGGCGGTGCCGGGGGCAAAGGCAACGGCATGTTCTCGTTCGGGAAGTCCCGCGCGCGCATGCTTCAAGGCGACGATGCGCAGGTGACGTTTGCCGACGTTGCCGGCTGCGACGAAGCCAAGGAAGAGGTCGTCGAACTGGTGGACTTCCTGAAGGACCCCAAGCGATTCGAGGGTCTGGGCGGGAAGATTCCCCGGGGCGTTCTGCTGGCGGGCCCTCCGGGTACGGGCAAGACGCTGCTCGCCAAGGCGGTGGCGGGCGAAGCCAAGGTGCCCTTCTTCAGCATCTCGGGCTCTGACTTCGTGGAGATGTTCGTGGGCGTCGGTGCCGCTCGTGTGCGAGACCTTTTCGAACAGGCCAAGAAAAATGCTCCCTGCATCATCTTCATTGACGAAATCGACGCCGTCGGCCGCCACCGTGGCGCCGGCATGGGAGGCGGCAATGACGAACGCGAGCAGACCCTGAACCAGATGCTGGTGGAGATGGATGGCTTCCAGACGGGGCTGGGCGTCATCGTGATGGCCGCCACAAACCGTCCTGACATCCTGGACCCGGCGCTTCTGCGACCGGGCCGCTTCGACCGGCAGGTGACGGTCGGCCTGCCTGATGTTCGCGGTCGGGAGCAGATTCTTGGCGTGCACCTGCGCAAGGTGCCTGTCGGGCCGGACGTCAACGCCGCCGTCATCGCACGAGGAACTCCGGGCTTCTCCGGCGCAGAGCTGGCCAACCTGGTCAACGAAGCTGCGCTGTTCGCCGCCCGTGCCAACAAGCGCACGATTGGCATGGCCGAGGTCGAGAAAGCCAAGGACAAGATTCTGATGGGGCCGGAGCGACGCTCCATGCGCATGAACGACCGCGAACGCAGTGACACGGCGTACCACGAGGCGGGACATGCGATTGTGGCCAAGCTGCTGCAGCATACCGACCCAGTGCACAAGGTGAGCATCGTGCCGCGGGGACGAGCCCTGGGGGTCACGGTCCAGCTCCCGGAAGGGGACCGCTACTCCATGGGCAAGAAGCGCATCCTTGACACCATCGCCGTGTTGTTTGGCGGTCGGGTTGCTGAAGAGCTCTACACCGATGACATCACCACCGGTGCCTCCAACGACTATGAGCGAGCCACGGCGCTGGCGCGGAACATGGTCACCAAGTGGGGCATGAGCGACGTGGTCGGACCGATGGTGGTCGGCGACTCCGAAGGCGAGCCTTTCCTGGGTCGTTCCATCCAGCGCGCTGACGGCGCGTCATCGGACACGATGCGCAAGGTGGACGAAGAGGTGCGGCGCATCCTCGAGGAGCAGTACGCCC
>JACCDQ010141741.1_pt1 | contig 12920 bp, 12 predicted proteins | sample 7446031 | NCBI WGS metagenome assembly JACCDQ01 (sample SAMN15323442, study PRJNA562643) | freshwater metagenome | isolation source: river surface water | place: USA:Blue River Watershed | collected 2017-08-17 | reverse complement strand
TGGTTGAAACTGCGTCGCCTAAACCTGCCCAGTTTGACCAATAAACCCAACCGTTTTCCATATCATTTACAGGAATACCGTTGATTGTTACAGCCACGTTTCTTTGGTCAAATCCGCGAATATTGATGCGAGAATCACCAACACCACCTCCTGTTTTAGTGGCGTAAACACCAGGTGTTACTTTTAACACTTCAGGAAGTTCAGTTGAACCGCCATACACCTCAGAAATTTGTTTTGCGTTAACTGTAGACATTGCTACCGGAGTTTTACGCTCTTTACCATAACTGGCAATGACACGAACTTCTTTAACGCTTTGCTCGCGAGTGGTGTCGATTTCGCCACCAATCTGTGCGAAGCCAGGACCTGCAATCAATGAAAGCAAGGATCCAACAAGTAATTTTCTTTTCATTTTTTAGTAGTTTTTGTTCTTGCAAATGTGATGAGCTTTCAAGACAACGATATCAACTTAAGATTAAGATTCTGCTATTTTACTTTTATGACACAATAGTATTACTATTGTAATTTATTTAAAATACCTTTTTGTATTTACTTTTATTGAATCAGATTGCAGATTGGAATTAGGCTCTTAACTTGCGTTTTTCACAACTTATTTGGATCATTAGGCAAATTTCAATTTTGAAAAGTACAGCAAATAATTGCACTTTTGGAGCGTGATAATTTGGCTCAAAAGATATTCGATTAAGTTGCTTTTTTTGGTGGCGGCCTCAGCTTTGGTGGCAACTGGCGCAAGGTTGGTCAATTTGCAATTTGATGAAAAGTTGCTCTTTACTATTTACCTGGCAAATCTTGGAACTTGGTTTTTATACGGTTTTGATTTTCGAAAGCCTTTTAAAGCCGGTTGGCAACGCTTGTTTATTGCGCAACTGCTTGTCGCTTTTGGTTTTTCTGTTTGCTATCTTTCAGGTATTCAATTTTTAGTTTTAGGGTTTATTTTTCTTCTAGGTTTACTTTATCAAGCTGAAATACCACTTATTGGCAAGGGTTTTCAATTCAAAAAGTTACTTGTTTTTAAAAATTTACTCATAGGTATATCTTGGGCTTCTTTAATTCCATTTGGAGCCAATGACTTATATCAACCCACCACGCAATTTATGTTTTGGTTCGTTACGGTTCAAGTTGGTTTTGGTAGTATCATTCGCGATATCAATGATGTAGCGCATGACCGACTCAAAGGCTTAATTACCTTGCCCATATACTTAGGAATTCCGAAGACTTTGTTGGTGCTGAATATGGTGAATCTATTGAGCATATTTATCTGTGTGCCTTTTGTAGGCTTTGACCCAACATCGTGGTTGTTTTTGTTTTCAATTGTCGTCATTATTTACAAGGCTTTCATTTTGATGCGCGTGCAACAAAATCACAACCAACAGATCTGGACGCAATACCTCAATATTTTAACTTGTTTATTGATTTTTCTTCTAACTTGCTTCTTTTATTAAGATGCAAGCAGCTCCTGAATCCATTTCTTTACTTATTCTGATCGTCAGTACCATTTTTGTTGGGGCTTGGGCGCTAGATGCCTACACACATGCAGGAATTGCTCATCACGATATTTCTGATCCAGAACTGAAAACGCACCGCATTCTGATTCTGAGCTCAGGCCTTATGCAACTTACCTTGTTGTTATTTTACTGGTTTGATATAGAAGTATTGCCTTTTTTTCTTGCACTTTTTTTCACGCGAACGGTGCACGAGGTAATTGACGAAGTACGCTATCACCAAGAGCGCTGTACATTTTATGAAACAATACTGCATTTCGTGATGTGGATCAGCATCATAAGCCAGGTTGGATTTTTGTTCTATTGGGGCTATTTTTTCCACTACAAAGGACTAGAAACCTTGCCTTTATTTCATATCGTTTGGGGCTTGGTCTTGGTGGCTTTAATGGGCCTCATTAGTGCTAATGAGTGGTTTTTGGGCTCGGTAAAAAAGGAGCACTAAGACGGGTAGTAAAGTCAGGTCTGAAATAAGCGCTACAAAAAGGGTAATACTGATTAAAATCCCCATGTAAAAAGAACCCATGAACGTTGAGAACACCAGCATTGAGAAGCCGCAGCATAAAATCAGGCTTGATAAAATCATGGCTTTTCCGCGTTCCATGTAGGCGCGTTTGAGCGCATAAGCGGTACTACGTCCTTTGGCCAATTCAATTTTAAACTTGGCCAACAAATGGATGGTGTCGTCATAAGCAATGCCAAAGGCAATCGTAAAAATGACGGCTGTACTTGTTTTTAATTCAATGCCGCCAAAACCCATCAGAGCTGCAATCACAAGGAGGGGAATGAGGTTTGGAATCATGCTAATGAGCATCATGCGCACCGATTTGTAAACCATGCCCATAATCAAGGCAATCAATAAAACAGAGAAAATTAGGCCTTCGACCAAGCTGGCCGAAATGAAGTCGATGTTGCGATCGAGTAGGTGGGCAGCGCCGGTAATGCGATAGTTCACTTTTCCGTGCAACGGAAGCTGCTTGCAGTAGCGCTCAAATGTTGCGTTTCTTTTGGCAATTACCGCGCTGCCGAGGTCTGCCAAGTTGCCGTGCATCCTGCTGAAGCGCTCTGTTGAATCCAGGATAGTCCGCAAGTAGGTACCTCCCTCGAGTCTGCGTAAATTCCTACGAAAGTTTTTGAGTACGCTTTTTTGGGTCGGGATTTCAAAAAAAGCGGCAGACCCACCGTGCGAGGCCCTGTTCATAATGCAAAGACTTTGGGTCAATGAATTTTTGATTTCAGCGCCATAGGTGTTTTCAAGGTAGTTTTCGACCTGCTGCAACTCTTTTAATACCTCTGGGTCCCAGAAACTAAGCGCTGGATCCGATAGTTCAACAGCCACATCAAAAGGCCTGATGCCGCCAAAATGGGTATCAATGAATTTGAAATCTTGTTTGAGCTGTTCTTTCGGGTGCAAATCATCCATGAGGTAATGGTTGTTGCGGATCAAGGCAATGCCAAAAAACGAACCAACAATCAATAGCGCGCTCCCGACCAAAACCGCCGTTCTTCTTTGGATTAAAAATTGAAAAAGAAAGCTTAAAAACTTGCGCCAATAGAGAGCTTCGGCTTGTTGACGAATATATTTTGGAGTAGGGAGGAGTAAAAATAAAATGGGCAGCAAAAACATCGTGAAGAAATAGGCGATCAGTGTGCCTATGCCTGCAACAATGCCAAAAACTTGAATCGGGATTACCTTGACAAAATACAAACTTCCAAATCCGATTGCTGTAGTGATAGATGTTAGAAAAGCTGGAAATGCAATCTCTTTGTAAGTGATTTTCGTGGCCTCCACCTTATTGAGTCCTTCGCGCAGCCCTTGTAAGTATCGACTCACGATATAAATCACGTCAGCCATGGCCACCACAAACAGAATGGTAGGTAGCGTTACGAGTAAAATATTGATGGGTTCATCTAACCAAGCCATGCCGCCAAGTAGCCAAATGCAAGCCATGATCATGACAGACATCGGTACCAGCATGCCCCAAACCGATCTAAAGGTTAGAAATAGGAACACCAGCACCAAAGCAGCACTTAAAAACAAGAAGAAGACCATTTCTTCCATCATTCTATCTACATAGACTTTTTGACCGTGCGTTCTGCCTGAAAGGTGCACACCATCAAAATAATAGCCATCAACTAACTGATGAATTTTAGCCAACATGAGATCGCTTTGCTGGCGCTTGATGTAGTCTTGGTGTCGGATGAAAATACAGACTGATTGCGTGTCTTTGGCTACAAGCGTATTTTGAAGTTCTGGAGTTGCTGAAATGCGTTTGGCATCAGCAGCCAAGAATTTACGCTGACCATGAATGTAAGGGTCGAAGACCAAACCTCCAAACGGGTATATTTTTGCTTCTTTAGCAGATGTGATAGCAACTGCTCGTTTGACAAAGGGTACCGTGCGTTCAATATCATTTCTTAAGCGTTCAATATTTTTCAAAAAGGATAGGTCATAAATACCTTTTTTGTTTTCAATGGCGAGCAATAAAAAGTCGTTGTCGGATTCAAAGCGTTCGCGGTGCAGTTTATAATAGCTCGTTTGAGTGTCGTGATCCGGGAAAAACTTTTCAAAGTTGTAGTCAAAGCGCAATTCACGAAGGGCAAGTAAAAAGAAGCCAGAAAATACAAAAATGAAGCCCAATGAAATGAGGGCCCAGGTCTTGATGGATATGGATTTAATCTTGTTGATAAACGATGAAAACATGCCAGACGAAAATACGTGAAATGCTGCTGAAAACCAAAAGATTGACTGATTTTACAGCAAATAAAAAACCCAGTAACTCATGAGAATTACTGGGTTTCGTTGTGGGGGTTGACGGGTTCGAACCGCCGACCCTCTGCTTGTAAGGCAGATGCTCTGAACCAGCTGAGCTAAACCCCCTTTGTAAGACGAGTGCAAAGATATGAATAAAAACCAATTTGCAATAAAAATTTAATATTTTTTTCACTTTGCCTCCCATTGAATTGAAGTGAGTTTGCATTCAACAATCGATTTAATCATGTTTATCCTGCTCACTTCCAAAATGTTGAGCGCATGTAACTAATTCAAAATCTTTTCGTAAACTTTGGCTTATGCACAAAAACGGCATGAGAAAATTATTCTTCACAGCAACACTTGCACTCATCTTACTATCCTGTAAAGACGTTGCAAATCGCCGTGCTTTATCTCGTGATTGGGATCAAATCAAGGCAAAAGGCAAGCTAACAGTGCTTACCGAAAATAGTACGCTTTCTTATTTTGAATTCAGGGGCAAGCAAATGGGGTTTGAATATGAAATCCTAGATACATTTTGCAAGGCCAATGGTATAAAATTAGAAGTGAAGTCACTCAATAAGTTAGAAGATTTTGCCCGTTACCTCAATAAAGGAGAAGGGGATATAGTAGCTGCCAACTTACCAATTGAATTGGGAAAAGAAAATGTACTCACCTACAGCATGCCTTATTATCAAACTTTTCAGGTACTTGTTCAAAGAAAATCAGACTCTTTGATCAAAGAGCCTGCGCATTTAGCTGGCAAAAAAGTATACGTCCGTAAAAATTCGACTTTTGAAAAGCGCTTGGTTGCGTTACAAGAGGAAGTCGGTTCTGAAATCGATGTCAAGTTTCAGCCTCAGTTGCCCTTGGCAGAAGATTTAATTGATGAAGTGGTGAGCGGCAGAATTCGTTACACCCTAGCACACGAAAATTTAGCCCGTATTTCTAAAGACATGCATCCATTTTTGGATATTTCAACTCGGATGTCTTTTGAACAGCGCATTGCTTTTGCTTTGCGCCCTAAATCTAAGGTGCTTAAAGAGAAACTCGATTTATTTTTGAATGAATTTTTGGCTTCGGAGGCTTTCTCTCAATTGAAAAAACGCTACTTCGATTACATTTCTTCTACGCCGACTGAATTCTTCCTGACACCTAAAGGAGCTATTTCACCTTTTGATAAACTTTTCAAGAATGCCGCTAAAAAATACGGCTGGGATTGGAAAATACTTGCTGCTATTGCCTTTAAAGAATCAAGGTTTAATCCGAATGCGCGCGGTTTTGGTGGGGCTTATGGCCTCATGCAATTTATGCCAAATACTGGGCCGCAGTTTGGTGTTGTTCCGGGCTCGAGCCCCGAGGCTCAGATCAATGGAGGTATGCGCTACTTGGTTTCTATGGGCAGGCTCTGGTCGGAAATCCCGGATGAAAACGACCGTTTGTGCTTTGTTTTAGCATCCTATAATGCCGGAATTTGCCATATTCAAGATGCGAGAAATTTAGCGAAGTCAGCTGGGCTTAATCCTAACAAATGGATTGGAAACGTAGAACTAATGGTGGATAAACTTGACGACCCGCGTTTTTATCGCTCTGAAATGGTGCGCTGTGGAGCCTACAGAGGGCATGCTACAAGTTATGTAAGAAAGGTTACTGGCATTTACGAGCATTGGAAATAAAACATGCAAGAACCGCTGATTCTCGTAGTTCAGGGCCCAACCGCTTCCGGTAAAACGGCATTGGCCATTGCTTTAGCTCAGCATTTCAATACTGAGATCATTTCCTTTGATTCTAGGCAATTTTACAAAGAAATGTCGATCGGAACTGCAGTGCCAAGTACCGAGGAGCTAAATGCAGCTACCCATTATTTTATTCAACATGCATCCTTTCAAGACGCGATCAATGCGTCTGAATTTGAGGCCTTAGCCAGACCCGTATTAGAACGCTTACTCTCTGAAAGGGGAGTAGCTGTATTGGTTGGCGGTTCAGCGCTGTTTGCTGATGCCTTAATTTATGGCCTTGACGATTTGCCACATGATCCTGAAGTACAGTTAAAATGGCAGGAATGCTTTAAAGAAAAAGGACTTGAATTTTTACAAACTGAATTACAAAGGTTAGATCCATCATATTTCGCTCAAGTCGATCTGCACAACGCAAGGCGCCTCATAAGGGCGCTCGAAGTGTTTGAGATTACGGGTGTTTCAAATTCCATTTTACGCAAAGGTTTGGAAAAGCCTTTGGCCCGAACAGAACGCATCGTTATTGATTGGCCGCGCGAGCAACTTTATGCACGCATCAATGAGCGCGTAGAGATCATGTTAGCTGAAGGATTAGAGGCAGAAGCAGCTCAATTTTTCCCGGTTCATACGCAATATAAAACGCTGAATACCGTTGGGTATACCGAGTTTTTTGCCTGTTGGAAAGGAGAATTAGACAAAGTACAAGTTCCGGCTTTGATCAAGCAGCACACCCGAAATTACGCCAAGCGTCAGCTGACTTGGATGCGCCGTTACCAAAACGTGTATTACCTGAATCCGTTGGCTACTGAATCAATGCTTTCGCAAGCATTGGATCGAATTGGTTAAAGAAATGTTAAATTGAAGCGTCATCGAATAAAAGATGGCAAATTCGTAAGGAAACTATAAAAGATATGAGACACCTACTATTTGCTTTTATCAGCATTATTGCCTTGCAAAGTCAGGCACAAAAAATTAGCTTAAAAGTTCAGGATCAAAAAGATACTACTGTTTACCTCATTAAATACTTTGGGTCTAAATTGTTTTACGCAGATACTGCTGAAATGAAAAATGGTTTAGTTGTTTTTGATGGTGCCAAGCAAAAACCAGGTATAGTTGGTTTGTTTTTACCTGGGCAACGCTATTTCGAATTCGTTTATAACAACGAAGATATCCTCCTTGAAACCAAAGGCCCAGATTTCATGGCAAATATGGTGATCAAGAAATCTGAAGAAAACAAGGTGTTTATTCCTTACGTGAAGTTTATTTCTTCTAAGAAGGCCGATATCGCTGAGTTGTCTGAAGAGCGAGGAAAATTAAAACCAGAAGATGCACAATACAAAGCGCTCAGCTCACAAATCGAAGCACTCAATAAAGAGGTAGATGCCTACCAAGCGAATCTAATTACCAGCAACCCAACGCGTTTGGTATCCAAAATTGTTAAAATGTCCATGGAAGTGGTTGTTCCGGAGTCTCCGAAAGATGCCAACGGAAAAATCATTGATTCTGCCTATAATTACAAATATTTTTTCGCGCATTACTGGGACAACGTTGATTTCAAAACTGACGCCCTTGTTAACAATCCAATTTTTGCCAACAAACTTGAGTTTTATTTTGGCAAGCAAATGATGATTCAGCACTGGGATACCATCATTAAATATGCTTTTCAGTTTTGTGATGCCCTTGACCCGAAATCAAAAATGTACGAGTATTCTGTTGGTTGGATTGCTTCAAACTACGGCAAAAGCGACATCATGGGGATGGATAAGGTGTATTATTACATGCTCAAAAGGTATTTCTGCACCAAAGATGCTTCGGGTAAATCTCCTGCATTTTGGGTAGCCGAAGATAAATTCAAAGACCTCTGTGAAAACTTAGATAACAAACTCAACACAGTGATGGGTATTGTGCCGCCAAACCTCATTCTCCGCGACACCACTGATACCAAGTGGCTTGACTTCTATAGCTTGAAATCTGAATACACCATTCTTTATTTCTGGGATCCAGAATGTGGTCACTGTAAAAAAGTGACGCCAAAAATCCAGACCCTTTATGCTGAAAAATGGAAAGCACGCAATATTGAAGTGTACGCGATCGGCAAAGGTGTTGGTAAAGATTTTGAAGCCTGGAAAAAATATATCTCTGACAACAAACTAACTTTCATCAACGTGGCAGTAACCAATAGCATCTATGAAATTGCCAAAGTGACGCCTGAGAAATTGGTTCAGCTCTATCCTGGTGAAAAAGGGAAACCAACTACACTTCAAAGCTTGAACTATCAGCAAACCTACGATATCTATTCGACGCCTAAAGTTTTCGTTCTTGACAAAGACAAGAAAATCATTGCCAAGAATTTATCCATTTCGCAATTAGAAGATTTACTCGATCGTTTGCAAAATAAATCTGAGTTGCCAAAATTATTTCCGCCCGATCCAGAGGAGGATAAACACATGCAACAAGATTAATTCATGACAGCACTCAAAGCGCAGCTTGAAAAAGCCACCAATTGGTTAATTACCACTCATAAAGGCCCTGACGGCGATGCAGTCGGGAGTGTGGTTGCTTGGGCCACCTTGGCTCAGCAAATGCAAAAGCCTTACCTCATTTTATTTCCGGACCAACCAGCGGCCTATTTATTGCCGTTCTTGAGTCAAGTAAAATGGGAAGTTTATGAGCTGGAAAAAGCGTATCAAGCCGATGCCATCTTTTGTCTAGACTACAATGCACCTTCCAGAGTAGGGGGCAAAATGCAAGATTTTGTAGCGAGTTTTCCGGCAACAAAAGTCATGCTCGATCATCATCCGGGCCCAGAAGCATTCTGCGATTTCACCATTTCAAAGACCACGGTTTGCTCTACTACTCAGGTGATTTACGAATGCCTGGAGGAAAATGGTCTTTTGCAACACTTGAACTTAGCCATGGCTGAAGGCATCTATTTGGGGCTCATGACTGATACGGGCTCATTTCGTTTTCCATCAGTGAATAGCAAAACGCATCAAATTGTGGCACATTTGTATGATTTGGGTCTTGAAGCACACAAAATCCACGAAGCGGTATACGACGTCAATACAGTAGGGCGCTTGCAATTAAGAGGTTATGCCATTGCTGAAAAACTCCAACTTTTTGAAGATAAAGGCCTTGGCATTATCACACTTTCAAGGGCTGAACTCGATAAGTTCAACTATCAAAAAGGTGACACCGAAGGTTTGGTCAATGTTATTTTATCGATTGCCAATATGCAAGTGGGAATCTTTATGATGGAAACCGAAGAAGGTGTCAAGTTTTCTTTTCGATCCAAAGGTGGGCGCTATGTCAATGCTTTTGCTCAGCAGTACTTTTCTGGAGGCGGGCACCAGTACGCAGCCGGAGGTTTTTGGCCTTCAACGCTTGAAGTTGCATTAGAACGTCTTCATCAATACATGCACGAGTTATAAGCCATCATGAAAGTTTTTTTCGTTTTCTTAATTTCATTTTTGAGTCTCTCTTTACTGAGTGCTTGTAGAAGACCACAGCCAAAAACAGCGGCAAAAACAACCTGGAGCAATGCCCATTCTGTTGATTTTAATCAAGAATTGAGTGCCCGAGAAGAACTTAAAATTGCTACCTTTTTGGCTCATTACCGCGAGCTCAGTATGCAAAAAACGAATTCAGGTTTGCGTTACATGATTTATCAAAAAGTTCAACAAACACAGCCGTTAGCAATGGAAGGGCAACGCGCAGCCATTCAAGTGGTGGTCAAGACCCTAGATCAAAAAAGCTGCTACCAAACGCCAAAAGACGAAGTGGAGTGGTTAAGCATTGCGCATTCTGAAAAAGAAACCGGTATCCATGAAGCTTTGTTAATGATGCGCAAAGGAGAGGCTGCCAAATTAATTTTACCTAGTTATTTAGGGCATGGTTTGCTCGGAGATCGCCAGCGCATTCCACCTCAAAGCATTCTTTATATCGATCTTAAACTTATTGAATTACAATGAAATACATCTTCGGAATACTCCTGAGTACTTTGCTTTTGTGGTCTTGTCAGGATCCAGCTACTAAAAAAACGGCTGCTAATCCCGTAGTAAAAGCCAATACCCAACAAAGCAACGATTTTGATACCAGTTCTTCGGCCTCCAAGCAAAACCTGATCAATTTTGAACGCGGAAAAGTCAGTGCTTCCAAAAAATTACCAAATGGTGTCGTTATCAAATGGATCAAAAGAGGGCAGGGGCCTCGCTTTAAAACAGGCGAAATGGCACTCATTGATTACCGTTTGGCTTTACCCGACGGAAAAATTGTAGACGGCAATAACCGCATCAAAATGCCCTTTATTCCGTTTGTGGTGGGTTACAGCATGCAAACTCCAGGATGGGATCTCGCCTTTGCTGAACTCAAGGTAGGTGACTTCGTTAAAATTGAAATTCCGGCCGCGCTTGCCTATGGCGCCAAAGGCATCAAAAACGTCATCGAACCGAACACAGATAATTGGTTGTTTGTCAAAATCATCTCTAAAGTCAAGCCTAGTATAGATGCAGATGGCATCAGAAGCTGGCGTTTGGCCAAAGGAGAGCCCTTTGATTTAGCCCCTGACTCAGAAAAAGAAATTGCCTATGAGTTTATAGCATCTACGCCAAACAAGGCCAATGCCATTAATGCCAGAAAATTCCCCTTGCGTTTTGTGCCGGGTCAAAAAACAGCGGTTCCAGGTCTGAGAAAAATCCTCAAAAATGCACTTAAAGGAGAAAGATATTATATCATTTTGAGTCCGGAACAGGCCTACGGTAAAAAAGGTTACAGTTCGGCCATAGGCCCTAATGAATCTGTTTTCTTTCTAGTGGATATCCTTGGCGTCAGGTCCATTTCATAAGAAATCTGTAAATTTGCACTGAAATTACCGTTTTGCAGAAAGTCGTCCTTCTTCTTAGTATTTGCTTCCTTGTTGCTTCAAACTTGCAAGCTCAGCGTGCGCTCGATACCATCGATACCGAAGTTGGTAAAATAGTTTTGTATAGTAACAAAACATGGTCTTTCTTGCAGGTTTCTACTTTTGATGGCATCATGAACCCACGCATCCATCAAGAAATGTTGGCGCAAGATCCAAGCTTCAAGCACCCGTGGTCCAACGATGTTTGTTTCACCAGTCGCAACGATATGTCAAAGCTTAAAGACACCCTTTGGCTCTGTGTCAACGACGACTACGATCAAAACTTTCATATGCCGGCACCAGGTATTGTTACTTCTCGCTATGGTCCTCGTAATGGTAGAAGCCACAACGGCATAGATATCGATTTGGAAACAGGAGACACCGTATACGCAACTTGGTCAGGAAAAGTCCGCTACGCTAAATACAACGATGGCGGCTATGGTAACCTCGTCATCATTCGACACCCAAATGGTCTTGAAACGCTTTATGCCCACCTTAGTAAATTTCTAGTTTATCCCGATCAAGATATCGTTGCAGGTGAACCTATCGGTTTAGGTGGAAATACGGGTAGGTCTTACGGTGCTCATTTGCATTATGAAATTCGCTTTTATGATGTTCCAATGAATCCAGAAGAAGTAATTGACTTCTCAAAAAAAGAACTCAAAAACGAGAATTTGTTTGTACATAAAGGCTTATTCAGGCCAGGTGCAAAACCATCTGATTACTATGAAGACCACCCAACAGAAGTCATTCAAGCGCCTGTTGTAGTGCGTACGCCACAAGTCCGCTATTACAAAGTCAGGCCTGGTGATACCCTTACAGAAATTGCATCCCGTAACGGCACTACAGTTTCTCAATTGTGTCAATTAAACGGAATCAAACCCACATCTGTGCTCCAAGTAGGGCGCAGTTTAAGAGTCAAGTAACATGAAATATTTATTGATCATCTCTTTCCTTTTTTTAGGACTCAGCGCTTGCTCTGATTATGCCAAAATCTTGAAAGGTGCCGACTACAGTCAGAAATTTGTTACTGCTAACGAGCTCTACGAAAAAGAGGAATACGATAAAGCAATTGTGCTTTACGAGCAAATCTACCAGCATGCCCCTAAATCAGGGGAAGGTGAGGTGGCCTATTACCGAATGGCTACTTCCTACTATGCGCTAGAAGATTATTACATGGCGCAATATTACTACAGTTCGTACATGCAGCGCTTTCCATATTCAGATAAAGCGGAAGAAGTCATGTTTATGGTGGCTATGTGTTCAGTAAAAAATTCACCTGAGTACAGTCTAGATCAAACAGAAACTGAATTGGCCATTAGCAATGTGCAACAATTTGTTGACCGTTACCCTGGTTCTTACCTCATTGATTCTTGCAACCTCATCATCGATCAGTTGCGTTACAAACTAGAGCTCAAGGAATACGAAGCGGTTGCACTCTATGATCGTACTGAAAACTACAAAGCCGCAGTTGCTGCTGGTGAAATATTCATGGAGCACTACAGTCGTTCTAAATTTTTAGAAGAAGTGCACTATATGGTGGTGAAAAACTCTTATTTCATGACCATCAATAGCATCGAAAGTAAAAAAAGTGAACGCAGTTCTCAAACTATTGAAAGATTCCGTAACTTTGCGATTCGCTACGCTTCTTCGAAGTATCTAAATGAATTAGAAAACTACGCAGCAGCGCTCGAAAAAATTAAATAAAATACACATGAGTTTCAAAAACACAACAGCAGAACGTACAACCGTTACCCGTGATACCATCCTTGTAGAAGAAAAAACAGGTAACATCTACGAATCTTTGGTGGCTATTTCTAAAAGAGCCAATCAAATTTCTACTGAACTCAAAGAGGAATTGACCCAAAAATTGCAAGAATTTGCAACCCACACAGACAACCTCGAAGAAATTTTTGAAAACCGCGAGCAAATCGAGATCTCTAAGCATTACGAAAAAATGCCTAAGCCAACAGCTATTGCTATGGAAGAGTTGCTCGAGGAAAAAATCTACCTCC
>JACCDQ011961529.1_pt1 | contig 12921 bp, 13 predicted proteins | sample 7446031 | NCBI WGS metagenome assembly JACCDQ01 (sample SAMN15323442, study PRJNA562643) | freshwater metagenome | isolation source: river surface water | place: USA:Blue River Watershed | collected 2017-08-17 | reverse complement strand
GGTGCCGGCTGGATAGGTCTTGATCCAACCTCAGGCTTGCTAGCAACTGAAGGACACATACCATTGGCAGTTGCACCCTCGCCTCAAGATGCAATGCCTATTTATGGCGAGCTAGATGTTTGCGATGTCGAGCTAACGCATCAAATCACAACATCTGCCATTAGCTCGTAACTCTATTTTTAGGTAGAAGTTACTCAGACTTGTGAGCAAGCGTGAAATGCTCAACAGTTGGTGGCGCCAAGAAGAATGGCCCAACATGTCCGCGCCAACGTGGGAAAGCCTCTGACTCTCTAAAGTCAACTGTGTGGTTTTCTAGGGTATCCCAATAAATCATCAAGATATAGCGACCTGGTTTTTCAATACCAGCATTGAGTTTGTAGCCACGAAAACCTTTTGCTGGCGCAATAGCATCCGCAATGCCGGCTGCTACAGCTTTCTCAAAATCAGCTTTTTTTGTTGGGTCAATACTAATATCAACAATTTCTAAAATCATTCCAATGTCTCCTTATTTGAATTTACTTTAGCCACTGATAAGTAGCCATGCCTAGCAATGTGAGAGCTAACGAACCTAAAACATGAAAACCGATCGTTAGAAAAGCTCTGATGTATGAGCCTGATTGGAGAATTGCAACCACCTCAGCGCTAAATGTTGAGAAAGTTGTTAACCCACCCAAAAAACCTGTGATGATGAATAACTTCAGCTCTGCTGGTAGACCAGCATTCGCCTCAAAGTAACTGATTGATAAACCAATCAGATAACCGCCCACCAAGTTGGCAACAAGAGTACCGAGTGGCATAGTGGCCCAAATTGCGTTGAAACCCAATCCCAACACCCAGCGCAGTAAGGCTCCTAATGAAGCTCCAGCACTAATGGCTAATATGGACGGCAACATACAAAGTTCTTTCTCACAGTAATAAATAACTAATTGAATCTTAACCCGAGACACCCTTTATTCAAAATGGGCATCAGAGTGGATTATGCTTGAGGCATGAAAAAGAATATTTGCGTATTTTGCGGGTCTAGAGATGGAGACAATCTCGACACAATCGCTAAAGCTGCCGACATGGGTAGAGCGATTGCTAATGCTAGTTATGGTGTTGTTTTTGGCGGCGGCAGATTGGGCCTCATGGGTGCTGTTGCTAAAGCTGCCCTCGAAGAAAAAGGCAGTGTGATTGGCGTGATCCCAACAGGATTGACTGCGCGCGAGCCTATTCAGCAAGAACTCACAGAACTCTTTGTGGTGGATGACATCATTGAACGCAAACGCCTAATGATTGAAAAATCACATGCATTCTTAGTCTTACCAGGTGGCTTTGGCACCTTAGATGAATTATTCGAAGTGTGGACAGGCCTACAAGTTGGTGCACATCAAAAGCCCATCATCATTGCCAACTGGGGCGGCTATTACGACAAATTACTTGCTTTTTTGAAGCAAGCAGACGAACATGGTTTCCTAAATGGTGATCATTTGAATGGCGCAGAAATAATTAATGATGTTGATGACATCATTAAGGCCCTACAAAAATCCCTTAACGACTAATTAAGGTCAGAATGCATATCAAGTTTTTTGGTGCCGCAGGCGAAGTAACTGGCTCCCGCCATTTCCTTGAAGGAGCAATCAAGGGCAAGAAATTCTGCTTCATGATTGATTACGGCATGTTTCAGGGCGGCAGAGATGCGGCTGATAAGAATGTAGAAAGCCTACCTTTTAACCCAGCCGATTTAGATTTTGTGATCTTGACTCATGCTCACATTGATCACAGCGGCTTATTGCCTCGCCTTTGCGCTGAGGGATTCAAAGGTACCATTTACTGCACAAAAGCTACTCAAGAATTATTAAAGATACTTCTGTTAGATAGCGCGCACATACAAGAAAATGACTTTGAGCGCGCCGAGCGCAAACAAAAACTAGGTAAATGGCGTGGTGATTTACCCACAGTACTTTATACAGTCAAACAGGCCACAGAATGCCTAGGGCAGCTAAAAGCTTATGAGTATGGTCAGATTTTTGAACCAATCCCAGGTATTGAGGCGCATTTTAGAAATGCAGGTCATATCCTAGGTTCAGCTATTGTTGTGATAGATGTTGAGCAAGACGATAAGAAGAAACGAATTGTTTCCTCTGGCGATTTAGGCATGTTTAATAGGCCGTTAATGCCAGACCCTGATTTGATTGAATCAGCCGATGTTTTGTTAGTTGAATCAACTTATGGCGATCGCCTACATCGCACACTGCAGGCCACTGAAGATGAATTGGTTGAAGTGATCACCGAGACCATGAAACATGGTGGCAATATTGTGATGCCCGCCTTTGCGGTTGGCAGAGTTCAAGAAATTTTATTAATTTTGATCGGCTTAGTTAGATTTGGTCGCCTACCGCATCTAAATATCTGGGTTGACTCCCCTATGGCTACAGCGGCCACACACTTAACTGAAAAGTACTTTGAGGATTTAGATAACGAGGCACAGGGTAACTTCTCTTGGTTTAAAGAGAACCATAACGCCATCGATTTGAAGTTCGTGGCCGATGTCGAAGAATCCAAAGCCTTAAACCGTATTAAAGGTGGCGCCATCATTATTTCCGCTAGTGGCATGTGTGAGGCTGGCAGAATCGTTCATCATTTAGCCTGGAACCTTCCTCACAGCCAAAACGCCATCATCATTACCGGCTTCCAAGCGATGGGCACATTGGGTAGACGCTTAGTTGATAAAGCAACGGTTGTTAAGTTGATGGGCAAAGAGGTTTCCGTAAAAGCTTCTGTGCACACCATTGGCGGCTTGTCTGCTCATGCAGATCAAGAAGGTTTACTAAGATGGCTCAAAGGATTTAAACAAGCTCCCGATAAGGTGTTCGTGATTCATGGCGAATCACATGCAAGCACCAACTTTGCTGAGGTGATTAAACAAGAATTAGGCTGGGTGCATATCGTAACGCCACAAAAAGGCGATTTATTTCCTTGCTAGTGATTGTGCGCAGGCAAACCCACTTGCCCAAGCCCATTGGAAGTTATGCCCGCCCAGATGTCCCGTGACATCAACACACTCGCCTATGAAATACAAACCAGGATGTTGCTTCGACATCATGGTTTGACCATCCAATGCCTTGGTATCCACACCACCCAACATGACCTCTGCTTTTTTCCAACCCAAAGTACCAGCGGGTTTAACCGACCAACGAGTTAAGAGCTCTTTAAGAGCTTGACGATCTTTTTTACCTACCTCAGCCCATTTACGACCTAATAAATTTTTTTGTTCTGCAAACGCTTTAGCCAAGCGTTGCGGGAAAACAATGCCCAAGATGTTTTCTGTCAGTTTGAGGCGATTAGTATCATCATTGAATAACTCATCACAATCAATATCATTTAACCAATTGATGTGAATGACTTCACCTTCATGCCAATAGCTACTTGCTTGAAGAATGGCGGGGCCAGACAGACCTTTATGCGTTAACAATAAATCTTCGTCAAAGTGACAAACTCCGTAGCGTTGCCCTTTTTGCCCAGAACTGACCTTAACTGGGACACTCAGACCCGATAACTCACTCAGATTAGCAAACTCATCCGATGTGAATGACAAGGGCACTAAAGCAGGTCTTACCTCAACTACTGGCAAATTAAATTGTTTAGCAACATCTAGAGCAAAGTCAGTTGCACCAATCGCTGGTACTGGCAAGCCGCCTGTAGCCATCACAATGGCTTTAGTTGTTTCAGCTCCTTGATCGGTCTGTACTTGCCATAATGAATCAGCAGAAATAGCGGCAGAATCTGATGAATTCATTTTTTGAATCGCTTGAATGGTCACCGGATTTTTAATGACCACATTTCCCTTGGCACACTCTGCAAAGAGCATATCAACTATCTGCTTGGCAGACACATCACAAAATAGCTGCCCTTTGTGTTTCTCATGAAAAGGAATGTTGTAGCTTTTAACTAATTCAATAAAGTCTTTGGGCTTGTACTTGGATAGAGCACTTTTAACAAAATTAGGATTTAAAGACAAAAAGTTAGCTGGACCGCTATGCATATTAGTAAAGTTGCATCGCCCACCACCACTAATACGAATCTTTTCTCCGAGAACTTCTGCATGATCGAGCACCAAGACTTTTTGACCTAATTGCCCTGCAACGCCAGCACAAAATAAACCGGCGGCTCCACCGCCAATCACAATGGCATCCCAATTTTTTGCACGCTCTGCTGACATCAATAGTTACTTCTTAATCTTTGAAAGAGGCTCAACTTTACCTGTATTTTGGGAAGGAGTGGACTTTAGTAATCACCCAAAAGAAAAAGCCGTATGTATACATACGGCTTTGGCATTTAAATCGTTAAGATTAGTGATGCTTAGAGTGGTCATGACCTGGTTCGCCATGAGCTGGATGGCCCATGACTTTAAATGGCACTTCTACTTCACCAGCTTTTTCAAACTTGAGCTTTACCTTGATAGTTGAACCTGGCTTTAGCTGTTCTTTTAAGTCAATGAACATCAAGTGCAAGCCACCAGACTTAAGCTCAACTTTGCCATTGGCTGGAATCTCAATCGCTTTGATCTCGCGCATTTTCATGACATTGCCTTCCATTGACATGGTGTGCAATTCCATTGTTTTTGAAACAGATGATGAAGCAGCTAATAACTTATCTGCACCACCTTTGTTTTCAATTTTCATGAAACCGCCACTCATTTTTTGAGCAGGAACGGTGGCACGAGCTTTGGCATCTTCAATTTTCAAAGAACCAAGCTTGATTTCATCGTTATCTGCAATGACAGATGTAGTAACTAATACGCTGGCAAGTAATAAAGTATTAAATAGTTTTTTCACTTTTATATCCCTTAAAAAAATTAATGATGAACCTGATGATTCGTACTAATAACTTTTAAGATTGGCGCTGGTGACATTAACTTCTTACCACCCTGAGGAAGCTCAGACCACTCCCATTTGCCTTTCTCACATATTTGATGAACCACAATTGGAAGATCACCTACCCAGTCACTCACTTTCACCCTAATTGAAAACTCATCAGCATACTCATTAGGTAAAAGACCGCCCTTCCATATAATTTTACGAACATCAGATTTAATTTCTTTCCCATGCGACATGTATGGCTTAGCCAAGTCTTTTTTTTCGATCTCAATCGCCCACCCATATTTAGGTATTGGCTTAGCGCCTTGAAGCTCTTCTGGGATGAATATTATTACTTCTTTCGTAGCAGAATCACCACAACCATGTGTGATATTAAAAGTTAATTTTTGATATGAATTTCTTGGTAACTCTGCGGGTGATAAAGAGACATGAGCCCCAGCGTAGCCTGTGATTGCTAGACCAAAGCAACAACCAAGCATCATCAAACGTACTTTATTTGAAATCATAATTAGTTCCATTTCTTTTCTAGGCCAACATATATGGAACGACCATCGCCTGGGTAATAAACAGCAGCAGTTGTTCCACCGAAGTAATTGGAAGAAATATTTGTAGTAGCTGCATATTTTTTATTAGTCAAATTTCTGGCATCAGCAAACCATGACCAATTTTTATCAATTTGCTGCCCCGCTTTTAAACCCCAAATAACATAGGCTTCATTACTTAGAGTATTAGCTGCATCCATAGGTGCCTTTGTAGCCCACTCAAATTTTGGTCCTACATATCCAGACGGGAGGCCACTAGACCCAATTAGATTTCCCCACCTATACAAAGCCTCACCACGAATTAATAATGGAGGAATACCTGGTAAACGATTATTACCAAGTGTTGGATTACCATCATATTTAAAATCATTCATTAGCAAAGATACTCTTGCTTCGTATTTATTTTTGAACAAAAAATATGAGCCAAGCTCTAAGCCCTGATGAATAGTTGCAGGAACATTTGTTGTTGAACATGTGCTTGTATTATTTGGGTTTGTACAAGCAGTGAAAAATTCATTCTTTAAATCAGATCTATAAAGAGTTAAATCCCACTCCGCCCTATATCCTTTAGATATATCAGCACTTACACCTCTAGCACCGATTTCGTAAGTTTTCCCACTTTGCGCACTTCTAGGTGTTGTTGCACTCATTGAACCCAGACCGAAAATTGGAGCCTCAAAATTTCTGCTGATGCTTGCAAAAAACTGATTAACCGGGGTTAGATCATATAAAACACCAACTCTAGGACTCCATTGCGAAAAAGTGTAGTCATAATTATTTGATGCTAATACAGAGTCAACTACTTTCCTGTTTGCACGATCGTATTGCAAAGCACCAACCAAAGTTGTTTTATCTGTCCATCTGTATTTATCTTCTATAAATAAACTTGAGTTATTAGACTGCTGATCATAATTTGATGTTGGAACACCTATTGCAGTACCCTGATTACTGCTTGGTTTAGATGTGCCCTTAGTTGAACCAATACTTGGCAAATATGCGAAGGTCAATAGATGTCGATCAATTGATTCCATCACCTTTAAGTGCCCACCTATAGTTTTAGCATTTTGCTCAATGATGCTATCGATTGGATGCCACAGGCTATAGTTCATGAAATATGCCGATAGTTCATAAATTCTATTGCCATCACGTATCGTTGTCTTATTAGCTAGACGTTGCGTATCAACATCTCTGCGACGATTAGCATCTACACGATACGGATAAACACCTCCAGAATTACTGCTATTGGCAATGGTGGGGTCCGCATTCAACTCTGTTTTAGTTAGATAGCCAGGTAATTGAGTTCTACTGCGTACAGCTGCAATATAAAATCTTGACTCAATATTTTGACCAACTTTAAAACCCAAATTACCCAAAGCTTTTTGATTTTCCATTTCAGCATGGTCTCTAAAACCATCTTGCTTAGTTTGTGAGCTAGCAACGAAATAATCCCAAATGTTTCCACTAGCATCAGGCTTAGTCACGCCACCAACACTACCAAATACTTTGTTATACGAAAAGCTGCCTACTTCCGCTCTAGTACTTACTCCTGGACTGTCATAGCCAGTTGGCGCGACAAAATTAATAGCTCCTCCTAGAGTGGTTGCACCATAGGTGGTTGCATTAGCCCCCCGCAAAACCTCAACATAGCGAGATGCATTAGGATCAACGGTTTGCATATCAAAGAAGCCATCGGCATAGTTAATAGGAACACCATCTTGCAACACCTTGATACCAAAGCTATGGTACGTCCTACTTAAGGCTGACCCCCTAACGGAAATTCTTGCTTCTTCAGAGCCAAAACGATCTTGAATAAAAACTCCTGGCGCCATACCCAAGCTATCTGACCATGTTGACTGACGTCCTTCGCGAACCTGATTTAAATCAACAATAGAAGCACCCCCAGGAATTGTCTTAACGCTTTCCTTGGCACTATCAATGGTCCCCTGAGTTAAAGATCCCAATCTCCCCATAATAATCACATCATCAAAAATAGTGTGATTGGCATAGGCTTGCGACATCATCAGAATTGCTGATAACGTCATTGGGGTTAATGTTAAATAGTATTTCTTCATCACTCACTCGCTTTAATCTTGTTTCGAATGCGCAAGCGCATTCCATAACGAACAACTATGGCTAGTTGTTCCCTTAAGAATTAAGCGAGTGTTGGAGGTGCTCTAGAAGGAAGTGCAACCCAAGCAAATAATGGCTTAGGTGATTTGTAGAAAAGCTGAGGATAAATGTTGCTTGCTTGTGGCTCAGCATGATTGAGCGTGTTATTAATTGGTAACACGTAAGCACCGTGAACTAAGCAAAATGGGCAATGCTCATTGGCCACTTGTTGATCATCTGCATTACTTGCATCAATCACCTGAGTCATCTTGACGCCAGAGGTTGTACAAACTTCAACAGAAATACCTTTACCAGTATCAGCCACGGCGATTGCTTGAGAAATCGATGGCGCCAATACCCCCATCAGAATAGCCAAGATGGCCATCCAATGAATCAAGTGACGTTTGATCAAAATTCCCATAGTTAGCGATTTTATATGATTTAGTGTTCTTTTTAGAGAATCGCTCCAAAATCAGGCATTTTTGTCAGAAAATAGAAGACTAGATAACCTATTATTAAAAAATGTCTTCCGAACGCAAAATTGCCCTATTCGCTGATATACACAGCAATCTAGAAGCCTTTGAGGCATGCATTGAACATGCCGAGCATCAGGGGGCTGATCAATTTGTTTTCTTAGGTGACCTAGTCGGTTACAACGCTGACCCCGTTGCCATTATTGAAAAAGTCGCCGAATTAATTGATAAGAAAAAAGCAATTGCCGTATTAGGTAACCATGATGAAGCAGTCTTTACAGACCACTCTACCCGCATGAATACCAATGCTTGGGCAGCAATACAGTGGACCAGAGAGCAGTTAGGTGACGATCACGTGGCTTTTTTAAAGAGTCTGCCTTTGATTGTGAAAGATGAAGATATTTCATATGTGCATGCCAATGCATCAAATCCTCATAAATGGGGCTATATCCATGATGGCTTAGCCGCTTGGCATTGCTCTGAAGCTGCTGGGACTCAATATACTTTTGTGGGCCACGTTCACGAACCGACTGTTTATTACCAAAGTGCCGTTGGCAAGTTGATACGCTTTATGCCAGGCAATGGTGAAGTGATGCCGATGCCAAAACACAGAAAATGGGTCACAGTGACAGGATCATTAGGACAGCCTCGTGATGGCAACCCAGCCGCCAATTACGCATTATTTGAACCAGATCAAGAAGTTATTACTTTTAATCGCATAGACTACGATCAGTACACGGCTGCTGACAAAGTTCACAAAGCAGGTCTACCTGCAGAGCTAGCCAATCGCCTGTTAACTGGAAAGTAATACAAATAATATTCAAATGCCTATTAATAAAAATCTAGAGTCCATCCGCGAGATATTCCAAGAAGGTAATGAAGTCGATGGATTTTTGATTGGCGAACCCATCCATAAAGGTGGCATGGCTGTTTTATATCAAGCCACCAAAGAAGGTATTGATTACCCCATCCTCGTCAAAGTTCCTCGTGTAGGCCGTGATCAACCAGTTGAAAGCTTAATTGGCTTTGAGACTGAGTTAAATATCATGAAGGCCATCAAGAGCCCTTATGTTCCAAGAGTGGCTGGCACTGGCAATATGGCTAAAAAGCCCTACATCGCCATGGAACATTTAGATGGTGTTCCTTTAGATAAGATCATTAAGGAAGATGGCGGCAAATTAAGTGACATTGAAAAAACAATTCAGATTGTTTCTAACGTCGCAACAGCCATCGCTACCCTACATGCGCAAGACGTTATTCACTTAGACATCAAACCTGAAAATATTTTAGTAAGACAAGACAATCAAATTACCTTGATTGACTTTGGTTTAGCACATCATGCGCGTTACCCAGATTTACTGGTTGAGGCAATGTACAAAGGGATTGGCTCGGCACCCTACATTTCTCCTGAGCAAGTAATGGGCATTCGCAATGACTGGCGAAGTGATATTTTTGCCATTGGCGCGATGCTCTATGAAATGCTCACGGGTGAATACCCATTTGGTTGCCCTGGCACTGTTAGCGGCCTAAGGAAAAGAATGTGGAGTGAACCACTTCCTCCACGAGCAATCCGCAAAGAGATCCCACCATGGTTACAAGAAGTTGTCTTACGTTGCTTAGAACCATTGGCAGATGATCGATACCAAAGTGCCAAGCGCTTAGGACATATTCTGAAAAATCCACAAAGTATTCAGTTAACTCATCGCGCAGAGAAGATTTACCCCAATAGTGCTTGGGATAGCATGAAACGTTGGTTTAAAGCTGCTGGCTACCAACCTTCAGAATGCCCTCGCCCCAGTGCTGTCGAAGACAATGCACCCGTATTGATTGTGGCTATTGATACAAGACAACACGATGAGGTACTGCGTGAGCGCATGCAAAATGCTGCCAAACATTTATTGTTAGCTTATCCAGAAAGTCGCTTGATTTGCTTAAGCACTATTTCTGGTACACCAACCTTTGAAGGTAATAAAGAGTCAGAAACCGCATCTGGGATTGTGCGCAGTCACCTGGTCCAATTAATGGAATGGGCAAAGCCGCTCAAGATGGGTACTGAGCGGGTATCTTTCCATGTTCTTGAAGCATTAGACCCTGCTTCACGCATTGTTGAATTTGCCAATGACAATAATGCTGCCATGATCATGATTGGCGCATCACATAAGATTCCAAACAAAGTGGCGCCCTGGAGAACTTCAATGACAAAGATTGTTGAAGAAGCTCATTGCAGCGTTCACATTGTTAGAACTTAAATCAATTATTTCTTTTGTCGCAGCTTGACTTCTTGATAGCCTGGCTTAGATCCTGCTGCAGCTCTAATTTTTCGAATCAATTCACTGACAGCACTGCGTTTGATCATTTGCGGTGACATTGCTAAGAAATAGGTTTCATCACCAAGCGGAATAAAGCCTAAACCATATTCAATTGCCACACTCTTTAGGCCAACGCCCACATCGGCAGTATCAGCAAGAATCGCAGTTGCAATCGCAGTATGTGTGAACTCTTCTCGTTGATAGCCTTTAATTTTTTGCGCAGCAACGCCTTGCGCATCCAGTAACTTATCTAGCAATAAACGTGTTCCTGCGCCACGCTGCCTATTGATAAATCTAATTTCTGGTCTAGCCAAGTCTTTTAACTGTTTAATCCCCAAAGGATTACCTTTGGCCATAATTAAACCTTGGCTTCTGCGCATCACCGGATATGCTTGCACACCCTCCGTTGATAAACGTTGGCGCACCGCTGTAATACTGTCATCATCTGGTACATGAAAGCCCGCTAAATCAGCATCACCTGAAAGTAAGCGCTCTAATGATTGACCAGAGCCCATGGTGCGCAACTCAAAAGCATTTAAATCATTAATGGCGTCTTCAAGAATCGGGTCATTGCTCGCACACAACAACCACTTTTTGTGATCATCATCATTCAGATGCTCCAACCTGGATTGCAAGCGTTTCTCTTGTTCTTTACTCACACCAGCAAACTCTTTTTCGACCTCATCAACTATTTGTAACAGCGTACTAGCAGCAGTGGTCAAAGTTGAACCATGCCCCTTAACACTCATCAAAAGGCGACAATCCAACGCTTTTTCCGCTGCCTTCAAACGATTCCACAGAGTTCGATAAGACATATCCATGATCTCAGCAGCTGATTGCAACGATCTACCATCCTGCACCCCCCTCAATAGACCGGCTACCCAGGTCAAATCGATGGTATCAGTGAGTCTTTGGTGCTTCCTATGTATATGAACGCTTGGTTTAATCTTAATTTGCATATGAAATTTGTTGCATATTGATAATGTCTAAATGATTGTTGATGATATAGCCATATTTACTTTGGAGACAATATGAAACGACGTTCCGTTTTAAAACTAAGTGTTTTAGCCATTTTTGCTTTTTCTGGTATTAGCTTGGCAAATGCTCAAAAGAGCATTGTGGTTTCTTCCACAACATCAACTGAACAATCTGGTTTATTCAAACATTTATTGCCAGTTTTTGAGAAAAAAACCGGCATTCAGGTCAAAGTGGTAGCAGTTGGCACTGGCCAAGCTCTCGATATTGGTCGTCGCGGTGATGCAGACGTTGTGTTTGTTCACGATAAAGTTGCTGAAGAAAAATTTGTTGCAGAAGGTTTTGCGCCAAACCGTATCGAAGTGATGTACAACGACTTTGTACTCATCGGTCCAAAGGCTGACCCAGCCAAAATTAATGGCGGCAAAGATATTCAAGTAGCGCTTAAAAAGATTGCAGATTCCAAATCAGCATTTGTATCACGTGGCGACAAGAGTGGCACACACGCTGCTGAATTACGTTACTGGAAAGGTGCTGGCGTTGAGGTTTCAGCAACACAGCCTTGGTACAAAGAAACTGGCTCAGGCATGGGCCCTGCTCTGAATACCGCCTCTGGTATGAATGGTTATATCTTGTCAGACCGTGCCACATGGCTCACCTTCAAAAATCGTGGTGAGCTAACGATTTTGGTTCAAGGTGATCCAAAGTTATTTAATCAATATGGTGTGATGTTGGTCAGCCCACGCAAACACTCACATGTCAAACATGTTGAGGGTCAAGCATTCATTGACTGGATCACATCTAAAGAAGGTCAAGCTACGATTGCCAGCTACCAAGTTGGCGGCGAACAACTCTTCTTCCCTAATGCCAAATAATTGTTAAACGATCTTAGTTTTTACATTATTTAGCATTTCTTATTTTTTAAATTTAGTCCCGCTGGTATGCGGGACTGAAAACCATTAAGCTAGCGCCATGTTTACAGCTTTTAGCGATGCTTTTTCTTTATTAGAGACGATGGATGCCAATCTACTTGGCATTGTTTTTGTATCTTTAGAAGTAAGCCTTACTGCCCTACTGATTGGCTGCGTGATTGGCATGCCTTTGGGCGCATTAATTGCTATTAAGAATTTCCCTGGTAGGCAAGGTATCGTAGTTATTCTCAATAGCCTAATGGGCGTTCCAACGGTTATTGTTGGGGTAGTTATTTATTTACTACTCTCAAGAACTGGTCCGCTTGGTGAGTTGAATTGGTTGTTCACACCCAAGGGGATGATGCTGGCACAAAGCGTTCTCACTACGCCACTAATTGCCGCACTGACTCGCCAAACAATTGAAGATGCCTGGCATATCCATGGAGAAACAATGTCTGCACTACGCTTGCCAGTTTTAGCAAAACTAAAATGGCTAATGTGGGATTGCCGTTTTTCATTATCGATTGCGTTATTAGCTGGTTTTGCTAGAGCTATCTCAGAAGTAGGTGCGGTAATGATTGTTGGCGGGAACATCGACCGCGCCACCCGCACCATGACAACTGCTATTGCACTTGAAACCAGTAAAGGTGATCTACCTTTGGCTTTAGCACTTGGTATGGTTTTACTAGGTGTAGTTTTATTTGCTAATTTAATGACTTCTGTCATTAAATCTATTGCCGAGC
>JACCDQ011162889.1_pt1 | contig 12921 bp, 13 predicted proteins | sample 7446031 | NCBI WGS metagenome assembly JACCDQ01 (sample SAMN15323442, study PRJNA562643) | freshwater metagenome | isolation source: river surface water | place: USA:Blue River Watershed | collected 2017-08-17 | reverse complement strand
TGAAGAGTCTAACTCATCCCCTGTATTTGGCTTGGTTTCGGCCTCGTATACCTCCGGGTCAGAATCAAGTGTCTCAGGCTCACGACCTGGAAGGTAGACGCTGGTCTCCAAACCGGGATGGCGTCGTCGAGACCAGTAAATAAGAGCCGCGCCGATTAGCAGTCCAATGATTGCCGACCACTGGTTGGTTCTGATGCCTAGGAAGGCATCACTCGGGTCGAGTCTCAGTCCCTCGATCCAGAATCGGCCAACCGAGTAAATGGCTAGGTAAAGGCCAAAAGCCTGTCCCCAGCGAAGATTGCGCCTCTTCTCGATCACGAGCAGTAGTACTAGTCCAAGCAGATTCCAAAGGATCTCGTAGAGAAAAGTCGGGTGGTACAGAGTCTCGGCTGGCAGGCCAATTGGCAGGGCCTCGTTTGGCGAGTCAATCTGGAGCCCCCAAGGCAGGTCGGTGGGCAGCCCAAAGAGCTCCTGATTGAAGTAATTTCCAAGTCTTCCAAATGCCTGCGCCAGGATGACTCCGGGTGCAATTGCGTCGGCAAATGAGAGGAAACGCACTCCGGCAACGCGCGACCCTATGTATGCACCAACAACTCCGAGAATTAGAGCGCCGTAAATGGCAAGGCCACCCTCCCAAACAGCAAAAATCTTGGTGAGGTCTTTGCCCTCTCCGAAATAGAAATTCCAGTGAGTTAGCACGTGGAAAATTCGTCCGCCAACGATTCCGAACGGCACTGCCCAGAGAGCGATGTCGAGAATCAGTCCAGCTTGGCCGCCACGTGTTTTGAAGCGAATTGAACCAACCCATATCGCAACCGCAATGCCGATCAGGATAAACAGCGCATAGAAGTGGATCCGAAGTGGCCCGAGGTCAATATATGAAACCGTAGGACTTGGGATGCTGTTGATGATGTTCATTTTGTTTCGCTTCTATTGATTTGGGTTTAGATCTTTAACTGTTCTCACTAGCTCAGACAAGCCGCCGTTTTGATAAGCACGCACGAATGCAGAACCAACTATCGCGCCATCAGCGTACTCGTTCACGTCTTTGACCTGTTGCGCAGTCGAGATTCCAATTCCAACCGCAGTGTTTTGCTCGGTTGCTGTTTCTCTAACCGCGCTGACCACCTGCTTTGCCAAGTCATCAACCGAATCGCGGGTACCGGTTATACCCATAGTTGAGACGCTATAGACAAATCCGCGGCTTAATTCGCATGCACGCTGCATTCGCGATTTCGAAGAAGTCGGCGTCGCGAGAAATACTCGATCTAATTCAAGTCGATCAGAAACTTCCAGCCATTCTGCCGCTTCATCAGGAATTAAATCCGGTGTGATTAGTCCGGCTCCCCCAGCGGCTTTCAATTCGCTGGCAAACTTTTCAATTCCGTATTGCATCACGGGGTTCCAGTAGGTCATTACGAGCACCGGAGTATCTACCGCCGAGGTGACAGCCGAAACGGCGTCGAAGGTCTGCTTTAGTTTGAATCCGTTCTCCAAGGCCTGGCCGGTTGCCTCTTGGATGACGAGACCATCCATTACCGGGTCACTGTAAGGCACGCCCAGTTCAAGGATGTCTACTCCGTTGCGGCACATTTCGATAGCGGCTTGAATCGACTCATCCAGAGTTGGATATCCAATCGGGAAGTAACCGACTAATGTCGACTTTCCAGAGCTTCGATTGTGCTCAAAACGATGTGCGGTTTTACTCACTAGATCAATCCAAAATACTTGGCTGCGGTTTCCATGTCTTTATCGCCACGTCCACTGAGGTTTACCAAGATTCTAGAACCCGGTTTTAGGCTCTTGCCAAGCTTCAGGGCGCCGGCAAGTGCGTGCGCTGTTTCGATTGCCGGAATGATTCCCTCGGTTCTGCTGAGTAGGCGCAAAGCATCCATTGCCTCGGCATCGCTAATCCCCTGATAGTTCGCTCGCCCAAGGTCCTTAAGCCATGAATGCTCAGGCCCAACTCCCGGGTAATCGAGACCCGCAGATATTGAATGACTTTCTATGGTTTGCCCGTCTTCGTCCTGCAACATGTAACTCTTTGCTCCGTGCAAAACACCGGGACGCCCAAAATTAAGCGTCGCCGCGTGTCGATCTGTGTCCATGCCTTCGCCCGCCGCTTCGAATCCGTAGAGCGCGACATTTTTGTCATCTAGGAAGGCGTGAAACAAACCAATCGCATTCGAACCGCCACCGACACAAGCAGCTAGTGCATCTGGAAGGAAACCATACTCTTCGAGCATTTGAGCCCTTGCTTCGGTGCCTATGACGCTGTGGAAATCACGGACCATTGCCGGGAATGGATGTGGTCCTGCAACTGTGCCAAGCAGATAGTGAGTGTTGTCGACGTTAGCAACCCAATCACGAAGCGCTTCGTTGATTGCATCCTTAAGGGTTCGACTTCCGGTGGTAACCGGAATAACTTCAGCACCAAGAAGCTTCATGCGTGCAACGTTTAGTGCCTGACGCTCTGTGTCAACTTCACCCATGTAAACGACGCATTCGAGACCGAAGAGCGCTGCCGCAGTTGCGCTTGCCACACCGTGTTGACCTGCACCGGTTTCGGCAATAATTCGAGTCTTACCCATGCGCTTGGTAAGTAATGCCTGTCCAAGCACGTTATTGATTTTGTGTGAACCAGTGTGGTTCAAGTCCTCGCGTTTCAAGAAGATTCTTACTGGGCCGGCGTGCTCGGCAAAGCGCTTAACCTCGGTGATTATTGATGGTCGACCGGTGTATGTTCGGTGCAGTTCGGCCAGTTCACCTTGAAAACTCGGGTCTGCCTTTGCTTGAAGATATGTGGCTTCAAGTTGATCAAGCGCGGCAATCAGAGATTCCGGCACGAAACGACCACCGTAGGCACCAAAATAGGGCCCGGATTCGCTTCGCAGAGATTGGTCAGTCACAGGGATAAGTCTAGATAGAGGTGAACTCTTTGAGTAACTGCTCTGGATTGCCGGTGACCAGTGCTTCCCCAACTAGCACGACGTCTGCTCCGGCGGCTCTGTAGTGGCGCACGTCGTCGGCGTTGCGAACTGCGCTTTCGGCGACTTTGATCGTCTGGCTCGGAATCAGATGGGCAAGGGTGCCGAATAAACTTCGATCGGTCTCGAAAGTTGATAGGTTGCGTGCATTCACGCCCAGCAGTTTGGTTTCGATGTCCACCGCAAACTTGACCTCATCGGCATTGTGAGTTTCCACGAATGCTGTCATACCGAGGTCTTCAATCATCGCTTTGAGTTGAGTGAGACGCTTGGCTTCAAGTCCGGCAACGATTAGCAAAACCAGGTCCGCACCGGCGGCCCGGGCTTCTAGCACTTGGTATTCGTTGGCGATGAAGTCTTTACGCAGCACCGGCACATTTACTCTCGCCCGCACAGCTCTAAGGTCGTCGAGACTCCCCTTAAATCTGTGCTTTTCGGTCAGAACCGAAATGGTTGAAGCCCCATGTGTGGCATAAGTTTCGGCGAGTGCTGCTGGGTCGGATATTGTTGCCAAGTCACCTTTTGAGGGGCTTGCTCGCTTAACCTCCGCGAGGACTTTGATGTGTTCAGCTGGAGAGAGAAAACTTAGCGCGTCTAATACAGGCGGAGCCTCGAGAGCAAGTTTTTCTATCGCTGCTGAAGAAACTTCGCGTTGTCTTTGTTCAGCGTCAGCGATGGACCCCGCATAGAGCCCTTCGAGCACTAGTTCTTCGCGTCTTTTCCGTAACCGGCACGCTTCAAGACGAATCCGGCTACCAGCCCGGCAACGACTAGAACGCCGCCGGAAATTAGGAGTGCTGAACTAGCAAGCCACGCGCCAAGGGTCGCCACTGCGAAGGCAATCATGATTGCGATTACTGTGGTCCATGCCGCTACGGTGTCGCCGTGGCCTGGGTCATTTGCGTTTGCTGACATCTCAGCCTTTCTCTAACTCTGATTCAATTCTAATCGCGTTGCTGTTCCCAGAGGTCTATCGTGCTCTCAGTTTTGCCCGATGAACTGCCTTTGTTAGCCTGGGTTGGTTTGCTCGTCCAAGGATGAGTATTTACCGCCAACCAGCCACCGATAATCACCATCAAGACTGCCAAGCCAAGCCAAACCCATGGTGTGAAAGTGACAGAAACTTGAAGACTGTCGATTCCATGTGTCTTAGCTATCCCGGTCAGGCGATCAAGTTGTCCATCGAGTCCGGCTACGTTACGGTTTGCAACTTGGATTCCCAGCCACAGTGCAAGCGAAGCTGTTGCTAAGGCGCTGAATCCAAGCACGAGTCGCTTTGCCAAACCGTTGACCAGGAAGGCAACCAGCACCGCTGCGGTTTCCAAAAGCGAACTTGGCATCGCCAAGGCGTAGGTTGTAGTGGCATCGAACTCGCCGAGATTTGTGTTTGCACCATTCAAGTTCATTGAGATGCTGAACCAGGTTTGAGTCAAAAGCAACAGGTTTAGCAGTTGAACCGCAAAAAGCAATGTGTGCAGTCTGCGATTATTCATCTGAACTCGCTGCGATAATTGCCCGAAGTGGAGCGCTCGCCTTCGATATTGTCTCCTGATACTCAGTTTCATAGACCGAGTCCAAAACGATTCCAGCACCGGCCTGGACATAAGCCATGCCGTCTCGCATAAATGCTGTTCGAATGGCGATAGCCAAATCGGCATTTCCGACGAAATCGAAATATCCGACTACACCGGCGTATGTTCCCCTATTAGCCGATTCCAGTTGATCGATGATCTCCAATGCTCGCGGCTTTGGCGCACCGGAAAGTGTGCCGGCAGGAAATGTTGCTCGGAAAACATCCACCGGCGACTGACCTTTTCGAACGATTCCTTCGACGGTCGAATTCAAGTGCATGATGTGACTGAATTTGTGAATCTGCATGAATTCGGTGACCTGCACTGAATTGGGTTCACAAACCTTGAGCAGATCGTTGCGTGCCAGGTCGACGAGCATGAGGTGCTCGGCTCGCTCCTTGTGATCTTCGATTAGACCAGCGGCAAGGGATTGATCTTCTGCCTCAGATTTGCCGCGAGGGCGCGAACCGGCAATCGGATGCATCTGAGCATGACCGTTGCTTACAGTCACCAGTGCCTCAGGCGAAGATCCGACTACCGCATAGCGTCCGGAGTCGTCCTCGAAGTTCAGTAGATACATGTAGGGGCTCGGGTTTAACTCACGTAGCTTTCGATAAACACTCAGTGGAGTCGCGTTGGTTTCGAGGTCGAAACGCTGCGAGATAACCACCTGAAAGACGTCTCCGATGCGGACGAAGTGTTTGGCTTTCTCTAGCGAATCGAAAAACTCTTCCTTACTAGTTCGATGCGTTATTTCACCAGCCTTGGCTTTGGCGCTCGCAGGCGAAGGATTTTGATTTTCTAAATCAGCCTTGAGTCCCTCGATTCTCTCAAGTGCACGATGGTAAAGCTGTTCGGCGTCGCTTCCCTCTGTGACAAAAGCATTGCTAAGTAATAGCAGACGCTGCTCCTGGTGATCGACAATCACCATTTCGGAGCTCATACTTAAACTCAATAAGGGCGCCTTGAAATCCGACTTTGGTGGATTTGGCAGGTTTTCAATCTCGCGAATCAAATCCCAAGACAGCAACCCAACTAGGCCAGATGTTAGTGGAGGTAGCTCATCTAATTTCGGCGACTTCCATGATGAACCAATTTGCTCGATTGCATCAAGAGCCCCATCGACAAGTTCTTCATCCGAAGAACTCGGAAAAGGTGACAGACCTTCATCAGAGATCCACTTAGATTTTCCATTTGGATACTTGATCAAACTGCCACGATTGTGCACGCCGATAAATGAATACCTAGACCAGACTCCCTGCTCTGCGGATTCGAGGAGGAACGAACCTGCCACATCCCCGGCAACCTTCTCGAAAACAGTAAGTGGGGTCTCATTGGACAGGTGAATTGATTCGAAAATCGGAATGACGTTGAAATCCTCGGCGAGCCTAAGAAAGTCCGCAAGGCCTAGGTTAATCATCTGTTTCCTCATCACTTGAAATGTAGATGGTTTGAACATCGAAGCAGGATTCACTGCCGGTGTGACATGCCGGGCCATTCTCTCGAACTTTGATTAGCAAAGTATCCGCGTCACAGTCAGTCTCAATCGAAACTATGTGCTGCGTGTTTCCCGATGTGGCTCCTTTGTGCCAAAGCTCTGAGCGTGAACGAGACCAAAAAACTGTCTCCCCTAGCTCTATGCTTTGCGAAAGGCTTTCATGGTTCATCCAGGCCATCATCAGTACTCGACCGGTTTCGCTGGATTGAATGATTGCCGGTATCAGACCGGAATCGTTGAAGTTCAAGTGAGCGAAGGTGTTCTTATCTAAAGGCATCGGCGAACCTCGAATCCTGCTTTTGATAGTTCAGATTTTGCTGCGCTGATACTAACCGAACCCTCGTGGAAGATACTCGCTGCCAAGATCGCATTGGCGCCAGCCATCGCAGCAGCTGGGAAGTCTTTCGCCTTTCCTGCACCGCCAGAGGCAATCACCGGTACCCGGCTCAATTCACGGACCGCAGTTATCATTTCAACGTCGAAACCATTACGCGTGCCATCTGCATCGATTGAGTTGACGAGCAATTCCCCGGCGCCAAGTTCTTGGCATTTGACTACCCAATCCAATGCGTCCAAATCGGTCTCCTGCCGTCCACCATGTGTGGTTACGACATAGCCGCTCTTAGTTGACTCTGATCTCTTCAAATCAAGTGAAATAACCAATACTTGATTTCCGAACCGATTGGAAATTTGGGTCAGCAAATTTGGATTGGTTATGCCGGCAGATCCGACTGATACCTTGTCTGCACCCGCGGAAAGTAGGCGTGCCACGTCTTCGACCTCGCGAATGCCACCGCCAACTGTTAGTGGAATGAATAACTGCTCGGCGCATGCCGTTACCAGGTCATACATTGTCGAGCGGTTGTCCACCGTGGCCTTTACGTCAAGGAAAGTAAGCTCATCGGCTCCGTCTTGGTAGTAACGCGAAGCAAGTTCAATGGGATCACCCGCATCGCGGAGATTAAGAAAGTTCACACCTTTGACGACGCGACCCTCGGCCACGTCGAGACAAGGTATTACTCGAATCGCGAGCGACATTAAATTCTCGCTGCGTGTAATGCACTAACCAGAATCGCTCGTGCCCCGATTGCGTAAAGCTCGTCCATTACGCGGTTAACTTCAGCCGACTTGACTAAAGCTCGCACAGCCACCCAATCACTATCGCGTAGCGGAGAAATGGTCGGCGATTCGATTCCCGGAGTAATCTTTGATGCTTCATCAACAATTGAAGTCGGGCAGTCGTAGTCGACAATTACGTATTCGCGCGCAACAATCACGCCCTGGAGGCGTCGAAGCAGTTGTTCATAATCAACTTCGTGGCTTGGCGCAACGATGAGCTGCGCAGTGCTCTCCAGGATTGTTGGGCCAAAAATTTCGAGTCCAGCCTGTCGCAGAGTGTTTCCGGTGGAGACAACGTCGGCTACGGCATCCGCAACGCCCAGACGAACTGATACCTCAACTGCGCCATCGAGTTGAACTAAGTCCGCTTTGATGCCCTGCTTGTGCAAGAAGTCCTCGACCAAGTTGACGTAGGCGGTAGCAATCCGCTTTCCCTCTAGCTGCTTGATGTCGCTAAAGGAGCCCACTGGTCCAGCAAAGCGGAACGTGGAGCCACCGAAGTCTAGATTGGCAATCGGCTTTGCCTTCGAACGGCTGTCGAGCAGAAGATCCAAGCCAGTGAAGCCTAAATCGAGTGATCCAGCCCCAACGTAGGTGGCGATATCTCTTGGTCGCAGGTAGAAAAACTCGATTTGATTCTGACTGTCTACTACGTGCAAGTCTTTTGGATCGCGGCGCACAGCGTAGCCGGCTTCCTTGAGCATCAGGATTGCGGTATCTGAAAGGATTCCCTTATTTGGGACTGCAACTTTTAACATTTGAATTCTTTTCTGGTTTTAGAGGTTCTTTTCGAGGTCGGCAAGTTCAATGCCCTTTGCGGTCATCAGCACCTGCAGATGGTAGATCAACTGCGAGATTTCCTCGGCGGTGCGCTCGTTGCCCTCATGCTCCGCGGCCATCCAGACTTCTGCCGCTTCTTCAACGATCTTCTTGCCAATTGTGTGAACGCCAGCATCGAGCCATTTTACGGTCTCAGAATTCGCTGGTCGCTGCACTGACTTCTCTTTGATTTCGGCAAAGAGCTGATCGAAGGTCTTCATTTGTCTAGATTACCTTGATAGGACAAGGATTTACAGGTGCATGTGTTGATGACCCTGAGTTGCAAGGTCTCGAAGATGATCAATCTGTGAATTTCGGTCGACTGCCTTGAAAACAGCACTGCCGGCGACAAAGGTGTCCGCCCCGAGCTCGGCAACCTTGGCGATGTTTGTTTCGTCGATACCACCATCTACTTGTAGCCAAATGTCCAACTTCTCGGAATTCAAGTATCTGCGGGCGGCGCTGACCTTTTCGAGCGTGTGCTCGATGAGTGCCTGTCCACCAAAGCCAGGCTCAACAGTCATGACTAGAAGTTGATCGAATTCAGGTAAAAGTTCAATCACAGCGTTTAGGTCCGTTCCCGGCTTAATTGCCAGGCCGGCGCGAGCGCCAACGGCCCTCAGGGATTTTGCCGTTCTAACCGGGTCTTCCGAAGCTTCAAAGTGAAACGTCACCGAGAAAGCCCCAGTTTCGCCGAAGCTGAGAGCGTGATGGTCTACATCACGAATCATCAAATGAACATCGAGAGGTTTTTCCGAAACCTGTTGCATTCGCTTCACCATCGGCAGGCCAAAGGTCAGGTTTGGCACGAAGTGGTTGTCCATGACATCGATATGGATGGCATCGGCGTGTGAGATTGACTCGAATTCCCTCTGGAAGTTGACGAAATCAGCCGAGAGTATGCTCGGGTTGATTCGAATGCTCATTCGACTACCCTATCGACCCGGCTGCTCGGACTTGGTAATCAAGGCCATGAACATTGCATCGGTTTCATGGACCTGTGGCCAAAGTTGAACCGTCTTTCGTCGACGGTTGAGCTTGAGTTGCGGATTGATAGTTTCCAGTACCTGCCCGGCATCAAGCAACTCGACCTGTTTGCCAAATTTGCGAATCAACCAATCCACCACCGCTACTGTCTCCGCATTGTGCGGCGAGCAAGTAACGTAGGCGAGGAGACCGCCAGGCTTGAGTGCGTTCCAGGCGCTGACTAGGAGCTCTTCCTGCAACTTTGAGAGTTCTGCTACATCACTTGGTTGCTTTCGCCAGCGAGCTTCTGGTCGTCGACGTAATGCACCTAAACCAGTACAGGGTGCGTCGAGCATGATTCTGTCGAATTTTTCGCTGAATTCTGAGCCGAGGAGACGACCGTCTTTTGTGGAAATTTCGACATCCGGGTCTACCTTGCTGAGTGCCTGCCTCACCAGCTTGGCACGATGCGGTGCGATTTCATTCGCGTAGAAATGAGCCTCTGAGAGTTTCGCCTCGGCAGCCAGGACAGCTGCTTTGCCGCCTGGGCCGGCGCAAAGATCGAGCCATAGTTCGCCGGGTTGAGCTGGTCGAGCGCGGGAAAGCAAAAGCGCAGATAGCTGTGAACCCTGATCCTGGATACGCATCTGCCCATCGCGTACCTGAGGAAGTTTGCCAGGATCGCCATCGCGAAGCACGAAGCCAATTGGACTGGCCTGTCCCGCGACGAACTCGTCGGTGTTAGCGTGTTTTCCGGGCAAGAGAACGAGGTTCACCAATGGGGCTTGATTGTCTGCCGCTAGCAGGTCTTCCAGTTCACCTTCTCGCCCATCGATTCGCAGGGCGTCCTTGAGTGCTCGAACCACCCAAATCGGGTGAGAGTATTCGATGGCAAGCTTCTCAGCTTCATCTGCTTGGTTCGATTTGAGTTGAGTCAGCCACTCGTCTCGGCTCTTCTCGGCAACTCGACGAAGAATGCCATTGACGAAGCCGCCTGCGCCAGCATTGACAACGATTTTGGCTAAGTCAACGGTTTCATTAATCGCAGCATGAGCTGGTACACGCATCCCTAGTAATTGATGGGTACCGAGGCGGAGCAGCAGAAGTGAACTGCGGTCGATCGCACTATATTTGCGGGCGGCGCCAATCTCGATGACACGATCGTAAAAGTATTGATTTCGAATGGTTCCGAAAGCTAGTTCCTGAGCGAGCGCGGCATCTCTTGTATCGAGTCCAGCATCTTCCACGAGTTTGGGGAGTTCTAGGTTCGCGTACGCGTCGTTAACTTCAATCGCACGTAAGAGTTCGAAGGCAACTCCTCGACTGGTTCGCGGAGTTTTAGCCATCAAAAATCACATTTTCCTTTTGACCGCGAAGCCAATCGGCTGCCGTCATCACGTTTTTCCCGCTCGGTTGAACTGAAATAAGTTGGAGCAGGGAGTTATCCCCGCAGGTTGCGAAGACCTTGCCGTCGATTGCGGCAACCGTACCGGCCGGATCTGAGCTCGCAAGTTGCGAGGATCGGGCTTGGATGATGCGGAAAGGTTGCCCACTAATGGTCGCCCACGCCATCGGCTCTGGATTCATGGCCCGCACAAGAAGTTCAATTTTCTTAGCTGGCAAGTTCCAGTCGATTTTTGCATCATTCCTGGTTAGTTTTCCAGCAAAGCTTGGCGTGCCAGTTTGCTCAACGAATTTTGCAATCCCGGCATCAATTTGGGCAAGACACTCGTCGACTGCACTAATGCCAAGAGCCGTGAGACGACCCAACAAATCCCCGGAATTCTCGTCCGGCTGAATCAGGGTTCGCACAGTGGTCAGAATCGGACCGGTGTCCATTCCCTCATCCAATTTGAAAATGCTGACGCCAGTTTCGGTTTCACCGCTCAGGATCGAATGTTGAACCGGAGCCGCGCCGCGATGTGCCGGCAAGACACTGAAATGTAGATTCAGCCAACCGTTTTTCGGAGCCGCAAGTGCAGGCTTTTTGAGGAGAGCACCGTAGGCAATGACTATGCCAAGATCTGGTTGGAGGGCAGAAATTTGATCAGTCTCGGCTTGGCCGACCTTGTTGGCCTTGATGAGCGGCAGTGAAAGCGAAGCGGCCAACTCGGCTACGGGTGATGGCGTCAGGATTCCCTTACGACCGACAGGGGCATCCTCGCGGGTAAGTACGCTGACGACTTCGTGCATTGAAGACGCCAACTGTTTTAGCACTTCGGCTGCGTGCACAGTTGTGCCAGCAAAAACAATCTTCAATCGAGCCTCCGAGCTCTAGATTACTTCGGGGTCATCCATTCGTACTCGAATGGCGCGGCTGCTTCTGCCGTTTGTGCCTAATCGAACCGATCCTGAACTCAGCTTCGCAATTGAAGCTTTTAGTTCTGTAGCCAGCGTTGCACCTTGTGAGTATTGGTATTTGATTACGTAGCGATGATCGATATCGGCTTTATCTGATTTGAGACTAATCGGACCGAGTATCTGATATTTGCCCGACTCAATGTGGCGGATTACTTCCGCTGCAGCAGACTTTTCTCCCTGAATGCTTGCCAAGCGAAGCGCTGGCGGAAAATCTAGTTCCTTGCGATTGGCGAATTCTTCGCTTGCGATTTCGCGATGTTGCCAAAGCGCGATTCGTTGTCCCAGCTGTTGAGGAATGCCGGATACCACGGCACGTCCGGTTGGAGAGAGTAAGGCTATGGCGTTCGACCAGTTACGCAATGCAATGTCCTTGGCACGAAGTGAATCTTTGGCCAGCGAGTGTGCTCCATCCAAAATCACAACGCAGCCGTATCCACCCTCGACACGCGGCTCTGCACCAGGCGTGGACACAACGATCCTCTTTCCCGGCTTTATTTCGAGCAGTGGCTTGTCTCCGGTTGATTCGATTATTTGTGCTCCAGGAAAGGACTTACCGATTTCTGCAACTGTGCGAGCAGCCCCGCCGGCACCCTGCTTGAGTCTGGTGCCGCTGCATTCGTTGCACTTGAAATTCAAATTGTTAGCAGAGCACCAACGACACTTGGGGGTATTGGCCGAGTCAATCCAGATCGGTCCGTGGCAACTGTGGCATTGAGCGCGAACTCCGCAATCGAAGCAATAGGTTGATCGAGCCATGCCCTTGCTAGCCACCTGAATCAGGACGGCCCGCTCCTCTTCGAGTGCGGTAACTCGAATTGCTTGCCAAGCCATGGTTGGCAGTTTGGCCAGGTCTTCACTGACCGCTACATCTGGCGTTTTGAAGTTCGGGACTTCGTCCTTTAGGAATCCGACTTCAACCAGCCGCTGTACTTCGATTGAGCGATAGTGCGACTCGATAGCTAAATCGCAGCCGCTGACTGCCTGTCTGACAAGTGCAACATCGCGCGCGTGTGTGTATGGAGATGTGGGTTCAACAAGGTTGTCGTCGCCATCGTCATAAACGAAAATTCCACCGAGATTACTTAGTGGTGCATAGACCGAGTTGCGAGAACCCACGACGACATGAGCACCCGGACGCAGGCATGCCAAGAAAGATGCATAACGCTCCGAACCCTTACGGTCCGTCGAAAAATCGATGAATTCAACCAGTTCTGCGTCGAGTGCCGCTTTGAGCACTAGCTGATCGCGAAAGTCGGGCACCAAAAGTATCGCGCTATATCCGTCGGCAATCTGGCGCTTGGCGAAGTCAATCATGCGTTTTGCCCAGACATTGTCTCGGGGTTCAATAACTGAAGTGGTCAATTGAGCGTTAGTGCGCGATTTATCCGTTGCATAGCCGGAGTTTTCGGCAACGAATTTTTTCTCCACCGCTACAGATCGAGTCGGAACGGCAAGTTTGAGGAGATCGCCGAGGGTGCAGGCCTGTCGCTCCGCCACGGCTCTCAAAGTCTTATAGAGCGTTGTAGGAAGAACAGGAACGGATGAGACTAAATCTGAAAGCTCTGCAAGTTTTCCCGTGAATTCCGAGTCCGTAGCAATC
>JACCDQ010864310.1_pt1 | contig 12923 bp, 9 predicted proteins | sample 7446031 | NCBI WGS metagenome assembly JACCDQ01 (sample SAMN15323442, study PRJNA562643) | freshwater metagenome | isolation source: river surface water | place: USA:Blue River Watershed | collected 2017-08-17 | reverse complement strand
GTCTTGCGGGCTGGGGTCCAGCACAAAGTCCACCTCGCCCGACAGCAGGGCCGCCATGCGGGTGGCCACCGCTTTCACCGGGGTGTAGACGATTTCGGTCACGTTGGTGTCGGCCTTGCCCCACCAGGCGGTGTTCTTCTCCAGCACCAGACGCTGGTCGGGCTGCCAGGACTTGAGCTTGTACGGCCCCGTGCCCATGGCGTTGCGGTGCGCAAAGTTCTCGTCCTGGGTCTTGATGTCCTTGGGCGCCACCGAGTTGTTCTTCTCGGCCCAGGCTTTGCTCATCATGCGCAGCTCGGTCATCTGGTTGAGCAGCACCGGGTTGGGGTCTTTGGTGAACACGTCGATGGTGTTGGCGTCCACCTTCACCACGCGGTCGATGCCGTTGGTGTAGACCTGAAAGTTGGAGGTCTTGGCCATCGCGCGCTCGATGGAGAACACCGCGTCGTCGGCGGTGAAGGGCGAGCCGTCGTGGAACTTGACGCCCTGGCGCAGGGTGAAGCGCACCTGGGTCGGGCTCATCTGCCTCCAGGCGGTGGCCAGCACCGGCTCCACCTTGAAGGTTTTGCTGTTGTAGTACACCAGCGATTCGTACACCGCCGCGTGCACGCCGTTTTGCAGCGCGTTGTTCTGGGAGTGGATGTCCCAGGTGGCGATGTCGCTGGCGCTGGTCCATTTGAAGGGTTTGGCCTGGGCGGCCACGCCACCGAGTGCAAGCGCGGCGGCCACAGCAAGGAGTCGGAGTTTCATCGTTGACACCTAAAGAAATATGAAAGCTCCAACTATGCAACAACCGTTCCAAGCTGGAGGACGGTGTTTACCCCAGTTTGTCACGGGCGGGACATTACAATCCGCGCCGTGAAAACGCTGCGCGCGCGCCACCGGCTGCTGACCTGGTTGGCCATCCTGGTGGTCGGTCTGGCCGCGCTCGTCCCTGCCTTGGTGCAAGCCGCCCAGCCTACGTCCAGCGTCGCGGCCTGGATGGAGATTTGCACTGCCAACGGCATGGTGCGCCTGGACAGCGGGGCCACTGCATCGCCTACCACCGGGGCCCCCGCTGAACCGCTGCCGGCCAGCGAACCCGCCAAGCCCTGGAACCCCTGTGGCGGCTGCCTGCAACACGCCACCGGCCTGGCGCTGCCTCCGACCGCGCTCGCTCCCTGGGTGTTGCCCGAGCGCTTGACCGACCGGCCCCCTGCGTTCTACCGCAACCCCTCGCCATCCTTCGTCTGGATGGCGCCACTGTCGCGCGCGCCACCCGAGCTGGGCTGATCCGCACCGCCGACCACCCCCTGCGCCCCGAGGGCACGGTGGGTGTCTGTTCCTGCTCAGAAGTGGTTGTCATGTCTTCTTCCCTCGTTTCCCAAGCGGTGGCGCCCGAGAGCGCCCGCACCACGGCCCGCCATTGGGCCGAGTCCTTCGTTCGCCGGCTGCACACCTGGATCGGTGTGCTGATCGGCCCCTTCCTGCTGATCGCCGCCCTCACCGGCACCGCCTATGTGTGGACGCCGCAATTGGAGGCGCTGGTCTACCGCTCGGTGCTCACGACCACGCACACCGGCACACCGTTGCCTCTGGCGCAGCAGATCGAAGCGGCGCATCGGCACCTGGGCGACGCACGCGCCCCGGTGGCAGTGCGCCCGGCGCCCGCCCCTGGCCTGACCACGCGGGTCATGTTCAGCGACCCATCGCTGGGCGAAGGTGAGCGCCGCGCCGTGCTCATCGACCCGGCCAGCGGTGCCGTGCTGGGCGAACACACGGTGTACGGCAGCAGCGGCGCCTTGCCATTGCGCATCGGGGCCAGCAAGCTCCACCGGCAACTGCTGGCGGGTGAAACGGGCCGCCTGTACAGCGAGCTGGCGGCCTCGTGGCTGTGGTTGGCGGCGTTGGGTGGGTTGTGGGTGTGGACGCGCCCGCGCCTGCAGCGCCCCGCAGCCCCACGCGCAGGCGCCCCCCGGCCGCTGCGCCATCGCCACGCCCAACTGGGGCTGTGGCTGCTGGCGGGCCTGCTGTTCCTGTCGGCCTCGGGGCTGACGTGGTCGCGCTACGCGGGCGAGCACATTGGCCAATGGCGTCAAGCCTGGGGCTGGGGCACGCCATCGCTGCAAACCACCCTGCCCCTGGTGGCCGTGACCGCACCGGAGCGGGCCGCTGCGGCCAGTTCGGACCACAGCCATCACCACCATCATCCTGAAGCCGCGCCAGCCGCACCCAACCGGGCCAGTCCGGCGGACTTCGACCCGGTATGGGCCACCGCCCGCGCCCACCACATCAACGCGGGCCTGGTTGAAATCCGCCCACCGGCCGCCGCCGACAAGGCCTGGACGGTGACCGAGATCGACCGCCGCTGGCCCACGCAAGTGGACGCCGTGGCCATTGACGGCCGCACCCTGGCGGTGGTCAGCCGCGTGCAGTTCGACGAGTTTCCGCTGGCCGCAAAACTGACCCGCTGGGCGGTGGACCTTCACATGGGCGTGCTGTTCGGGTGGTTCAACCAGCTGGTGCTGACCGCGCTGGGTCTGGGCCTGCTGGCGATGATCGTGTGGGGCTACGCCCTGTGGTGGCGGCGCCGTGCCCTGGCGCGCCACGAGCCCACCCTCTGGCAAGCCCTGGGGCAAGCCCCTTGGCTGGGTCGCCTGGTCGTGCTGGCCGTGAGCGTGGCGCTGGGCACTGCGCTGCCGTTGATGGGCGCCAGCCTGCTGGTCATGCTGGCGCTGGACGGCGCGCTGTCACTGCGGCGCTGAATCGCCGAGACACACCCCGATCTGCCGCGCGGCTTGCAGCAAGGGGTGGTCTGGCGGCACGGTGCGCTGCTGGTGCGCCACCTCGGCCAGCGCCACGCTGCCCAGTTGCCCGTGCTGCAGCGTGACCATGCGGTTGAATTGCCCCGCCATGACCAGTTGCGCGGCCTGGTTGCCAAACTGGGTCGCCAGCACGCGGTCGAACGCGGTGGGCGAGCCGCCGCGCTGCACGTGGCCCAACACGGTGGCCCGCACCTCGCTGTGCAAGCGCTGTTGCAACTGCGCGCACAGCACCTGGCCCACGCCGCCCAGGCGCACCGGGTCGGGGCTGTCGGCCACGTGGCGTACCACCGTCAAGGTGCCGCCCTGAGGCTTGGCGCCTTCGCCCATGCAGATCACGGTGAAGCGCTGGTGCTGCTCGCGCTCGCGGCACACCGCCGCCACCGCGTCCACGTCGTAATCCACCTCGGGCAGCAAAATCACGTCGGCGGCGCCGGCCAAGCCGGCTTCGAGCGCGATCCAACCCGCATGGCGCCCCATGGTTTCCACGATCATCACCCGCCCGTGGCTTTGCCCGGTGGTCTGGATGCGTTCCAGCGCCTCGGTCACGGTGGCCACGGCGGTGTCGAAGCCGAAGCTGCGCTCGCAGCCGACGATGTCGTTGTCGATGGTTTTGGGCACGCCCACCACCGGCAAACCGCGTTGCGCCAGGCCGTGGGCCAGCGCCATGGTGCCATCACCGCCGATGGCCACCAGCGCGTCCAGTCCCAGCGCGCGGGCGTTGTCCAGCACGGCCTGGGTCACGGCCTCGCTCGCCAACGGGTTGGCGCGGTTGCTGGTACCCAGGATGGTGCCGCCCAACATCAAAATGCCGCTGACGCTGCGCCAGTCCAGCGCGCGGGTGCGCGGCGGGCTGGCCATCAGGCCGGCAAAGCCGTCTTCGATGCCGATGACCTCGGCGCCGCACTGCCGCAACAGCGATTTGGTCACCGCGCGGATGACCGCGTTGAGCCCGGGGCAGTCGCCGCCACCGGTGAGCACGCCAATGCGCATGTCAACCTCCTTTTGGGGGAATCAGGGCTGGGCGCCGCGCGGCCAGAACGCCCACAGCTGCAGCGGCTGCTTGAGGCCGGCGGCCAGGTTGTAGGCCTCGTCACCCCAGCCGGTGAAGTAGTCGGCCCGCACCGCACCGACGATGGCCCCGCCCGTGTCCTGCGCCAGCACCAACCGGCGCAACTGCGCCACTGGGCCGCTGGTTTGCAGCCACACCGGCGTGCCGTAGGGGATGCTGTCGCGGTCCACCGCGATGGAGCGGCCCGGCGTCAGCGCCACGCCCTGGGCGCCGCGCGGGCCAAACTGGGCGTCCAGCGGCGTCAGCGGCTCCTCGCGGAAAAACACCATGCGCGGGTTGCTCCACAGCATCTCCTGCACCTGCTGCGGGTTGGCCGCGGCCCAGGCACGCAACGCCGCCCAGGTGCCTTCGCGGATGAGGCGGCGATCAAGCAACCAGCGCATCACGCTCTGGTAAGGGTGGCCGTTGTGGCCCGCGTAGGCCAGGCGCACCAGGCGCTGGGTGCCGTCGGGCTCGCTCACCAACAGGCGGCCGGAGCCCTGGATTTGCAGCAGCAAAGCATCCAACGGGTCGGCCAGCCACGCAATTTCTTGCCCACGCAACTGCGCCTGGGCGCTGGCGTCGGTGGCCATTTGTTGGCGGTTGAACCAGGGCTGGCCCGGACGCACAGCGGCGGGCAGTTTGTACAGCGGCGTCTGGTGTTGGGCGCTGGGCTGGCGGCTGGCGGGCAGCATCGGTTCGTAATAGCCGGTGAGCAACCCGGTGGGCTCGCCCTGCGGGGTTTGCACCCGGTACGGTTGCAGCCGGCGCATCACCCATTCGTGCTGTTCGGCCAAGGTGGCGATGCTGAGCTGGCGCACCTCGGCACACAAGCCGCCCCAGGCCGGCGCCGGGCGCTCGCAACTGCGCAGCCAGGCGTTCCAGGCCTGGTGCAAGGTGTCCAAGCCCCAGCCCGGCACGTCGGCAAAGCGCACCGGCTGCCAGACGCTTTTGCCCCGCATCAGCGGCGCGGGCAGGGGTTGGCTGTCGGCCCAGCGCCAGGTGGCGTTGTCGGGTGTCACCGCGGGTTGTGCCAGTCCCTGGGGCGTGGCCACACCCTCGGGGCTGGACGGCAGGGCCGGTGCGGGCGGTGCCGGTGGCAACCCCACCTCGGGGGCAGGGACTTGCGGCAGGGGGACGGTGCTGCAAGCGGCCAGCGTTCCTACAATCAGGCCCAGTAAAACGCTGCGGCCGGTGCGCCGTGGCCGTGAAAGAACCGCCATCATGACCCTGTTGTTGCTGGAAGCGCTGGGTGCGCTGTTGTTGCTGATTTTCATTGTGTGGTGGACCATGTTCTCGGGCCGCAAAAAGGGCGAGCTGCCCGAGTCGGTAGAGCGGGACAAAGCCGCTGCCCCCAAGCCTGAGGACGCGCGGCGCGACTGACGCGCACCGGGGCCGCCCCGAGATTCAGAGATCGCGCAGCAGGTTGACCAGTTCCACCGCCGACTTCACGTTCATTTTCTCAAACACATGCGCCCGGTGCACCTCCACCGTGCGCACGCTGATTTGCAGCGTTTCGGCCACCAGTTTGTTGGGCAAACCCGAGGCCACCAGGCGCATCACATCGCGCTCGCGTTCGGTCAAGCCCTCCACCTTGGCTTGCAAATCGCGCCGCTCTCGCCGCGCGGCCTGGGCGCGCTGCGATTGCAGCAGCGCCTGCTCCACCCGGTCCACCAGGGCGTTGTCGGAAAACGGTTTCTCGCAAAAATCGAACGCACCGCGTTTGACCGCGTCCACCGCCGTGGGCACGTCGGCGTGACCAGACAGAAAGATCACCGGCATGGCCTCGAACCACGGCAGGGCCAGCAGCCGCTCGAACAAGGCCAGACCGCTGGTGCCGGGCATGCGCACGTCGAGCAACACGCAGGTGGGCGTGCGCGGCTCGTCGCGCCAACCCTGCACCTCGGCCCAAAACGCGTCGGCGCTGTCGTGCGCCTGGCTGAGCAGGCGGCGGGTGCGCAGCAACCAGCCCAAGGCGTCGCGCACGCCTTGGTCGTCGTCCACCACATGGACGCAAGCATCGGCCAATGTCTGAGGGTTCATGGGCGCCATCATATGGCGGGTGCGACCGGCAGGGTGAACACGAACACCGTGCCCTGGGGCCGGTTGGCCTCGAAACGCAGGGCGCCGCCGTGCTGCTCCACCACCGTGCGGCACAGGTTCAGGCCCAGGCCCATGCCTTCGGGCTTGGTGGTGAAAAACGGGGTGAACATGCGCTGCACCTGTTCCGGCGTCAGACCGGGGCCGTGGTCGGCCACCTGGAATTCGACCCAGCGCGGGCCAGGCAGCCGACCGGTGACGGGCACTTTGCGGGCGCTCATGCGCAGGCGCCGCAAGCCGCTGGCGGTGCCCGGTTCGCCCACCGGCATGGCCTGCATGCCGTTGCGTGCCAGGTTCAGCAGCGCCTGCTCCACCATCGTGCGGTCGCACCAGACGCTGGGGCATTCCGGCGCCACCGTCAATTCCAGCTCGATCCCCAGCTTGCGCCCCTGCAATTGCAGCAGCGGCGCGATGGCGTCGAACAACGCGGCCACGGGCACCGCCTCGCGCGCCCGGTCGCGGCGGCGCACCAGATCGGCCACGCTCTGGATCACCTTGCCCGCGCGCTCGGCCTGCTCGGCGATGCGGCGCAAGGCAACCTGCACGTCTTGGCGCCACCCACTGACCGGGCCGGGTTCCGCATCGCCGGCCATGAGGTTCAACGACCCACTGGCGTAACTGGCGATGGCGGCCAGCGGCTGGTTCAGCTCGTGGCTGATGAGGGACGCCATCTCGCCCGCCATGGCCAGGCGGGCGGTGGCCTGCAGGCGCTCTTGCGAGGTGCGCGACAGCTCCTCGCTGCGCCGCTGTTCGCTCAGGTCGAGCACGGCGCTCATCCAGCCGGTCTGCACGCCGCGCGCGTCGATCAATGGGGCTTCGATGATCAACACTGGGAACCGCGTGCCGTCCGAACGCGAAAATTCGGACTCGTAGCCCTCGCGCGGCAACACCTTGCCCGCCAGGCGCACCGCCATCCGCTGGCGGTACTCGTCCACCTGCTCGGGCGGCCAGTAGGGCGCGGGCACGCCGGTGCCCAGCAGCTGCTCCTGGGTCAAACCCACCATCTGGCAAAAAGCCGGGTTGACGTAGGTGATGCGGCCGTCCATGTCGCGCGCGCGCAGACCGGTGACCAGCGAGTCCTCCATCGCCTTGCGAAAGGCCAGTGCCTCGGCCAGGCTGCTTTCGGCCCGTTGGCGGCGGCGCAGGTCGCGCGCGAACAGGGCCAGCACCCCCGACAAAGCCACCGCCAGCGCCGCCACCGCCACGGTGAGGATGTGCGGGAACCAGCCCCGCACCTCGCGCCGCGCCTCGGTCCGGATGACGTAGGTCACCCCGGGCAGGTCGAACAGTTGCTGGGCGTGGATCACCTCGCTGCCAGGCGGCAAGTCGCCAATGATGGTGAGCCGGGTGCCGTCGGCCTCGGTCCAGGCCAGGCGCTGGCCGCGGCGCACCTCGGGCGACACCAGTTCGGCGAGCAGCCCGCTCAGGGAATACGTGGCCACCAAAAAGCCGGCCGGGGCGCCATCGCGCGTCACGGGCAGGCACATCTCCATCAGCTCCACCCCGGTGCCTTGCAACAGGGGCCAAAAGTAGCTCGACGCGTAGGCAGCCCCGTTGTACCGCTGGGCAGCGGCACAGGCCTGCGACACGTCAAAACGGGCGTCCTGGCGCGGGCGCAAGGCGAACAAATTGGGCTGGAACGGGCTGATGCGCTCGGCCTTGACCTGGAGCTCCGGATCCAGCCAGGCCAGGTGCACCATTTCGCGGTGGTTGGCCAAAATCTGGGCGGCGCCTTCGGACCACACGTCGGTGCTGTGGAGGGTGTTGTGCAGGGCCACCAGGTTCTGCAGGTTGCGCAGCAGGCCGCTGCGCACGTCGGCGGCGGCTTCGTTGGCGCGGCGTTGCTGGCGCTCCAAGGCCAGGCCTTCTTCGTACTCGTGGGCCAGGAACACCAGCGCCCCCAGCAGCAAGCCCACCAGCACGCACAACAGGCCCCACAACCACCAACGCCGGGTGGTGGGGCGGGGCCACCAGCGCAAACGCTTCACAGGCGCCGGTGCTGCAAAGCGGGCAACTGGCGGCGCACCTGCTGCAAGTGGGTGCGGTCAATGTCGCACACCACCACGCCGGGGCCCACCGCGTGCTGTCCCAACACCACACCCCAAGGGTCGATCACCATGCTCTGGCCCCAGGTCTGGCGGCCGTTTTCGTGGGTGCCGCCCTGGGCACTGGCAATCACATAGGCCTGGTTTTCGATGGCGCGCGCGCGCAGCAGCACCTCCCAATGCGCTTGGCCCGTGGTGTGGGTGAACGCGGCAGGCACCAGCAAAATGTCGGCGCCCAGCTGGCGGTACAGCTCGGGGAAGCGCAAGTCGTAACACACGCTCATGCCGACCCGCCACACATGGCCTTCCGGGTCGGGCAAATCGAACACGGTGGGGGCCGTGCCGGCGGTCAGCACGGCGGCTTCGTCGTAATGTTCGCGCCCGTTGTCGTAGCGGAACAGGTGGATCTTGTCGTAGCGCGCGGCGGGCTGGCCCTTGGGGTCGTACACCATGGACGCGTTCGCCGCGTGGGTGGGGTCGTCGGTGGCCATGGGCAGGGTGCCGCCCACGATCCACAGGCCCAGCTCGCGCGCGGTGTCGGCCAGAAAATCCTGCACCGTGCCCAAACCCGGGGTTTCGGCCACCACCAGCTTGTCCGCGTCGCGGCGACCCATGAAACAAAAATACTCGGGCAGCACGGCCAAGTGGGCCCCCGCGCTGCGGGCCTGACTCAGCAATTGGTGGGCCTGGGCCAGGTTGTGGTCCAGGCTGATCCCCGAAACCATCTGGATGGCAGCGACTTTCATGGTGGTCCTCCTGGGCGCGCGGATGCGCCCTCTTGCGTTGGCATGTTACGACGATTCACCTTTTCGACCTGCGGGTCGGCCCAAGGCCCGGTGATGTGAAATTGCTGGGTGGCGGCCTCTTGCAGCGGCTGGCGCAGCAGAAACTGGGCCAGGAAGGTGCCCAAGCCGGTCAGGGGGCTGATGGCGGTGGCGATCAGCGACGCAGTGCCGGCGTTCAGCTCGGGGATCACCACCGCGGTGATGTCCTGCGTTTCGCGCGCGATGTCGGCCCGCCCTTCCAGCAGCACCGCCGCGCTCACGCCCTTCATTTGCAGGTTGTTGGTGCTGGCCACGCCCTGCGCAATGCGGGCGTCGCCGCGCACAAAGTCAAAGGCAAAACCCTCGCTGAACACGTCGCGGAAATCGAGCACCAGCCGCCGCGGCAGCGACTGCAGGCTGAGCACGCCCAGCAGCTTGGCCAACCCCGGGTCGGCCTTGAGGAACTGGCCGCGCTGCACATCGAGTTGCAACTCGCCGCTCAGGGAAGGGATGTCCAGCGCCAGGGGCGAGCCCAGCCAGCCCAGCGTGCCGTTGAGGGTGCCCCGGCCGCCGCGCACCACGCCGGGCATGCCAAAGCGTTCTAACAACGCGCCGGCGTCAGCAATATTGAGCTGCACGTTGAGCGCGGTGCGGCGTGGTGCCGGATCGCGGGCCGCCCCGCCCAGCGCCACCCAGTTGCCGCTGGCCTGCAGGCGGGCTTCGGACACGGTCAGGTTCAAGGTGTTCAAGCGCCATTCGCGCCCCGCGTCGCGCTGGGCCAGGGGCGCTTGCCGGTTCACGGCCACCACCTCCAGCCGCCCCAGGCGGCGGTCGTTCAACTCCAGATCGTCCACCACCACGTCCAGGGCCGGCACCTGGCGCGGCTGGGTCTGCAGCAGTTGCTCCACGTCCGACGCGGTGGACGGCGGCAAGGACAAGCGGGCCAGCCGGGCGTACACCCGCCCCGGCACCTCGCCACGGCTGGGGCGGTATTCGGCGTAGCCATTGAGTTCGCGCGCCACCAGCGACAGGCGCCAGTTGTCGCCCTCGCGCGATCCGCCCGCCACCAGCTCGTGGAACTCGCGCCCGCCGTGGCTCAGGCGCTCGGCCGACACGCCGACCTGGGTAGGCCAATAGGCCATGCTGTCGCCCCAGCGCTGGGCGGCGCCCTGACCGCCCTCGCCCGGCCAGGCGTTGGCCCAACGATCCCAGGCCTGCAGGTCGACGTCGCCCAGGGCCAGCTGCGCGGCCACACCCGTGCTGGGCAGGGCCGGGCGCTCGCTGCGCACCGACAACGCCCCACGCAACACGCGGGTGCCCTGCGGGGTGTGCTCGCGCTCGTAGCGGGCACTGAGCAAGGGCAAAGGCGCATCACCGGCGCCCAACTCCACCGTCAAGCGGTCCAGCGCGTGGTCGCTCGGCAGGTCCGCGCTGGGCGGCAACGGGTTCAACTCGACCCGCAGCGGCCACACCGGGGCCGCCGCCTTGGTCAAAGGGGCCGGCACCGCCAGCGCCAAGCCCTGCAACCCCGATTCCACCAGCAGTTGCACCCCTTCGGGCACAACGCCAAAACGCACCTGGTAACTGGTGCTGCCTTCAGCACTCTGACCCAGCGCGGCCAGGTGGGTCCAGGCCTCGCCCATCTCGGCCGCGCGGCGCAAACCGTCGGCGGTGGCGGTGCCCTGGCCCTGGAACTGCACTTCGGTGCGGCTGCCCTGGCGCACCATGCCGCCCTGAAAACGCAACTCGCCCCCCAGCAAACGGGCCGTGGCCTGCGGCACCCGGAAACCCTGCTCGTCAAACTCCAGCATGCCGGTGGTGCCCAGCAACCACGGCGAAGCCGGCGACACCCGCAAGTCGTTGCCTTGCAGCCGCAACTGGCCGGCCACTTTCACGGCCTGCACATCTTGCAGGGGCAGGTCCAGCCGCAACCCCACTTCGACCCGGCCTTGCAGGCGCGCCTCTCGCAAGGCGTCGCCCAGCAAGCCACCCAGGGGCGAGCCGTTGACGAAGGCCAACGCTTCGTCGCCCGGCCCCAGCACTTTGCCGCGCACCTGCAACAGCGGGGCGTCCGCGGTGAAGTCGGCGATGCGCGCCTCGACCTGGGCCGCCTGCAACTGGCGGGCGCCCGCCACACCGCCGGCCGCGCCCCGCAACAGCAACCCCACCCGGTCGATGTGCAGCTCGGCCTGCACCGGCTCCAACGCCGGCCAAGCGGGCTCGCCAGGCGCCATCAAGTGCGGAGGCACATAACTGAAAGCGACGTTCTGCAACTGAGCGCGCACCTCAAACTGCCCCTGAGCGGGATCGGCAAATGGGAAATCCCACAGGTCGCCCTGGACCCGGAAGCGGGCATCGCGGGCATCGCCCTGGCGCACTGCTTCGCGCAGGTAGCGCCGCACATCGTCGGGAATGGACAGCGGCAGGTAGCGGTGCACCCGGGCGCCGTTGGCACGCGCCATGGTCAGGTCCAAATCCAGCACCCCCGGGAAGCGGGACGCGGCGCGGCTGATCGCGGGATCGGCGGTCTGCCAGCGCAGGTGGCCCTGCCCCTCGGTGTCGGCGTTGGCAAAGCTGAGTGAGCGCACGTCCACCGCCAGTTGCTCGCCCTGCGCCGTCCAGCTCACGTCGGCGCGCAAGCGGGTCAGGGACAGGGTCGGCTCCTCAAACACGCCGGGGAACACCAGGGCGCCATCGGCCATCTGCACTTGCGCGCGGCCACCCGCCTGATCGAGGTCGAACTCCAGGTCCACCCCCGACAGCCCCGGGCGACCCATGGGCGGCATGGTCTGCCCCGCCACCGGTGCAGGCACCGCCCCTGGCGCCAGCACCAGGCCCTGCAAACGCCCGGCCGCAGACCATCGCTCGGGTTGCGCACCCGCTGCCGCGTGCCACTTCAAGCTCAACGCCTCGGCCCGGCCCTGAGGCTGGGTTTCGGCCAGGGCGGCGCGCCATTCGCCAGGCAAGGGCAGGCGCTGCGCCAACTGTTGCAGGGGCGCCAAGTCCACCTGATCGGCCTGCACCGCCCAATGGTCGAGGCGACCATTGGGGGCTTCGGCGTGCAGGTAAGTGACATCGCCCCCCGGCCATTGCAGCCCATCGGGGGTGGCAAACCGCAAGCCCTGCGTGCCGACCTGGGTGCGCGGGCCATCGCGCTGCACCTGCAAGCGCACCGCCAGGTCGTTCAACGCAAACAGCTCCTGTTGCGGCTGCGCCCAGCGCAAGGCCACCGCCGGCAAGGCCACATCCAACTGCGCCCCAACCACTTGGCCGCGCTGCCAGTCGGCCCAGGCACGCAACGCACCGCGCCCTTGGTCCACCTGCACACCCCACGACGCGGGCAGCGCCCAATGCCGCTGCAGGTGCTGCAGGTCCACCCTGGGCAGGTCAGCGTAGAGGGTGCCGATCCAGCCCCGCCAATCGCCCGGTCGGCTGGTCCACAAGGGCCCGGTGAAGCGGCCGCGCAAGCTCAGGCGGTCGCCCCATTCGCCCGGCGGGGTGGCGTCCAGCCGCCAATGGTGTTGGCGGCCGGCGTTGCGGGCCACCCAATCGATCTCGCGCAGCACCAGCGTGGGGGCGTCCGGACGGGTTTCGTCGGTCCAGTGCAACTCGCCCTTCAGCACCGCCAGTTCGGCCTGGTCGAACCACCAATCGGCCAAGCGGCCATCGTCGTCGGCGCCTTGGCCCAGCTCGATGCCGCCAACCTCGATGCGACCTTGTACCGTGCGCCGCACCGCCAGCACCGGCGCCTCGATCACCAGTTGCTCAAAGCCCAGGCGCCAGAGCGAGCGCACCGACAGGGCCGCACGCACCTGCGGCAGGTGCAACGCCTCGCGGCCCGCACGGTCCAGCAAGCGCACATCGCGCAACTGGAACGATGGCACGCCGCCCTCGGACGCCGCGCTGACCTGCCCCACCGTCACCGTCACCCCCAATGCCCGCGTGGCCACCGACTCCAGCGCGGGGCGCCACTCGTCAACTCGCGGCACAATGACGAAATGCAGCACCCCCCAGCTGAGGGCGAACAGGCTCCAAACGGCCAGCACCAGCCACAAGGCCAGGCGCGCCGACCACGCCGCCGTTCGGAGGAGACGCGAAGGGTGGGCAATGTCCGGATTCTTGAGCACGCGAAATTATGATGGCCTCTGACCCCGTGGCGCCG
>JACCDQ011964733.1_pt1 | contig 12926 bp, 19 predicted proteins | sample 7446031 | NCBI WGS metagenome assembly JACCDQ01 (sample SAMN15323442, study PRJNA562643) | freshwater metagenome | isolation source: river surface water | place: USA:Blue River Watershed | collected 2017-08-17 | reverse complement strand
TTGGTTTAAATACCCCCGAAAACGGCTCTAAACGGCACTACAGCGACGATAACGACTAGACTCGACTCATATGACCTCAATAGCCCTAGAAACGCCTGAAACGCCCTTGCAGGGGGTTGTGGAGCCCCGTGTTTGGACTCAAAGCCCAGATTTACCCAGTTATGGCATTGATTTCATCGAATTCTGCGAGTCAATCGGCTTTAAGTTGCTTCCCTGGCAACAATTCTTGGCTCATGAGATCTGCAAGGTTGATGAGAACGACAAGTGGTGGTTCAAAGAGGTGGGAGTCATAATCTCGCGCCAGAATGGTAAGTCCACGTTTATGCAGCTGATGATTCTTTGGCGCATGTTCGCACTTGGCCAGAAGCTCCAAGTCCACACGGCTCATAAACTGACAACCTCATCTGAAATCTTTTGGAAGATTGATGACACTATCCAGAGCTTTGCTCACCTGGCTTCTCAGTTCACTAAGAAGTACGAAACTAAAGGATCGCAGGAAATCAAACTTGCAGGAGGCCAGCGTTACCTAGTCCGAGCCAATAACTCAGCGGCTCGCGGTATTGCAGCGCCTGACACTATCTATCTCGATGAAGTCCGTGAATACAAGGACGACGAAGTTTGGTCTTCCCTTCGTTATACCCAGATGGCAACGCCTAATCCTCAGGCTTTAATCTTTTCAAACGCAGGAGACCAGCACTCGATTATTCTCAATCGTCTAAGAGAGCGTGGGCTTGCTGCAGCTGCAGGAGCAGATGACCGAATCGGCTGGTTTGAATGGTCTGCCGAACCTGGTTGCGATATTCGTGATCGTAAAGCTTGGGCGCAGGCAAATCCGAGCCTTGGCTACACCATCAGCGTTGAAAACCTAGAAACTGCCATGAGCGATGATGAATCGATTGTGCGCACGGAACTATTGTGCCAGTGGGTATCGGTGGTTAACCCAGCCATTAGCGCAAGCAACTGGGCTGCCGCTGGAAACCCAGATTTAAAACTTAGCAAAGAGCAAGATACTTGGATGGCCATCGATCTATCGCCTGATAGACGAGAAGCTGCATTAATTGCGGCTCAACAGATTGGGGAAGACATCAATGTCGTACTTTTACAAACGTGGACTAATCCAGTCAACCTGGATGCAAAGCAAATTGCGAACGACATTGCTGGCTGGTATCGAAAGTATCCAACGCAGACCATTGCTTATAGCCGTCAGACATCGGGGGCTGTGGCGGCTTTACTTACGCCAGCAGGAATTGCTACTACGCCTATTGATGGCGCGCTTTATGGTCAGGCTTGCGATGAGATGCTTTCCGCAATTACCAGTGGACGCTTACACCACCCAGACCAAGATGAATTCAATCGACAAGTCCTCTCAGCTGTAAAATTGCCATTTAAAGACGGCGGCTGGTATTTAGGGCGCAAGGTTTCAAACGCAACAATTTGCGCAGCCGTCGGCATGGCCATGGTTTGCCACTTCGCGACTCGCCCAGAAACTGAAGTGGATATAATTATCGGTTAAGTTGAAATTCCTGTATAATTTATGATAATGGGAATCTTAGACATCTTCAAAGCCTCCGCCCCAGTTGAAAATACTGTGGACGTCGAGGCTTCATTGCAACCTTTCAACGTGTTCTATCCTTTCGGGACAATCGGGGCAGGCACTGTTGTAGCTAATCCGCAGGAGGCCATGTCCGTACCCTCCGTGGCTCGCGCCAAAGGAATTATCTGCTCAACAGTTGCCTCGCTCCCCAAGGAGCAATACGTCAAGTCAACAGGGGCACACTTAGAGCCAAACCGTTGCATCAATCAACCAGATCAACGAATTCCAGGAGCTGTAGTTTATTCATGGCTTTCATTTGATATCTGGGCGCGTGGCGCAGGCTACGGCATCATTAATTCACTTTATGCAGATGGACGAATCCAAGATTGGTCTTACGTTGCTTATGATCGGGTAACACCGCAATTCAATAGCAACATGACCGAGATTACTGGCTACATGGTTGACGGACACACAGTTCCGCTATCTGGCGTTGGTTCAATCATTTACTTCCCTGGTCTCGATGAAGGATTCTTCAATCGTGCAGGTCGCACTATCCGTGCATGCATGTATATGGAACGCGCTGTTGAAAAGTACGCAAAGACACCAGTGCCAGCAACAATCCTAAAGTCAACAGGTGCAAACCTCACAGCAGAGCGCATCAAGACTCTCGTATCTTCATTTAACCGTTCACGTCAAGATGGCGACTCAACTGCGTTCCTCAATGCAGACATTGACATCGAGGTTCTTGGCTTCGACCCTTCTAAGTTGCAACTTGCAGAAGCTCGTCAATACATCGCATTGGAAATCGCTCGCGCAGCAGGTATCCCTGCTTACTTCATCTCAGCAGAGCCAAACTCAATGACTTATAGCAACGCAATTTCAGAGCGTAAGTCACTCGTTGACTTCTCACTTCGCCCAGTGCTTATTGCTATCGAACAGCGCCTTTCACAGCCTGACTTCGTACCAGCAGGAACAGTTATTCGCCATGATCTAGATGATTTCCTTCGTGGCGACCCATTGCAACGCGCTCAGGTCTACGAAATTCTAAACCGTATCGGTGCAATGTCAGTAGAACAAATTCAAGAGGAAGAAGACCTAATCAACAATGGAAATTAATTTCTCAATGAACGTAGTCGCAGCAGATGCGGCAAAGCGTGAAATTACTGGCCGTGTAGTTACCTGGGGCGAAAAGGGTTACACATCAGCAGGCGAAACTGTATTCGAGCCAAACTCAATCGAATTTGGTAAGAAGACAAAGCTCCTACTCGAACATGAGCGCACAAAGCCACTTGGAACTCTAAAGAGCTACGAAATCACACCTCAGGGTGTCGATGCTGTATTCCATGTTGCAAAAACATCAGCAGGAGAAGACGCATTGGTTGAGGCAAGCACTGGATTGCGTGACGGATTCTCAGTGGGCGTCAAAGTTGATTCATGGAATAACAAAGACGGCGTAATGCATATTACAGCTGCAAAACTAATCGAAGTTTCGCTGGTCACAGATCCAGCGATAGATTCTGCCCGCGTTTCTGACGTTGCAGCATCTGAAAACACAGAGGAAGTTCCAACCGTGGAAGTTCCATTAACCGAAGGAGAAGGCCTAGTGTCTGAAACCACTTCAGAGGCAACAACAACCGAAGCGGTTGAAGCCTCTAAGCCAGAAGTAATTGCTGCAGCTCCATCTGCACCAGTTGCATATTCAAAGCCTCGCGTAAACACTGACGTAACAGCAGGACAGTACGCAATGGCACAAATCCAGGCATCACGCGGTGACGCAGATGCTCGCGACCTCGTAGCAGCGCTACAGGTAGCAACAGTTGCAGAGAACACAGGAATGGTTCCTCCAACATACCTCCGCGATGTAATCGGTGTTATCGATGCATCACGTCCATTCATTGATTCAATCGAAACAGCTGCATTGCCTGCATCAGGCATGAAGATTTTCACTCCTAAGCTCGGCGCACAGGCAACTGTTGCACTTACAGCTGAAGGTGCTGAATTCTCATCTACAGATACTGCTGTAACCTTCCAGGAAGATTCAGTGGTCAAGTTCGCTGGCGCTGGCGTCATCGATGTGGAGCTTCTAGATCGCTCAGATCCAAGCTTCCTAGATTTGTATCTTCGTGAGTTGGCTGCAAGCTATGCTCAGAAGACAGATGCATACGCTGCAAACATTGCTGCACAGAACTCAGCAGCATCAACAGGTTCAACAATTTACAAGTCTATCGCAGACGGAATTGCTGACTCATTTGGCGTAATGCGCATGACACCTAACCGTCTTCTAGTCGCTACAGGCGGCGGAGAAGGCGGAATCGACTTCTCAGGTCTTCTTGGAGCAGTCGACTCAACAGGTCGTCCAATCTTCGCAGCAGCTGCACCACAGAACGCTAATGGCCTTATTTCACAGGGTTCAACAGCAGGAACAGTTGCTGGTCTTTCACTCGTAGTTGATCCAAACTACACAGGTAACGATGCAGGCGCTAAGTACGCACTCGTCTACCCATCAAACGCTATGCGCTTCCACGAAAGCGCGAAGATTGAACTTCGTGCAAACGTAGTCGCAAACGGACAGGTCGAAATCGGCCTTTACGGATACGCAGCAGTAGTTAACCGCTACCCAACTGCTTTCCGTTACCTCTCAGTAGCGTAACCCTTAATCGTGGGGGGCGGCTGCTCCCGGTCGTCCCCCACCTCACAATAGAAAGCAGGAGAAATGCCCTCAATAATCACAGTCGCCCAGTTGCGTTCCGTGCTTGGCGTTTCTTCTGCTCTCTATAGTGACGCTTACCTAGCAGACATTGTGGACACTAGCGAGCAAGTAATCTTGCCGCTTCTCAACACTTTCTCATCACCGATTTCTAAAGTAAAGCTAGAAAGCAATGTAGCAACATATACCACCACTTTGGTGCATGAATTTACAACAGGTTCGAGCGTAGTCATCACAGGATGCGGCTCACCTTTCAACGGCACTTTTACAGTGCTTGACACTAATCTAACAGACTTCACTTTTCAGGTATCAATTACTAACGCAGATATCGATGAAAAGAACATCATCCCAGCAGGCACTGCAACCCTTTCTGGCGCTTCTACTTATGTAGGCGTTTCAGCTGTAGAAACTGCAGTCACAATCGTGGCAGTTGAAGTATTCCAGTCAATCACAGCACCAGGTGGACAGATTGAAGGCGTGGACTTTGCTCCGACACCTTTCCGCATGGGTCGCAGCCTTTACAACCGCGTATCAGGCCTTCTAGGCGCTTATGTTGACGTGGAGAGCATCGCACAGTGACTGCATCCACAATCCTTTCAGCAGTACGCCAGCCATTAGCCACAGCGCTATCAGGCGTCACCGCTAACGTCTTTTCATATGTGCCAGAGCAGATTCCTGCGCCAGCAGTAGTTATCGTCCCAGATTCTCCATACATGGAATTTGAGACTATTGGAAAATCAGTATTTCGCACCAAACTAAATTTCACGATCACCTGCTGCGTTGCTTACAACAGCAACCCTGCATCGCTTGATAATATCGAGCAGCTAATCACAAGTGTTGTAACCGCTATCCCTTCGGGCTATGAGGTTGCAGCGGTCGAAAGACCAACAGTTACACAAGTAGGCGCTGGCAACTTGCTGGTCGCAGATATTCGCGTGAGTACCTACTACACGCAGACAAACTAAGGAGACAAAGTGGCAACTACAGTTATCACAGGTCGCGACCTAACTCTGACCATCGCATCAGCAAATTACGATGCTCAGGCTACCAGCGTGACTCTTACAAACACACCAACTATCGATGTCTATCAGACACTCGATGGCAAGGCATACAAGCACACAGATGATCAGTGGGAACTCGCAGTAGAGCTTCTTGCTGACTGGGGCGCAGCATCTTCGCTCTTTGAAGCAATGTGGGCAGCAGCAGAATCAGCACCTAATACAACTCTTGCTGTATCACTTACAGCAGTCTCAGGCGCAGTCTTTGCTTGCAACGTGCTTCCAGTGTTCCCATCAGTCGGTGGCGCAGCACCATCAGCACAGACAGATTCATGGACTCTCACAGTCGTGGGAACTCCAACAGAAACCTTCAGCTAAAAAGTAGAACGGGAGCAAAGCAATGAAGAAAGAAATCACAATTTCATACCAGTCGGGGGATCAGGCTACTTATGTAGCCTATCCACCTGATTTTGCTAAGTGGGAAATGGCTACTAAGAAAGACATCTCCGAATTCGCTGGCATGTGGGACATCCTTTTCGTAGCGCACAGCGCCATGAAACGAGAAGCTGCAGGCAAGCCTGTAAAGCCTCTTGAAATCTGGATGGAAAGCATTGTAGATATCGAAGTCGGAGTTGATAACCCAAAAGCCATAAAGTCGGAAGCGTAAGTCGGCTTATAGTCGAATTAGCCATAGCGACCCAAATCCCTATGAGCGAGTGGACAAGCGCAGAAGACATATTGACCGCAATCGAGATATTGGAGAGACGTAATGGCAAGTGAGGCAATCACTTACGACAAACGTGAACTCCGCGGCGTTATCCAAGCTTTCAAGGCTATGGATGACCAAGCAATCGATGAAGCGCGTAAAGAATCTTCAGCATTAGCCGAATATGCCGCTAACCAGATTAAGAAGGCGGCGGCTACTCGTACAGTCTCAGGCGTTGCAGCTCGACGAATTGCAGACGGCGTAAAGGTCTCAAAAACTTCTAAGGTGGGCGAATTCTCTTATGGGTTCGCTCGCCAGAAGTTCTCTGGTGGTGGTTCCACTCTGGACTTGCTTTACGGCATGGAATTTGGATCTAATCGATATAAGCAGTTCCCGACTCGAACACCTAACAAGGGGCGAGGCAATTCAGGTTATTTTATTTACCCTACTTTACGAGCAATTCAACCAGAATTAATCGATAAGTGGGAAGCGGCGTTTGACCGCATCTTAAAGGAGTATGACTAATGGCAGGTAATAGAACCCTTAAACTTTCCATCCTTGCCGATGTCGATAATCTCCGTAAAGGTTTAAACCAAGCCGATAACGAAATCCAAGGCTTTGGTGGAAAGATTGAAAAGTTTGGCAAGATAGCAGGAGCCGCTTTTCTAGCAGCAGGCGCTGCAGCTGCGGCATATGCTGGCAAGTTAGCCATTGATGGCGTTAAGGCTGCTATTGAAGATGAAGCCGCTCAACTACGTTTAGCCACATCTTTGAAGAATGTGACGGGCGCAACAGATGCAACCGTCGCCGCTACTGAAGATTACATAACAAAGACTTCGCTTGCTACTGGCGTGGCTGACGACGAACTTCGTCCGTCATTAGATCGCTTGGTTCGTGCGACCAAGGACGTTACCGAAGCCCAGAAGTTGCAGACCCTTGCTCTCGATATTGCAGCAGGTACAGGCAAAGACCTTGGAGCAGTCTCTGAAGCTCTTGGTAAGGCTTACGATGGCAATTTCGGAGCGCTTAAGAAACTTGGCGTTTCTATTGATGAAAACATTATCAAGTCTAAGGACTTTGACGCAGCTACTAAAGTTCTTGCTACTACTTTTGCAGACCAAGCCAATATTCAAGCTGAAACATTTGACGGCAAGGTGCGACGCCTTAATGTAGCCTTCCAAGAAGGCAAGGAGACGGTTGGAGCCTTCATCCTTGATGCTCTTACCCCAATGCTTGAATTGGTGGTTGAAAAGGTTATTCCAGCCATCGCGGATTTCTCTAGCAATATTGGAGATAATTTAGGGCCAGTATTTTCAAACTTCTTTGGCATAGTCAAGGCTATTGCTATTCCAATTATCGAAGGCCTTAAATCAGCTTTTGACACAGTTAGCGATGCAGTCAGAAAAAACAAAGATGGTTTAAGTGATGCTAAAAACCTATTTGAAGACGTTTTTGCGTTCATTAAGAATTACCTTGCACCAGTCTTAGGAACAGTGCTTAAACTCGCTCTAGAGGCCGTTGGAGGGGTTTTAGCAGGCCTTATTACAGGCTTCTCTAAACTGGCTTCGTTTATTTCCAGCGTAGTCGAGAGAATTAAAGACTTGATTAAATTGGTAAAGGAAAACCCTCTAATCAAGGGTATCGGTTCAGTAATTGATAACATCTTTGGTGGAGGTCGAGCAGCTGGTGGCCCAGTAACTAGCGGAACAACTTACCTCGTCGGAGAAAAGGGGCCAGAACTCTTTACGCCAAACACCAGTGGGGCAATTATTCCTAACGGCGCAGGTCGCAGTGGAGCAACAATTAACCTAACAGTCAATGGTGCTATTGATCCAGAAGGCACTGCTCGCACAATCGTCGATGTCCTAAACCGCGCTACAGCTCGCGGTGGCTCAGGTGCAGGAGCGTTTGCCTACTAATGACTCAATGGACACCTGAATGGCAGGTCACAATTAATGGGGGTGGGGATTACACCAATCTTACGCTTTCCAATTTGAGCATTACTTCTGGCCGTACCGATATTTATACCCAGCCTTATGCTGGTTATTGCTCAGTCCAAATTATCAATTTAGACCAATCCCCAATAGTTATAGATATCAACGACCAAATCATTATTAAAGTCAAAGATTCATCTGGCACATTCGTCAACATCTTTGGTGGCTACGTCACAGATATCGAGGCAGAAGTATCCTCAGCAGGCACTAATGGCATCCAAGAAGTCATTTCAGTAACGGCGCTTGGGGCGCTTTCCAAGTTGCCTAAAGCCCTAACCACTGGGGTTCTATCTAAGGACTTTGACGGCAATCAAATTTACTCAATTTTATCGCCATTGCTTTTTAATACTTGGAATGAAGTTCCAGCAGCTACTACTTGGGCTACATACACCCCGACTACAGACTGGACTAATGCCGAGAATTCAGGCTTAGGTACTATCGACCAGCCAGGAGATTATGAGCTTACTGCTCGAACATCTTCAATAACTGACGTGGCTTCCTTGGTCAATGCGATAGCGACTTCTGGCCTCGGTTACATCTATGAGGATGCTCAGGGACGTATCTGCTACGCGGACTCAACCCATAGATCACAATACTTTGCAGCTAATGGCTACGTTGATTTGACTGGCAACCACGCACTTGCAAGCGGAATTAAGACAGTCAAGCGCGCAGGCGATATCCGTAATGACGTCACCATCACATATAAGAACAACGCACAGGCCACAGCCTCAGATGTCGCTTCTATCGCTCTTTATGGCCCACAGGCTTATGAGATTACTACCAGCCTTGAAAATAGCGCAGATGCTGAATATCAGGCAGATTTCTATTTAGCTCTTAGGGCTTACCCAGAGGCTCAATTCCGTTCAATCACTTTCCCAATTCAGAACCCAGAAATCGACGACACTACTCGCGATTCTTTACTTAATCTTTTTATGGGTATGCCAGTCAACATCACAGATTTACCTGCGAACATCACTAACGGCCAGTTCCAGGGATTCGTAGAAGGCTGGACTTTCCAGGCTTCCTACAATGGCCTATTTGTAACCCTCATGGTCTCTCCGCTTGCTTACTCACTGCAATCTATGCGATGGGAAAACGTAGGAGCGGCTGAGACTTGGAACACAATTAACACATCATTAGACTGGTTAAACGCTACAATAGTGGCCTAATAAGGAGAAACAATGGCAACGACAACTAACTTCAACTGGGAAACCCCAGACGATACAGACCTGGTTAAAGATGGTGCTGCCGCCATGCGTACGCTTGGCAACTCCATCGATGCATCTTTCGTTGATCTGAAAGGTGGCACTACGGGTCAAGTTCTATCAAAGGCATCAGGCACAGACCTAGACTTCACTTGGGTTGCTCAGGATGATTCAAACGCTATTCAAAATGCAATCGTGGATGCCAAAGGTGATCTCATTGCTGCAACTGCGGCTGACACCCCTGCTCGTCTTGCAGTTGGAACAAATGGTCAAATTCTTACAGCAGATTCAACAGCTGCGACTGGCCTTGCTTGGACAACCCCAGCATCTTCTGGCACTTCTTGGGTTGCAGTAGGAACCGTTTCACCAACATCTGGAACAACAGCAACTATTAGTGGGTTTAGCGGATACAATCGTTTGGCGCTTTATTTTGAAAGCCTTTCGACAAACGGAACTTCGAGCGCTGTTTATACAGTCCAATTTAACGGCGATACGGGCAGCAATTATTATGTTTACGGATTAACTTTTAGCGGAACTGATATTGACAATACTGGCGGAACGGCTAAAACTTCGATTCAATTAGCAACACAAGGAAACTCAGGGTCTAATACAATCGACGGATTTATGATAGTTGAAGGAGCGCTTGGTACTACAGCAAATAAAGTCGGTTCAACTTTGGCGATGGGCGGCGGTTCGACTGGTAGAGCAGGGCGCGCTACAGGATTCCGTTACGCAGGAACTTCTGCCATCACTTCAGTAACAGTAACAATTAGCGCGGATACTTTTGATGCTGGAACAGTTCGTCTATTAGGAAGCGTGGCATAATGTCAGACATAACAGAACTCAATGTTGAAACAGGCGAAATCACAGTTCGTTCATACACAAAAGCAGAAATCAAACAAAGAGAAGAATTTCTGGCGGAAGTTGCAGCCGAGCAGGAAAAATTGGCTTTGGCTAATGCTGCGAAGCAGGCAGTTCTTGAGAAACTTGGCTTAACAGAAGAAGAAGCTGCTACTTTATTGGGATGAGTGCCAAACTGTGCAAAGCAGGGCAACAACTTCGTGAGCAAATCGACGACGCGTTCCCCGATAGAGATCGTAGTAGTGATGGGTGGATTGCCGATGCACGCCATGTTGCTGCAGGCAAGTCTGACCACATACCTTCTAAGGGAATCGTATATGCCATCGACGTTGACCGAGACCTTGCAGGTAAATCGGGCAAGCCAGACCTCATGCCTTATCTGGCAAATCAGATACGTCAAGCGGCAAAGCGAGACAAGCGCATCAAATACGTTATCTTCGACGGACGAATTGCTTCGTCTATCTTGGGCTGGCGTTGGAGAACTTACAAAGGATCTAACGCGCACAAGCATCATTGCCATATTTCTTTCACTACAAAAGGCGAGACGGATGGCTCGTTCTTTAATATACCGATGATAGGTGGAACCGAATGAACATGAAGAACCCAGTAGTCCTAACCGCAGGCGCTTTCCTTTCAGCCTGGGCTGCATCTAACTTTGCAGCTGATTACCGTTCAATTCTCTGGGCAGTGCTTGCTGGCGTCTTTGGTTACGCAACTCCGAAAAAGTGAGCGCGCCTGACCTTGCTGCTTGGATTGTGGGTGTTGTCACTGTTCTTGGTGGTATTGCTACATACACACAATTCATGATTAAGCACTACCTCAGCGAGTTAAAGCCAAATCACGGTTCAAGCCTTAAAGACCAAGTTTCAAGATTAGAAGCGCGTGTCGATACAATAATCGAGCTGTTAGGAAGGTAACACTTATCCCATGGCAAGAAAACGACCAGTCATAGACTTAGATACTTATTCTGCTCTGGATGCTTACGCTATAGCGCTGAACGAATACTACAAGTCATTGCGACGTGCAGGCTTCTCGGAGACTCATGCATTTTGGTTGCTATCAGATCGTGATAATTTCCCAGATTGGATTATCCCTAACTTGCCTAATCGTATTGACAATCTGCCCTACGAGGATGACGACGAGGACTAAATGAAGCGAATCGTTATTCTGAGCGACCTACAGGTTCCTTTCGAGGACGTACACGTTACTCAGAACATAGCAAGATTCCTACAGAAGTTTAAGCCAGACCAGACAGTTACCATAGGTGACGAAATTGATTTCCAAACCATCAGCAAGTGGAGTGAGGGAACCCCTCAAGCCTATGAGCAGAGCCTTGGCGATGATCGTGACAGATGCGTCGAATTGCTCTGGGAGTTGGGTGTTACTGACTGCATCCGAAGCAACCACACAGATCGACTATATAACGTCATCATGAAGAAGATTCCGAGCTTCTTATCCTTGCCAGAGCTGCGCTTTGAGAAGTTTATGAAGTTCGATGAACTGGGTATCACTTTTCATAAGAACCCTATGCCTATTGCGCCAGGCTGGATTGCAGTCCATGGCGACCATACGCCCATTAAGAACCTTGGTGGCCTTTCAGCCTTGGAAGCAGCCCGTAGGCACGGCAAGAACGTCATCTCAGGACATACTCACAGAGCAGGTCGTAGCGCCTTCACAGAGGCCTCAGGAGGCCGTTTAGGACGTGTTCTACATGGTGTTGAGGTTGGTAACCTTATGGACTTCAAACAAGCATCCTACACGAAAGGGACGGCTAATTGGCAGCAGGCTTTTGCCATTATGTACGTCAAAGGATCTAACGTCCAGGTGGACATTATCCACATTGAAAAGAACGGCACGTTTATCGTCCAGGGCAAGGTCTATGGACGACCTAGACGTTGATATTAGGCGCACCCTAGACGACGCGGTAGACGAAGCAGAATTGTTACCAAACCGTTATCAAAATGTGCTAGTCGAGGTCGAACTCCCGTTATAGACTCATCCCAAGAAGCCAGAACTACTGGTGGAAAGGGAGAAAATGACAGTATTACAGCTTATCTTATTGGCCACTCATGGCCTCATTGGTGTTCTCATGTATAAGATGGGACATCACGACGGACAGGTAGAAGGTCGCATCGAGCAGTTCCAGGCGAATCGATGAACGCTGGTGACTTCCTTACTGAAGCAAAGGCAATCATCCAAGATCGTGGAATGGACTACGGTCACCCGACAGACAATATGTCCAGAACCGCATCCCTATGGTCTGCATACCTCGAAATGCCAGTTACAGACTACCAAGTGGCTATGTGCTTGGCACTGGTCAAAGTTGCAAGAAGTATGGAAACTCCAAAAGTCGATAATTTCATCGATGGTGCAGCGTACTTTGCTATATCAGGACAACTAGCTACAGAGGAGAACGAGCTTTATGTTTAATTTAGAAGATTACGAGACAGTAGAAGAACGCTTAATCAAGTATTGGAAGGATCACCCAGATGGACAGATTCATACTCAGTTACTCGAGCAGAGCGCTAATCGCTTTATCGTGCTGGCTTCAATCTATCGCACAGAAGCAGATGCTAGACCTTGGACGACTGGATTGGCAGAAGAAACAGTCCAAGGCAGAGGAGTTAATGCCACGTCTGCGCTGGAAAATTGTGAAACGTCTGCTATCGGTAGAGCTTTGGCTAATGCGGGTTATGCTACTAAAGGCAAACGCGCAAGCCGTGAGGAGATGCAAAAGGTTGCAAAAGGTGCCGAAGTAAAGGCTAAGGTTGAAGAAGTAAAGGCTAAGATGGCTGATACATCAAAGGAATATGTTCCAGTACCAGTTGCGGAGGATCCATGGACACAATGGGAAGCAGCACCAGTTCAGACTATGGAACAAGCAGTCGAGACGGTGAAGGCTGTTCTTGGTGGCACTCAGC
>JACCDQ011396474.1_pt1 | contig 12928 bp, 12 predicted proteins | sample 7446031 | NCBI WGS metagenome assembly JACCDQ01 (sample SAMN15323442, study PRJNA562643) | freshwater metagenome | isolation source: river surface water | place: USA:Blue River Watershed | collected 2017-08-17 | reverse complement strand
GGTTATTTGAACTAGTTTACAGGATAGTGATTAATTAAACTAAAGTTAAAAACAAGGTTTTTAGAACTTTTAAATAACAGTCACTATCATAGCAATCTAACTTAATTAATCCTTGTTAACAACACCGTATAATCAACACTGTTTTTAATGTTTACAACTCTCACACAAGAGTTGACCAACTTTTATTAAATTGCAAACAATCTTGAATTAAAGAAGAATACTATTGCTAACGAACAATTTAACATTAGTAATTATTTAATTTTGATATTTTTTTTGTCTACTAATATATAGCTACCCCTACAGATGGTGACCATAAATTTTGGCAAGTACAAGAACCAAGATGTTGAAGATGTTTTCAAGAAGGATCCTAACTACTGTGTGTGGTTAATGAGACAACCAACGTTATCTACAGAAGATGACCCAGTAAGAGAATTACTGAAGAAAAAATTGTTCGACTCTGATGCTTACTATATGACCTGGGGAAAATACAAGGGTCAAGCTCTTAAGGTTATCGCCGCCACGGATTACAAATACATCGAATGGCTTAAAGAAAATACATTTGTGAATACAAAGTGTCAAGCTCTTAAGAAAGCGCTTACGACAATTTAATTAAATTTTCGAACTTTTTTTTTTAACAGAATATACATAATGCCATACAGACAAGTTAAGATGAAGATCTCTCCTGAGATGCAAAAGAAAGTACTCAAGGGTGCTAAGATTCGAGTTCCGCAAGACTGTATTGGAACAGGCCAAATCGTTGTTTTACATCCTTTGAACTACAAGAAGGTCGTTAACAGCAAGGGAGGAATTAACCTAGAGCTCAGCCCAGGCGAAGTTCTCCAGACTGCAGCCTTCCATGGTATGATTCCTAAAGTCAATGCAGAAGCATCTGGATCCGGTATTTTCGATGATATTTGGAGCGGTTTGAAGACGGCTGGGAAATGGCTAAAAGACACAGGCATAGCCAGTAGCGTCGCAGATATTGCTCAGGAGGCAGCTACTCCATTCGTCGGTCCTGGCATTGCTGGTGCTGCTAGACGAGTTCTAAAGGATACAACCGGAGTTGGTCTTAAGAAGAAAACTACTAGAAAAAAGAAAATGCCAGTGGGAGAAGGTCTTTACATATAAACATCTTTGAATAGATCATAATACTCTTCATTTGTCTTAAAATTCATGTAATAAAGCCAGAGACAGCATAATCCACCACAGTCCGTTGATTCTAACGATTGGAGTTCTTTTTTTGTCGAAGCTCTAGTGTAGTCTTTCGGAATTTGAATTGGTTTCTCTTCAGCATAGCTATCAAAATAGACTTTCTTAGGTCTATAAAGCGCAACCCAATGACTGCCGAGTCCATAAGAATCTAAGTTAACTATTATATTACTAGCTTTCGATTTAAGCATACGAGGCAACTCATGAAGTCGACATATACCAAGACTTGGAATATTTAAATCGTCACATAGTCTTACTAAGTCTGAAACGTTAGTTCGTTTCGTGTAGTCCATTATACTTAGTTAATTAATTTTTTTTACGATATTTTGTCTATCAAGAGGTATACAATGTCTAACGATAGCGACACAGTCATTCTACAAAACAGTCTAAACGATAACGAAGCCGACGCCACCTCGGTCTACTTCAACGATAAAAATTACGCCTTTATTACTGATTCTACTTCGAATTCAGGCTCGTTTTCTTCTGGTCAAATTCAGTTCGATTTGGCCACTTTAAACTCTCAGAGTCAATGGGTTTCTTTGCAAGATGGTGTAATAGAATTTCCCGTAAAGACAACAATGAAGGTTACTAGAGCCGCAGGAGGAACTACTGCAAATTTCCTTCCAAAAGTTCATTCTACCATTATTAAGAATGGTTGGCATCAATTTATAGACTCAGCTCAAATGATCATAAATGGTCAAACCATTCAATCTAGCCAGCCCTATGAAAATGTCGCCGCATCGTTCAGAATGTTGTCTTCTTGGTCACAGGACACATTGAAAAAATGGGGTACTTCTACAGGAGTTGCTTTGGATGATTGCACTGCAGACAGTTACACTAATTTAGAGACACCAGCTGCTAATTCAGCTGCTTATGGTTTAAATAACGCAGTGGCCGCAACTGTTTCGACAACTGAAAGAGGTTTTGATGCTGTAAATAATCAATCTGTTCTTCAAAATAAGGGTGTTACCGCTAGATCTCAATTTTCAAATAACGATGTTACTGCAAGTACTCTTCAAGCAGGAATTCTTGGTTCTTCAGCAATGAAAACAGCTGGTAGATCGAATGTCGCCTATACTGCAGCAGGAACAAATACAGTTAATACTTCGTTTTACTCTGCTTTTTATATGGCAACTGTCAGAATCCGAGACCTCTTTGATATAAACGATCTCCCTCTTTGTAAAAATCTTAAAGGTTACATCTATCTTTCGTTTAATTCATCTCAAATTAACTTAACTGGTGGTGCAACTACACTAGTTCTATCTAGCGTGAGTGTCACTCCTATGACAGGAAGAACCACTCCTATTTTGATTAATACAAATACAGTTACAGGGATAACTCCAGGAAAAGGTGATTCTACTGCTCCTATTATCCAAGTAACTTGTGGAGTCGACGCAACGACTACTGATGCTATTTCGCCAGCAGGTCCACTGCTCACAAATGCTCGTTTGCTCGTCCCTTTCTTCATAGCAAATCCTAAGACCGATATGGCCTTAACTAACCCATCTAAGTTCTTTACGAGTCTCGAAAAAATTGTCAATCCAATCACTTGCGTTGCCGGAGGATCTGTAAATTATACTATTACAGTAGGTGTCCCAAATGCTCGTAAACTTTTACTTCTTCCAATGTGGCAAAATCTTGGAGGTTCTACTTATCTTACAAACCCTGAAGTGTCTCCTTTTGACACTGTACCAGCAACTAGTGGGCCATTCGCAACGCTCGCTAATTTGCAAGTATATCTAGGAAATCGACCGATTTATCAATATCCGATTCAATATGATTTCGAACAATGGGTTCAAGAGAATTCACAATTCGGTCTCAACGGTGCTTCGGTAAATGAAGATACTTCTGGTCTTCTCTCTGAAGAACTCTTTAAGCAAAATCATCGCTACTACGCTATCGATTTGAGCAGACGTCTACCGTCCGAGGATGGCTCATCTAAAAGCGTCCAAGTCTCGTTTAACAATCCTTCATCTAGCTACGGATTGAAGGTTATAGCCATTGTATGGTACGAAAAGCAATGGGTCATGAATACCGCTACTTGTCAGATTTCTTCCGTTTAAATGTATGTTGTAATTTAATTAAAATACGTTTTATTTTTTATATTCATTGTATATTATGACTCTATATTCACGAAGTCTAGAAGCTCACCTGAACGCGTATATGAACGATGTTATTCTCACTGCGAGGTCTCAGGACTTTCAACTCGCACAGAATAGAATTGTTCGAGAAGCTGAACTACTGAGAATTTCGCAAGCTGACACTATTAACAAACTAGCTCAATTGCAAGCTGAGCGATTGTCTAAAGCACCAAAAGACATCTCATTGTCAACAACTGCATCACCTGACGGAACAAAACAATCAGAGAATAAGGACTCTTACAAACCTTACAAAACACCATCAGAATATGAAGGACTGATTCCTAAAATCAAACAAAATACTCAAGGTAAATTACTTCAACAAGAATTAACTGAGAAACTAAAAAAAGAGAATTTAGGACTTAGAAAGTCTAGTTTGATTGAACAACAGATAGTGCGACCGCACGATCAAAGTGGAGATTTAGATAGCTCGTTTTCAACTCAATCTACTTCTGGAAGTACAATACCTGATATACCGAGAATACCTAACTTCCCACAAGCTAAATCAGCTTTATTGAAGTTATTAAAGGAGAAAGATCTGTTAGGTAATCCTGACTTTAATACTAAGAATTTAAAAAAAATAACAGATGTAAATGAGATGATGTCAAAAGTAGCAAGTTATAGCGTTGGATATGGATTACGAAGAATAAAAAAAATGAGACGTTAAGTATAGTAACAACACGAAAATTCCTTCGAAACGAAAATGCGTCCAAATTCCACCGGTAATAAAAGACTAAAACAGAAGTTTTACATCAAGTATTATATGCGAATGGCTGGAAATAACAATCCAAAGCTAAAAAAAGATATTGACTCTATTTTATCGAAATTGATGAAACAGATATTATAGATAGTCTCTTATTTTTTTCGTCTAAAAACAAGTTTTACAAGGATATTCTTATCCAAAAGAGCTAAAGGAGATCCATCTTGTGTGAAGAGAGACATCGTTATTTCTCGATGACTACCAATGCAAGGAACATATTGTTCGTATGATGGCGAAGCATCGATTTGCTGACCTATAGACGCTCCTCGATTAGTAAAGACATGCAAAAGCTGACTGTTGCTAGAAAATGGATTAAATACAGTACTTAACCGCATTTGAACGGCGCTTATAGGTTGTACGTTTGGCGTAAAATCAGATGATTTAGTATAAGTTCCAGCATTAGTTGCCGACGTAGGATAAGTGCCAGCGTTAAAGCCAATTATAGATCCGAAAGCATTAGTCGAAAGGACTGTTAATTGATAGTGTTGATTGGAAACAGCGGGAAATGACATTCCTCCAGAAGTATAACCTGCTGGAAGAGAAGTTGGTAAAGGAGAAGTATTAAACTGCACACTGTAACTAGTTGGAGACAGACTAAAACTGGCATAATAGGTATTAACTCCAGTAGTTGAATTCGTAATGTAATACCCACCTTGAATAAGCGTATATTGGAGAAAGTTGTTTAAATCGCTGATGTTGTAAGCGCCCGGTGGAATAGTCACATTTAAAGTATCCGAACCTCCTAGGCGTGGAATGGTAAGCGTAAATTTATCGTTGTTTAAAGGATTTGCATTGATATTGTACCAGGAGAAGTAAACGAAGCATTGGCCAACGGCTACTTCATATTCATTGAGATCCATCGTGGAAGACAGCTGTGTTTTATACGTGTTTGCTGTTACGTAGTTGGTGCTGTTAATAATCAACGGGAACGACATTTTTATATGATAGGTACTATATAAATGTCTGATTCTAAATTAATTAACTTCTATACAAAGGTTAAAAAAACGTCTGTCCACAATCCGAATTTTGAGACACACAGGATACATATTCCTTTTAGAATGCTATGTTGCTGTTCTTCTGGTTCAGGTAAAAGTAACTACATTTTGAACCTTCTATACGAGTTCGATTCTACTTTTCATCGTATAATAGTGATAACAAAGGCGCCAGAGCCTTTATACGACTTGTTATGCGAAAAACTCAAAGACCGCGTCGAGATTTATTATGAAGGAAACCTACCTGAGTTTGAGGCATTAGAGCCTGGTAAAAATGGCATCGTAATATTCGACGACATGATTTTAACTCCTGATTCGAGAATTGGTGAGATGTTCATAAGAGGAAGAAAACTGCATTATTCATCGATTTACATAAGTCAAAGCTTCTATCAAACTCCTAAAATAATAAGGCAGAACTGCAATTTGATTGCTCTAGGACGTGGAATAGCTAAGCGCGATCTCCGTATGATTTTATCAGAATACAGTATTGGGATCAGTATAGAGGACCTTTCTCGAATGTACTTTGAAGTGACAAAGACGCCCATGTACTTCATGTTGATAGACCTCACGTCGATGAATATTCGTCGAAATATAAAAGATATCATAGCTTCTATATAGAAAATGAATTCGACACCTCCTTATTGGACATCGGCTATTTTTAACACTTCAGCCTTTGCTGGAACTGTCTATTTAACAAAAGAAGAAGCGAATAGACTCTATTTGTCAATCGGAGCAGGAAGAAACTTAGGACTTATAGATGGAATAACTCCTGGTATAGCGAGTCCAAATAAAGCTGTTATTCTTGGCTCGTCTTCTGAGATTTCAGCTCTCGGACAAGTGTCTATCGCAAACGTGAACGATGGACTTGTAATAAACAATACTGGTACCAGCGGACGCTCAAACGTGAAGTACATTAATGACTTATCAGATTACGCTGAAATAGGCATCAGAGGTTCACTAGCAAGTAATCCAAGGACGCTTTACACATACACAAATGGTTCATATAAGAGTCTAATGGATATTCCAACAGGAGACATGAAATATTTCAGTAATACTGATTCAACCAGTTCTACAAGTGGAGCAATGACTATTGCAGGCGGTCTCGGAATCGCTAAACAGCTTTATGTGGCAGGTCAGACAAGGGTAACAGATACAACTGCTTCTAGCAATTATACATCAGGTTGTTTGACTCTAGGAGGAGGCCTCGGTGTCTCAGGAAACATCAATTCTGGAGGTAATATCGCCATGACTGGAGTGCTTAATTCATTAGGAACAGGGACAAACTCTTTTGCTGGCAGCATACAAGGTAACTCTTCGTATACTTCAGTGATAGATCGATTTCTAGGCATTATTTTACAAGACTCTTACTTGACGAGCTGCTCATTAACAGGCTCCGGGACGACTCTCAGAATGCAGTCTGCAAGCAGCTCTGGGGTTTATGGTTACGCTGGTTTAGGACCAAATGGACTCTTCATAAATAGAAGTTCATTCAACCCACTTGGAACATGTAATTCTAATTCTTTACTAGATTTTGGATCTGAAAGTCATCCGTTTCAAATAAATTTATTCGCTGGTACTTACGGAATTACGGCCGCTGACTCAGCTACTCAAATCCTTTCAGGAGGCACTAACGGCATTTATCTCGGTCAGGGAAGCTCATATTCGGCCAGTACATATACCGCCAATCTTACACAAACTGGTTCTTTTCAAGTAGCCCATAAGTTAAGAGCTTGCGGAACGAGTAATTCTGGTTTTTCTGGTTGGGCAGGAGGTGGACTCGAAATGGGTTGGAATGGAACATACGGAGAGATATACGCTTACAATAGAACAACTTTATTATTCAAAGGATTGTACTTTGGACAGGAGATATACGCGGATGGCGGCGGCCACGTATCGATCGGTATTGGCCCTGTTGCTAGCAGTTGGCGTTTAGAGGTCGGGTCAAATACACAGAGCGTTTCTAGCTACGGATATCTCAATTCCGGTGGATCTGTTGGAACTTCAGGTGGCTCTGGTTCTGTCTCATTTAGCGCATACTTCCAGGGTAGAATAGCCGTTCAGGGCGAGGTCGATGTGCTTTCCGATCAGCGATTAAAGAGCAATATACGTGAGATAACAAAAGAAGAGGCAGAAGCATTCTTTAAGGTAAAGCCTCGGCATTACACGTTTTGTCCAGAGACAAATAATGATAGACAATTTGGTTATTTAGCCCAAGACTTAGCGAAATCAGGACTTAATGATGTAGTTTGCTGTATGCAGAGAGAAGGTCTAGAAGAACACATTGACTCTGATGGCTTCATAAGTCCAAAGGATACTCAGATGTCTGTATCTTACACGAAACTAGTAGCTCTGCTCCACAGATACGTAATGATTCAAGATGACCAATTAAAAGAGAACACAGATCAAATAAAAAAGCTAAAAGAAATTCTCTCGCATAGAATACTAAATGCCAACGATAACTGCAAGAGATGCAAAGAAAATGGGCATTCCAAAAAGAACGATTCAGACGATATTATTTGATTTGGATAATTTTGATGTTAATTCAGCTAAACGTTGGCTTAAAGAACATAATTACGTCAACTCTTACTATAGAAAGACACCAGGATTTATCCGTTTTATGCAAGTATTTCCGATAAAGGATGCTGAATACTCAACGAAAGTTATACCTGGAGGCATTCAGTTAGTGTTTCAAACATATCATTTTCGGGAGAATTCTCTTCCAAATAGAATACATGACTCCTTCCGGAAGAATTCGAAAAAAAGAAACTTCAAAACGACAGCTAGTGGACGCGCTTTTAGAAGTGTACAATGAAGAGCCAGCTGCTGAGAAACGCAACGAATCAAACGAAAAAACATTAAATGTGACCATTAGAAAGATAGTCAAACAAGTGAAAGATAAGAAAGATAAACCAATTAAAACTAGAAAATTACTTTCGTGAGTAGGATATATATTCCTTCGAAACGAAAAAATGCGTTTACGAAAACAAGCTATAAATCTAGATACCTTTCAGGAGAATACCTTTCCTTCCGGAAGAATTCAGGAGAAGACAGTTGTCGCAGGAGAGGAAGCAGATAAAATAATCCAAGACTATCAGAAGCGAGAAGAGCATCTAAAGCAGATGATAGCGAAGAAAACATTTCGCGAAGAACAGTACTTCCGAATATTAAAGAAATTTATAGACTCAGAATGCGATTTTGAGTACATGGTAATGACCTCTTTAGATGACATAAAAGATGCTTGGCGAGTTTTTCTTGAAAATTTAGACGACCCGGCTAAAAACATGAATATTTCTCTTAGTATATCTCCGAAGGATATTGCTAGCATAGATCCACGGTTTTCGTTTGTACGAATTCATTTGTGCAAGTATTGCGGACAGAAGATTTACAAGGGTTGTTGCTCGAATTATTCTAGATCTAAAGGAAGAAAGACTAAGTACAGCATGGTTAATCTAGTTCTAAAAAAAAAAATGCTAACAGTATAGTTGAAGATGATAGTCGACGATCCAGACAATTGGAGACTAGTGGGATTTAGAAAGAGTACTCGCAGATACAAAAAATATGACGCGGTTTTGTCAAACCTGAACGATTTTAGCATAATGTATGTGCCTTTTGGAGACAGAAGATACCAGCAATACTTCGACAATGCGTTAGGGTTATATTCTCATATGGACCACAAAGATCCTGTTAGAAGATCTGGTTATAGAAGTAGACATAGGAAAGACGCTAGAAATAAGTTCTCTTCTGGATATTTCGCTATGAAGTACCTATGGTAGTCTTCGCTAGTATAACAAGATCTCTTGTTTTTTTGTAATACTGAGCATTATAATATTTTCTCATCTCTTTGACGTCTTCAGGTGTTCTAGTTCTTGGTCTGCCGATAGGTCCTTTGACACGTTTCGGTTTTTCTTCATCAGATGATTTAGGTCTACCTAACTTAATATTGGGGTCGCGAGACAACCTTTTTTGAATTTTCTCTTCTTCAGACATCTTAGGTCTACCTGGTCTTCTCTTTACGATGATGTTAATTTCAGTCATATATATAAGAGGTATTATATTTCTTAAGTAAGAAAATAATTAACAGATAGCGCAAGTGCGCGATCAACAGATAGCGATAATTCAGGAGAACTAACGAAACGATATCTCTCTGAAGAATTCACTTCTTACAACAGCTTTGTAATCCTGTGTCATTCTAATTGGGCATGCTTTAGTTAGATTGAATCTAATTTTTTGACCGTCGAATAACTGTTTGAAAGTCTTCATAACATCACATCCGTTGTGTTTCATTACTACACTAGTTGGAACACCCTTCATTCTTACGTGAAATTTTTCTTTGATTTCACCTGATTTTAATTTGTATGTGAGTCTGTCAACATAGCATTTTTTACCTAGGAATATGCTTTCACTGGCAAGAATGTCTCCATCAACTTTACCCGCGTCTTCTTTACTTGGTTCGAAATCGGAATGGAATTGTCCGAGATCCTTTCCAATTAGATCACGTCCATACTTTTCATGGAAAGCAATAGCTAATGGTTCAATACAGACATTTGGGAGGTGCATAGAGTCGGTGTCCTGATAGAATATGGGTATTTCAATGTCTTCTGCGAGACACATGACTTCATTCATTATTCGCTTCGACATACTCAATATTTGAGCTGCACAGTGAGTAGCACTGAAGTGGTCGTTAATATTCTTAGCAAGCTTAACACAGTACAAGTCATTTCCTTCCGAAGAATCAGATATCTTAAAATATTCTTTCACACGGTCAACTCTTGCGCAAACATATTCTTTTACTTTATCGTAACCTCTGATAAAGCGTTTTTCAGTAGTTATAGCTTTTTGTAGTAATTTTCCATAGCCTGAGTTTAGAACCAGTTTCATAACGAGTTGCAGACTATTACCTGCATTCTTGTATTCTACTCGTTTGTTAAATATGTCTCTTATGACAGATCTAATGATAGGATTAAATCCTTCGTTGAAATAGTACCCTCTAATGAAACGATACTTGACGTCTTGGAATTCAATAAGATCCTCCAAAGTTGTCTTATCTACCTTAATGATTGAGTTAACCATGTCGTTAGTGTAGTTCTTAGTTCCGGTCTTCTCGTCTACTTTACACATCAATGGAAAATCTCGATGTTTACCAACTTCAAGAATCTCTATCTCAATAAAGTAGTAATCTTGTGAAATCCAGTCAACGTCCGCTGTTATCACTTTTGGCTTTCCTTTCAATAATCCTAGTAGTCTAACCATAGCAGAAGGATACAATGAAACCCCATCAAAGTCAGCAATGAAATCATCTTCTGTTTCAGCTTTAATATGACACTTTTCGTTTCTTCTAACCATAACTCGTCCCCCGTGAGTTGCTTCACGAATGAAACGCTCTCCATATCCACTAAGCTTATAAATATTGTCAAAAGCACCTGATTGACTTAATATCTTTTCAGCTAGTTGACTTGCACTTACAATACATAGAATGTCTATTTTAAAAGATGTTAGTGTCAATGCTCTAAACTTAACGTATCCTTCAGATAATATTCTTGTATCTTGCTCGCAGTAAAAGATTGTATACTTCTCTATATCGATTGTTTTGTCTTCGTAATTGTATGCTTCAATTGACTTAGCATCTTTGATAAAAGTATCTTCTTCACCAGCTTTAAGATGTTTTATGCATTCATCTATAGGTATCATTTCTGAGATGTTATCTTCTGTAATCAACGTGTAAGGATAGACCCCTTTACCGCTTGTTTGAAGACCAAAATTCTTGGGAAATTCAGCGAGTTTCATAGTCAGAATTGAATATGAATCTTTGAAAAGTAGTTTCTTACCTTTATAACTCGCGCTTACTTGTTTAAGTGAAGTGCCAGATTCTAACGGACATGAAATCTCATCTAAGTAACGAATTACTTGACGGAAGTCAAAACCAACGTTGTGTGCAATTATAACAGTGTATGATTCAATCTTCTCTAAAAATTGTTTAACACAGTCATGTCCGTAAAAGGTAAAAATTTCTGGGTTATTTAAGTATTTATAACTAAGACAGTAAGCGATATGTTGACCATCCTTAACAAATGTTTCAGTGTCGAAAAACACTGTATCGAAGTCTTTCTTGAATGGAGGTCTAATCACACAGTTCTCAAATGTACAATTATCACACGTGTTACTCTCTCCTTTTTCCTCGCATTCTGGACATTGAATTATTCCAACGTAAGGTCTGCATCTAACATTAGGTAGAGTTTTATATTCGTGATCTTTTGTCGTTCTAACTTTATCAGGGATTCTGTTGATGTCATTGATGTCAATAGGCTTCAATAAAGTTTCTTTATTCTTTAACAATAGAACTGCGATTTGGTAGCTTGTTAAGAATTCTTCTTTGTATCGTCCAGTAAGAAAATCATTCTTAATGTAGCTTGTTTCTTCGTTTATGAAGTAATGATCACCTACAAGAGCTAAATCAATAGAGTTACCTAATTTAACACCATATTTACGAATTCTACTCTTACCTTGAGTTGTCATGTATTCAACGTTAATACCTCTTCCAATGATTTCAGCTACTTTACAAATCTGAGTGAGACACACTTTCTTAGATGATAACGCGAGTGCAACAGGTGTTGAATCAATTCCAAGTTGTTTTAGAGCGTAAATCAAACAACATTCCTTATTATAGTCTTCCTTACCATTAACATTGTAAATCTGATATTTAGTTAAATCTAAGTAAGTCTTATGTAAGAATGGAAACCATGCACCATTAAGTTCACGACGTTTACCCATTGCACGGTCATACCAGGTGAAAGTACAGACTTGTCCTTTAACTATACTATCAAGTAATTGATCAACATCTGAACCATTTGCTACGTTTGTTGCTCCGAATTCATCTCGATAGTTAGCAATAAAATCTTTAAGCTTTGCTAAATTAGCGATAGTTCTATGAACGGTTCCTTCTCGTGCAACCATCGTTTTACCCACTTCTATCTCCTGTTCAACTTTTTCGTAGAAAGAAGCGATAATGTAAAACGTTGAAAAATTTATTATAGCGTCAGAGTTCACATAAAATAAAGCTCTTGCTTCAAAGGTGATACTTTCAGAATCTTTAGGATTTTCTAGAAAAGTGTTGATGTCTTTCGCTTGCTTTTTGTATTCGGCAATTTTTTCTTTGATTTGAGAAGGGCTATTTCCTTCGTATCTTAAAAGATCTGTTATTTGATTAAGATTCTCACCGAGAACTCTTTTCAAAATCATCAATTCTTTTCTAGTTTTTTTAATGAATTCGTTCAATTCATTCTTCAATCCTGGTGATAATCCACCAATGTACTTGTTAAGAGATTTATCTCCAACTTCTTTAAAGGCCTTTACTAAACTCTTGTTAGAAATTGGCCATTTCAATTCCGGAATTCTCTTCTTGAGTTCCTTGTAGAGGTCTCCTCTAGTTGACTTCACCTTAGTCTTGTAAAGAGCTCCTTTCTTCTTAGCAGTTGTGACGTTGAAAACATCATTGGAAATCTTGGATAGAAAGTTCATCGTGTATATAAGTGCTACGATATATTCTAAGATATATATTTCTTAAGTATCAAAATTAAATAATTACTAATGTTAAATTGTTTGTTAGCAATAGTATTCTTCTTTAATTCAAGATTGTTTGCAATTTAATAAAAGTTGGTCAACTATTGTGTGAGAGATGTAAACATTAAAAACAGTGTTGATTATTCGGTGTTGTTAACAAGGATTAATTAAGTTAGATTGCTATGATAGTGACTGTTATTTAAAAGTTCTAAAAACCTTGTTTTTAACTTTAGTTTAATTAATCACTATCCTGTAAACTAGTTCAAATAACC
>JACCDQ011605705.1_pt1 | contig 12934 bp, 8 predicted proteins | sample 7446031 | NCBI WGS metagenome assembly JACCDQ01 (sample SAMN15323442, study PRJNA562643) | freshwater metagenome | isolation source: river surface water | place: USA:Blue River Watershed | collected 2017-08-17 | reverse complement strand
TCAAACGGCGCATCGCTGATGTCGCGGTAATCCTGCAAACGCAGATCGGCCAGGTCTTTGACGCCATGCCAGTTCATGCGGGCCTTGGCAAACGCCAGCTGCTCGGTGGACAAGGTCACGCCGGTGATGTGGGCCCCAAATTCGGTGGTGGCCGCTTCGGCCAGCGCACCCCAGCCGCAACCGATTTCGAGCACGCGGTCACCCGGTTGGGCGTTGACCATGCGCAAGGCCCGGTGCACTTTGGCCGTTTGGGCCTCGGCCATGGGGCGGCTCTTGTCGCCGTCAAACCAGGCCGACGAGTAATTCATCGTGCCGTCGAGCCAGATTTCATAAAACGCATTGCCCAGGTCGTAGTGGGCGTGGATGTTTTTGCGGCTGTTGGTGCGGGTGTTGCGGTGCAGCAGGTGCTTGATGCGGTAAGCCAGCCGCCCCAGCCAGTGGCCATAAATCGCGCCTTCGATCTGCTGGCGGTTGGCGATGAACAGCCTGAGCAGCCCCGCCAGATCGGGCGTGGTCCAGTCACCGGCCATGTAGCTTTCGGCAAAGCCGATGTCACCCGACTTGAGCACCGCGGCGCACACGTCCCAGCGCTCGATGTGCATGCTCGCAAACGGGGCCGCATGCGTGCCAAACACCTGCTGGCTGCCGTCCGGGCCATGCAGGGTGAGGGTGCCCACTTTCAGGCGCGCCAACAAACCGATCACGCGGCGGGCCGCAGCGGGCAAACTGGCGGGCAGGGAAGAGGCCGACAAGGCGGCAGTGTTCAGCGTGGTTTGCATCAGATCAACTCCGGGTTCAACGGCTCACAAATTCAATGGGCGGCGCGGGTTTGCGCCAGAAAGGGACTTTTTTGAGCCACAGCAGCAAGGCATGCCAATGGATGCGCGCCACCACGCCCAAGGTCAGTAGGGGAAAGCGCCACACCACGCGGCGCAAGGTGGCCGCCGTGGCAGGCTCGAGCACGCCGCTCCAGCTGGTTTCGATCAGGGGGCCGTCGGCATCAGCATGGTCCACGCGGGCCACGATGCGGTCTTGCCCGTTGTGCTGCGTGCGCATGAAGCGAAAACGGTATTCACCCTGCACATCGCAAAACGGTGACACATGGAACACCTTGTCGGCCAGCAATGTGCGGCCGTATTGCGGCGCGGGCAGCAAGTAGCAGTGCCGCTCGCCAAAGGTGTTGTTGACCTCGGCCAGGATGGCAGCCAGCGTGCCATCGGTGCGGTGCGCGTACCAAAAGCTCACGGGTTTGAAGGCATGGCCGAGCACGCGGGGAAAGGTCTGCAACCAGACTTCGCCTTGGGCATCGGTGATGCCTTCCCGGTTCAGCAAGTCATCGAGCCAGGCCAGGGCACCCCCTTGGGCGGCGGGGCGGCCATCGCCGTGGTCGGCGTCATGAAACGCGAACCAGGCGCGGCGGTTGATGGCCAGGTCGGCCAGGCCTTGACCGGCTTGCAGCTGGCGCATGGGCAGCATCAAAAAAGCCGTGGGGTAAGCAAACGCATGCCGGGCCGGGCGCAGGCGGGTGTGCCGCACCTGGCCCCAGCCGATGAGCGCGCCTGCGTCGGTCATGCCCGCGCCACTTCCGGGTGGTGAATTTGCCGCAGCAAAGCCCGACCCACCTGCAAGCCCGACTTGAGGCCGTCTTCGTGAAAGCCGTAACCCGTCCAGGCACCGGCATACCAGGTGTGCTGCTGGCCTTGCAGCAGCGGCACACGTTTTTGGGCCTCGATGGCGGCCAGGTCAAACACCGGGTGGGCATAGTCGTATTCGCCCACGATGGTGACCGGGTCGATCGCCTGCACCGGGTTGAGCGAGACCACCACCGGTTGGGCAAACGGGATGCGCTGCAAGCGGTTGAGCAGGTAATGCAGGCACACCCGGGCCGATTCGCGGTCGTTGCTGGCGGCGCGTTCGTAGTTCCAGGCGGCCCAGGTTTTGGCGTTGGCGGGCAAGACGCTGGCATCGGTGTGCAGCACGGCGCGGTTGGCCTGGTAGCGGATGGCCCCCAGCACACTGCGCTCGTCACGGCTGGGCTCGCGCAGCAGGCCCAGCGCCTGGTCGGTGTGGGTGGCCACCACCACCTCGTCAAAGCGCTCGGCATGGCCATCGGTGACGATGCGCACCCCTTGCGCATCGCGCTCGATCAGGCGCACGGGGGTGTTCAGGCGCTTGTCGTGCACGTCGGCCAGGATCTTTTCAACATAGTGGCGCGCACCACCCACCACACTGAACCACTGCGGGCGATTCGTCACCTGGATCAGGCCATGGTTGTGGCAAAACCGGATCATGGTGGCCACCGGAAACTGCAACATCTGGTCCGTCGGGCAGCTCCAGATGCAGCCCATCATGGGCAGGAAATACCAGTCGCGGAACTGGTCGCTGAATTTGTGGGTGCACAAAAACACGCTCAGCGGTTGTTGCAGCTCGGCTTCGCGCTGTTCTTTGGCGATGCGGGTGCACAGCGCATTGAAGCGCAGCACATCGGCCAGCATGCGCCAAAAGCGTGGGTTGACCAGGTTGCTGCGCTGGGCGAACACGCTGTTCAAGTCGGTGCCGCTCCACTCCAGGGTTTTGCCGTTCAGCGCCCCCGGCACCTGGACCGAAAACGACATGTCCGACGGCGCGGTATCCACCTGCAGCTCGGCAAACAGGTTGATCAGGTTGGGGTAGGTGCGCTCGTTGAACACCAAAAAACCCGTGTCCACACCGTGCGTGACCAGGCCTTGCGGCGTGGGCAGTGTCACATCCACCGTGTGGGTGTGGCCGCCAAAGTAGTCGCCCGCCTCGAACACGGTGATGTCGGCATGGCCCTTGAGCGTGTGCGCCACGGCCAGGCCCGAGATGCCCGAGCCCACAATGGCCAGCTTCATGCGACGCCCCGTCACGCCCGCGCTCATGGGGCCACCTTCAGGGCTTTGCCGATGTCGGCCAGCAGGCTTTTGCTGTCGGGGCCGGTCATGCTGCTGTAGCTGCCCACCACCTTGCCATCGCGCCCGATCAGATATTTGTAGAAGTTCCAGCGGGGTTTCTGGCCCGATTCGGCGGCCAGTTGCTTGTAAAACGGCACTGCGGCATCGCCCGAGACCACGGTTTTGGTGAACATCGGGAACTTCACGCCAAAGGTGTTCTCGCAAAAGTCGGCAATTTCTTTGTTGCTGCCTTTTTCCTGGGCAAAGTCGTTCGACGGAAAGCCCAACACCACCAGGCCTTGGTCCTGATAGCGGCTGTGCAGGGCTTCCAGCCCTTTGTATTGCGGCGTGAAACCGCAAAAACTGGCGGTGTTGACCACCAGCAGCACCTTGCCGCTGTACTGGCACAGCGACTGGGGCTTTTCGTCTTGCAGGCGCTCAAAGGTGTGGTTGAGCAGGGCCGGGCAAGCGGCAGCACCGGGTGTGGCGGCCTGGGCAGCGCCCCATGCCACGCCCAACAGGGCGATCAGCAGATTTTTGACCATAGCGTGGTTGAATTGCACTTTGAGCTTCATTTTGTGACTGATCAGTTTAAACTTGTTTGTCCCGCCTGTCACGCGGGCACCATTCAAGCGGGAAAAACATGGGTCAAAACACCAGCTTCAAAGGCAACAAACAGGCTTTGCCTCAAAAGCCCTGCGCGGTGTGCGGCCGCCCCATGGTCTGGCGCAAAAGCTGGGCCAAGAACTGGGACAGCGTTTTGTATTGCAGCGACCGCTGCCGCGCCGCCAAAAACATCGCCCGGGCCCCGGCATGACGCGCCACCTGGTGTTGGTGCTGGGTGACCAGCTGGGCTGGGACAGCCCGGCGCTCAGCGACTTTGACCCGGCGCAAGACCGCCTGCTGCTGATCGAGGCGGCCAGCGAAGCCGCCGAAGTCTGGAGCCACCAGGCCCGCATCGCGCTGTTTTTGTCGGGCATGCGGCACTTTGCAAACCTTGCGCACGGCCGCCGCTGGCCTTTCACCTATCTCCGGCTGGACGACGCCACGTTGCCCGATGAATTCGCCGGCCGGCTGGCCCATGCCCTGCACAGCCTGCAACCTGCGCAACTGGTGGTGCTGGAAGCCGGGGAATGGCGCATGGAACAGCTGATCGAACACGCCACAACTCAGGCCGGCGTGCCGCTGCGCTGGGTGGTCGACACGCACTTCATGTGCAGCCGCCATGAATTTGCAAAATGGGCGGGCGACAAACAAGAATTGCGCATGGAGTTCTTTTACCGCCAGATGCGCCAACGCCACGGCGTGCTGATGGACGGCAAAGAGCCCATCGGCGGTCAGTGGAACTTTGACGCCGACAACCGCAAGAGCTTTGGGGCCAAAGGCCCGGGCGACGTGCCGCCACCGGCCCGCTTTGCGCCCGACCGCGTCACGCAAGACGTGATCGCGCTGGTGCGCGAGCGTTTTGCCAGCCACCCCGGCAGCCTGGACGACTTTGCCTGGCCCGTGACACGCGACGACGCGCTGGTGGCACTGCAGCACTTCATCGACCAGCGGCTGGACAACTTTGGCCGCTGGCAAGACGCCATGTGGACCACGCTGCCCTTTGGCTGGCACGCGCTGGTGGCCAGCAGCCTGAACCTGCATTTGCTCCACCCGCGTGAAGTCATCGCCGCGGCGGAGCAGGCCTATCACGAACGCGGCCTGCCGCTGGCCAGCGTGGAAGGCTTCATCCGCCAGGTGCTGGGCTGGCGCGAGTTCATTCGCGGCGTCTACTGGCGCGACATGCCCCACCTGGCCCAGGCCAACCACTACGGCCACACCCGCGATTTGCCCACCTGGTACTGGACGGGTGACACCCACATGGCCTGCATGCGCGCCACGGTTGGGCAAACCCTGCAACACGGCTACGCCCACCACATTCAGCGGCTCATGGTCACCGGGCAGTTTGCGGTGCTGGCGGGCCTGTCACCGCAGCAAGTCAGCGCCTGGTACCGCGCCATGTATGTGGACGCCGTGGAATGGGTGGAGATGCCCAACACCCTGGGCATGGCCCTGCACGCCAACGGCGGGCGCTTCACCAGCAAACCCTATGTGGCCAGCGGCCAATACATCAGCCGCATGAGCAACTACTGCAAAGGCTGCCGCTACCAGCCCGAGGTGCGCACGGGCCCCGACGCCTGCCCCATGACCGTGCTGTACTGGGCTTTCCTGATCCGCCACGAAAGCGACTTCGCGGCCAACCCGCGCACCGCGCTGATGGTCAAACATGTGGGCCGCATTGGCGACGAAGACAAAGCGCAAATCGGGCAACAGGCCGAGACCCTGCGGTTGGCACTTGACGGGGTGTGACCGCTGCCCCCATCCCGCCCATCACGGAGCGGACCGGGTGACACGCCGGAACATGCGCCCCGCCCATTGCCCCAGATCGTCCAGATAAGTGAACACCACCGGGATCACCAGCAAACTCAGCACGGTGCTGGTCATCAGCCCGCCGATCACGGCAATCGCCATGGGCGAGCGAAAGCTGGTGTCGGCGCTGCCCCAGCCCACGGCAATGGGCAGCATGCCTGCACCCATGGCAATGGTGGTCATCACGATGGGGCGGGCACGCTTGTGGCAAGCGTCCATCAACGCGTCCCAACGGCTCATGCCGGGCACCGCCGGGTGGCCGTCGGTGGCGGGGTGGCCACGCCGCGCTTCGATGGCGTATTCGACCAGCAGGATCGAGTTTTTGGTGGCGATGCCCATGAGCATGATCAAACCGATCAGCGAAGGCATGGAAAAGCTCTTTTGCGCGATCAGCAAGCCGACAAACGCGCCGCCCAACGAAAGTGGCAGCGCCGCCAAAATGGTGACCGGATGCAGGAAGCCTTTGAACAGCAGCACCAGCACGATGTAGATGCACAGCACGCCGATCAGCATGGCCAGGCCAAAGCTGGCAAAGAGTTCGCCCATCACTTCGGCGTCGCCCACTTCAACGATCTTCACGCCTGGCGGCAGGCTTTGCAGCGATGGCAGTTTTTGCACCGCCTGCGTCACATCGCCCAGCGGCATGCCCGAGAGTTCGATCTCGAAGTTGATGTTGCGCTGGCGGTCATAACGGTCAATCACGGCCGGGCCGCTGGCCACCTCGATGCTGGCGACTTGCCCCAGCATGACCGGGCCCCGGCTGCCGGGCACCATCAGGCGCTCCAACACGCCCAGGTCTTTGCGGGCATCAGCATCGAGCCGCACCACGATGGGCACCTGACGCTGCGACAGGTTGAGCTTGGGCAGGGCTGCGTCATAGTCGCCCAGCGTGGCCACGCGCAGGGTGTCACTGATGGCGGCGCTGGTCACGCCCAGGTCGGCGGCTTTGGCAAAGTCGGGGCGCACTGCGATTTCGGGGCGCACCAGGCTGGCCGTCGATGCGATCGAGCCCAGGCCGTCGATGGTGCGCAAATCGCGCTCCACCGCCATGGCGGTGCTTTGCAGGGCTTGCGGGTCTTCGCCGGTCAGCACCAGGATGTATTTCTCGCCCGAGCCGCCCAGGCCCACCTTGGTGCGCACGCCAGGCAACTGTTGCAGCGCGGTGCGGATGTTGTTTTCAATGAGCTGCTTGCGCGGGCGCGTGCCGCGTTCGCTGAGCTGGATGGTGAGCGTGGCCTTGCGCACTTCGGCAGCACCGCCACCGGCAAACGGGTCGGTGCCTGCACTGCCGCCGCCGATCGTGGTGTAAATACTTTTCACGTCATCCACCTGCATCAGCAAAGTGCGGGCGTGCTCGGCGCTGGCCTGGGTTTGGGCCAGGGTGGCACCAGGCGGCAATTCCACATAGACCTGGGTTTGCGAGTTGTCGTCGGGCGGGATGAAGCCCTGCGGCAACAGTGGCACCAGCATGATGGAGCCGATGAAAAACAATGTGGCCATGACCATGGTCTTGACGCGGTGCTGCATGCACCAGGCCACCCAGACCATGTAGCGGGTCAGCCATTTCGGCTCGTGTTCGGCCGTGACAATGGGCTTGAGGATGTAGGCCGCCATCATGGGGGTGAGCACCCGCGCCACCACCAGCGAGGCAAACACCGCCAGCGAAGCCGTCCAGCCAAACTGTTTGAAGAATTTGCCGGGGATGCCCGCCATGAAAGCCGTGGGCAAGAACACCGCGATCAGCGTGAAGGTGGTGGCGATCACTGCCAGGCCGATCTCGTCGGCCGCTTCCATGGCGGCCTGGTAGGGCGTCTTGCCCATGCGCAGGTGGCGCACGATGTTTTCCACCTCCACAATCGCGTCGTCCACCAAAATGCCGATCACCAGCGACAAGGCCAGCAAGGTCACCACGTTGATGGAAAAGCCCAGATAGGCCATGCCGATGAAGGCCGGAATGACCGACAGCGGCAGCGCCACCGCCGAGACAAAAGTGGCCCGCCAGTCGCGTAAAAACAGCCACACCACCAGCACCGCCAGGATGGCGCCTTCGTACAGCAGCGCCAGCGAGCCGTTGTATTCCTCTTCGACCGGGGTCACAAAGTCAAAGGCTTCGGTGATCTCGATGTCGGGGTTGTTCACGCGAAAATCGGCCAGCGCCTGGCGCACGAGACGGCCCACGGCCACTTCGCTTTCGCCCTTGCTGCGCACCACTTCAAAGCCGACCACCGGCTTGCCGTCGAGCGCTGCCGCAGAGCGGGCATCGGCCAGCGTGTCGCTCACCGTGGCCACCTGGTCCAAACGCACCCGCGTACCTCGCGATGTGGCCAATTCGATCTGCCCGACTTCGCGGGCGGTCTTGACGGTGGCCAGGGTGCGCACGGGTTGTTCGCCCGCGCCCAGATCCATGCGGCCACCCGAGCCTTCTTGCTGCACTTGTTTGAGCTGGCGCGACACTTCGGCGGCCGTGATGCCCAGCGATTGCAGGCGGTTCACATCGAGCGCAATGCGCACCTCGCGCGTGACACCGCCCACACGGTTGACCGCACCCACCCCACGCAACGACAGCAGCTTGCGGGTGATGTCGTTGTCCACCAGCCAGGACAGGGCCTCGTCGTCCATGCGGCTGGAGCGCACGGTATAGGCCAGCACGGGCGTGCCGGCCAGGTTGATCTTTTGCACGATGGGGTCGCGCAGGTCACTGGGCAAATCGGCCCGCACGCCCTGAACGGCCGAGCGCACATCGTCCACCGCTTCCTGCACCGGCTTTTCCATGCGGAACTCGGCGGTGATGGCGACCGCACCGTCTTGCACTTTGGTGGTGATGTGTTTGAGGCCTTGCAGCGGGGCCAGCGCGTTTTCAAGCTTGCGGGCCACATCGGTTTCGAGTTGCGAGGGCGCGGCCCCCGGCAAGCTGGCGTTCACCGTGATGGTGGGCAGGTCGAGGTCGGGAAAGTTTTGCACCTTCATCGCGCCAAACGCGATGAAGCCCGCCACCGACAGCAGCACAAACAACATGACGGCCGGAATCGGGTTGCGGATCGACCAGGAAGAGACGTTGAGCATGGCGTCTCCTGCTTATCGGGCCGCAGGCGCTGGCGTGGCCACCGGGGCAGCGGCATTGACCACGCGCACCGTATCGCCATGGTTCAAAAAGGCCCCGCCACTGACCACCACCTGCATGTCGGGCTTGAGCCCCCCCAGCACTTCCATGCGGTCACCGCTCAGGCGGCCGGTTTGCACTTTGAGCTGGCTGACCTTGTTGTCAGCGCCCACGGCATAGACGTAGCTGAAGCCGTCTCGCACCACCACGGCCGCTTGCGGCACGGTGAGCGCTGTGCTTTGGCCCAACACGATCTCGCCACGGGCGTACATGCCGGGCAAGGCCGCACGGGGCGCGCCGATCACATCCACATAGACCAGCGCGTTGCGGGTTTGCGCATCCACCGAGGGCGCAACCATGCGCACCTTGCCTTGCAGGGCCTGGCCGCTGGCGGCGGTGATCTGCACAGGCGCACCCACCCGGATCTGGCTCAGATCGGCAGCGGTGACTTCGGCCCGCCACTCGATGCGACCCTGACGAATCAGGCGAAACAACTCGGTGCCCGCACCCACCACACTGCCCACCGTGGCCAGGCGGGCCGAGATCACACCAGCGTCGGGCGCTCGAACTTCGGTTTGTGCCAGGCGCACGGTTTGCAGCTGCACCAGGGCTCGGGCCGATTGCACCCGCGCCTGGGCAGAAGCATCAGCGGCCAGGGCCTGGCTCAGTTGGGCACTGCTGTAAAAGCCTTGCTGCTGCAAGTTGCGGGCACGCTCGGACTGGGCTTTGGCTTCTTGCGCACTGGCGGTGGCCTCGGCCAGCGTGCCTTCGGCCTGCGCCAGCTCGGCACGCAGGGTGTCTGACTGCAAAATGGCCAGCACATCGCCGCGCTGCACCCGGTCACCCACATTCACGCGCACTTCGGTGATCTTCAGACCTTGGGCCTCGGCTCCAACGATGGCTTCTTGCCAGGCCGCCAGGCTGCCGTTGGCCGACAGGCGCTGCGCCAGGTTCTGGCTTTGGGGGGTGGTCGTGCTGACGGTCAAACTGGGTTTGACGACTGCAGGCTTGGCGTTGTCCGCAGCCAACGCCCCATTGCCGCACAACAGTGCGGCCACAGCCCAAAAACCCATCCCGATTTGTTTCATGTCATATCTCTGTTTGTTCTTGCCGTTTTGGCGGGGCAAAGTGTACCGACTTGGGATTTCATGCCGCCCCCCACGCGATCTCAACCACTTTGGCTGTGCTTTTTTGATGGTTAATTTCTCTGATTTTTCAAAACTTATGTTTTAATTTTTTCATAAACATGTTCTTGCATTTCCATGAAAGGCGTTCACGGCCATGAAAAACCTTCTGCCATCGGCATGCGCGGCCCTCCTGGGTGGACTGGGCACATGGGCCTGCGCACAAGACACCTTGCCGGCAGCAGCGCGCAACTTCCCACCCGTCACGGTCGTCAACACCGCTCTGGAATACCGACAGTTCGAGAAAGTTGAAATCACCGGCTCCCTGATCACGGCAGTTCAAGCCAAGGACATCTTGCCGGTACTCGTGGTCTCCAGGCAGGACATCGAACGCAGTGGTGCCACCGATTTGCCCCAGCTGCTGCAGGCATTGCCCCACATGTTCAACTTTCAGGAACTGGGCACCATGACCGGCACCCGCGATGGAGGCCCTGAAACTGCAGCGATCCATGGCAACGCAGAGGGCACCTTGGTGCTGCTCAACGGCCAACGACTGCCCGCCTATGGCAGTCAGTCCATCTTTCTGGACCGCACCATGGTGGACATCAACATTGTGCCCTTGTCGGCCATCGAACGGGTGGAGGTGCTGGCAGATGGCGCATCCAGTCGCTATGGCTCCGATGCCGTGGCAGGGGTGGTCAACATCATCACCAGGGCATCGACCTCGGGGCTGGGTATTGCCACCGAATACACACGCCCCGCCAACGGCCGCGGCACCGGCCAAATGGTCAACCTGTCCTGGGGGACGGGCCGACTCAACAGCCAAGCGCCCAAACTTCAGGTGCATTTTTCAGCCGAACAACAGCAAGCCCTGCTGGCCGGTGATGTGCCCAATGCGCGCAACAGCGCCATACCGTTCACGATCGCTGGCGATACATTTTGGGCAGTAAATGACAACTCACGATCCCCCTACGGATGGCCCGCCAACGTCTACAACACGATCACACAAACCACCAGGCACCCCAGCCTTGACCGCTCCGGCAAATGTCCCGCCAACTGGTACATGACATCCGGTGCACCAGATAGCATCGGCTGCTGGCCTAATACCCAAAAGCAACTCACGCTTTATCCAGCTGTCCACAAAACATCGCTTTTCATTGACAGCGAGATGGCCATCAACTCATTTTGGCGTGGATTTGCCCAGGTTGTTGTCGGGCAGCAAGAACAGCGCAGCGTGCCCAGTGAAGGCATCGAAACCTCTCTGGATTTGGGCGATGGCCGAGAAGCCCTGATCAACACGGCCCCACTGGGGGTGCTGCGGCAAAGCTACCGCAACCGGCAGCATCACCTCGTGGCGGGCCTGCGGGGTGAAGCCGACGGCTGGGATGTCCGCGTCTCCGCATCCACAGGGCAGCACCGCGTGACACGGGTCTACACCGACGGTTTGCCGATCAGCATGGCCGCCTTCCGTCAAGTCCCCGTGACCCTGGACGAATTGACTCAGGCCGATGGCCAGTTTTCACCTGAACTGCTGGCCAAATATGCCCCCGTCAAACGCATGGGTGACCGACTGCTGGACGATGGAAAAACCCAGCTGCAAAGTCTCAGTCTGGCCGCATCCCGCGACTGGCTGGAGACCGACCACGGCCCCATCGCCACCGGCCTGGGCTGGGACTGGCGGCAAGAAAAGGTGGACTACCTGGCCCCCAACCCCAGCCGACCTTCTTTTTCGGGCGAACGCCAAAATTGGTCTGTTTACAGTGAAGTGCAGGCCCCCCTCAGCGATGAACACGATGTCAGCATGGCACTGCGGCATGATCAGTACTCTGATTTTGGCGGGGTGCAAACAGGCAAACTGGGCTGGCGCTGGCGGCCCCAAAAGGGCCTCATGCTCCGAAGCTCGGTCGGGACTGGGTTTCGCGCCCCCACCCTCAGCCAGATGCAGACCATCAGCACCGAGATTTACGAACTCACGGACCTGCAAACGCAACAAAATCTGGTGGTGCGCAATGCTGGCAACCCACACCTCAAACCCGAACAATCGCTTCAGGCCGGCCTGGGTTTTCGCTGGGAACCCAACCCGCGGTGGACGGTGGGGGCCGACTTCTGGCAGCTGCACATCCGCAACACCTTTGGGGTGTATTCCGCACAAGATATGCTGGATTCACAGACCCTGCGGGACCAATACATCACCACCGAAAACGGCACCACCTACCTCAATTTGCCCAACCTCAACCTGGGCCAATCCCGGCGGCAGGGCGTGGATTACGACCTTCAGTGGCGTGAGCCCACCGACTGGGGCCGCTTTCGGCTGACATGGCGCGGCACCTGGAACCTTCAGGCACAAAAACAATCGGTGAACCAGGGGTCTTTTGAATCCGAATTGGGCATTTACGCCAGCAACACCGAGCGGTCCACGCCCCGGCACCAATGGGCCTTGTCGGCCAGCCTGGAGCAGTCCGACTGGAGCCTGCTGGCTGCGCTCCATTACCGCTCGGGTTTTGTCAATCCCATGTCTATTTCAGAAGACTTCATTGGTGGCTATCGTGCGGACCTCACCACCCGTGTCCCGGGTTACTGGACGGTGGATGTGGGCGGCCAATGGCGACCTGATCGCCACTGGACGCTGACGGCCAATGTACGCAACATCACCAACCGCAGCCCTGTGCTGATGCATGTGGCTTCGTCTTACTTTGAGGGCGTCGACACCCGCTTCGCCAGCTACTACGGCCGCACGCTCAAGCTCAAGGCCGAATACAAGTTCTGAATCTTCAGCCCATCACCGCCCGCCACAGCGCCAGCACCGCATCGCGCTCTGACGCCAAGGTGCTCAGCGGCACATCGGTGGGCTCTTCGTTCAAACGCGCACGGTGCTGTTCCTTGCGCATTTTGCGGTAGGCGCGGGCCGCCGCCTGCCCTACACCGGGCGCCAGAAGCCCCACGCTTTCGGCGCGTTGCAGCAAGGCAATGTTGCCCACGTTGTCGGCCAGCTCGGGATGTGCCGCCGTGTGCAACAACACCAGGTACTGCACCACAAACTCGGCATCGACCATGCCCCCGGGGCTGTGCTTGACGTCAAAACGCTCGGGCTTGACGGGATGGGCCTCGCGCACCCTGTTGCGCATGGTGACGATCTCGGTTTTGAGGCTTGGGGCATCGCGCGGCGCACAGATGACGGCGCGGCGCACCGCATCAAAACGCTCGGCCAATGCCGGCAAACCCATCACAAAGCGGGCCCGCGTCATGGCCTGGTGTTCCCAGGTCCAGGCGGTGTTGCTGCCGCGTTGTTCCTGGTAATCGGCATAGGCCTCAAAGCGGGTCACCAGCAGGCCCGAATTGCCATTGGGCCGCAACGCGGTGTCGATCTCATACAGATCGCCTTCACC
>JACCDQ010259870.1_pt1 | contig 12935 bp, 22 predicted proteins | sample 7446031 | NCBI WGS metagenome assembly JACCDQ01 (sample SAMN15323442, study PRJNA562643) | freshwater metagenome | isolation source: river surface water | place: USA:Blue River Watershed | collected 2017-08-17 | reverse complement strand
AGTAAATTTTTCATTAAAGAAAAGTCTATCTTTAATTTCTTCGGGTGTGAAGAAAGAATAGTAAAGTTCTTGAGTAACAAGATACTCAAGTCGTTTTAATTTTGGCAAGTATTTTTTACTATACCAAGGGTGTTTAATTTCAGAGAGAATTAAATCTATCATAGAGACTTTCTTGATTGATGGAGGTTGAGTCGGTGGTGTGTTGAAGAAGTTGGATATGTTCTTTTAGAGCATAGTAGAAAGCCATGTAATCTTCATGATATGAAGAGTCAGGGTCATAGTAGTCAAATCTGACATTTGTTTGTGAAAACAAAGAAAAGACTTGCTTGCTGATTTTGGGGGAGAAAATCATATCGTAAACGGTTTCTTCTTGAAGATCACTTTGAACAAGTTCTTCGCAAACATTTAAGATATCATGCAGTTTAGATAAGATTTCTTGTTGTGTCATGTTGATTCTCCTTAAGGGGGTTTTATTTTAACACAAAAACGAGAAATGTTTTTTGTCTTTGCGGCAATTATTTTTTTAGATTATTTTTTAAAAAGTTATTTACAAATAAATTGGATTGGTATATAATTCTTTCATGGTTAAGAAATCAACAAGTAAAAGAGATTCTTTAAAAATTTGTTTTGTTGTTAAGTAAGTGGGCATATTACGCTAATGGGTTGCGTAACTCCTACTGAAAATCCAGGCTAGAAAGAAAGCTAGTCACTCTTGCGTAGTTTGTAACAGGCTACGGTGGCGCAAGGAAACCTTTAAAATTCCTTGACGATCTATTTCACTATCTCCACGCATATGGTGGTAGCAGAAAAAAGTGTCATGATAGGCTGAAGTAACAATTCAGTGGTTATGGCAGGGTTAACCAAGTAGGCGTAATAGTCTTACCCGTGACCTTGAAACAGGTGAATGGAGGCATCAAAACAAATCCTTAAAGAATTTTATGTAAATAAAATTTTATTTGAAGAGAAATCTTTAAATATAAAGAGGTACTCCTTGACTGGTTTGCACAATTGGTTGAGGGAAGGGTAGGTGCAACTACCCGAGAGTTTAAAAGCCCTTGTGGTGGAATGGTATACACACTGGTCTTAGAAGCCAGCGCCGAAAGGATTGAGAGTTCGAGTCTCTCTGGGGGCACCAAGTTCGTTTGAAGTCGTGGAATGTTGTGGTTTCATGGTTTCTCCTAAAGAAAAAGACAGGTTCAACCAAGCGGCGTGTTTTTCAACATGATTTCAAAGGGGCTTGAGGTTCAACCCTGTTTTTTTTGTTTTTTTGTTTTTAGGGTTTAATCTTTGTTTTTAAAGATTCCAAGAGAATAATTGTGAAAAATAGATTGAAAGTTGTTCCATGATTTTAAAAATTCATGTTGTTGTCTGCTGTTTAGTTCACTTCTTGATTTTGCATTACAAAATTGAATTCTACAGCAGTAAAAATGAATGCTACAAAAACGATAAATAAATAAAGTTTTGTTTTGTTAGGTGTTTGTTTGTGAATGTTTTGTTGTGTCATATTTTTAATTTAATTTATTTATATTAATAAAAAGTTTTTTTAGAAATTAACCCTTGTTCATATTTTTTGGTTAAGTCTTCAATTTTAGGTGGATTGCTGTTTAATATAATTTAAATTGGAGTTTATTTGTTTCATCCAGTATTACTAAACACTGATAGTGATGAGATAATAAGTTAGATTGAAAAATGTTAGCATTGAATCATAAATGTAAAGTGTTATGGCTAATGTTATCAACAAATTAAACTTTCATATTCTTGCTATTACTTTTTTTATCAGCATGTAATTCTTGATTCAATTTATCATTTAACTCTCTAATTTTAAACATATTTTCCACTTGTTCGTTAGGATTTTTTTCAAAGTGTGAATCAATAGCTTTTGTTTTTTTAATATTCCTATCAAAAATTAAATATTGAACTAGTTCTAAGTGGTTGTTCTTAAATGCTCTTAAAAAAACATAATCATTATATGAATTCATGTCTGCATGTTCATTTAATTCGGGGCTTGTTAATAAATATTCAACTATATTTAAATGTCCATTAGAACAAGCAAGTTTCAAACCAGAATCTTCTTCAGTATGAATATTCGCATGTTCTTTTAATTCTGATGAGGTTAGCAAATATTTTACAATATCTAGGTGTCCATTTTGGCAAGCATATTCAAATTGATTATTTAGTTGTTTGTGGTCAAAAGCATGAAAATTTTTATAAAGCTCTTCGTTTTGCATAAATTAAACTTCCATCTTCTTTTGTTATTTATTTGCTCAGAATCAAAATCGTTTTTCAATTTTTGGAGAGTAGGTCTTATTTTTAAAAACTGTAGATAGAAAAATCTAAAATCAAAAGACCTACTTTGTTATCAAAAAATTTGGCGAAATAAGACCAAACTTTCATTTTTCCATGGATCGATAAAGGCTTTCGCACCACTGGTAATATTGCCATTTTCGACTTTAACATGAAAATGTTTCATTAACTTGGTTTTATCTTCACTTTCTTACATAAAAGAAATGTCTTTGTAGACAATAGGGCAAAATGATGGTGTATTTTTATAGAGATTTATGGGTGATTTAAAAAAGTTAATAATTAATGATAGAAAATTTTTGAATTATAAAATAAAATCTTTATAATATTTAAAAACAATAAATAAAATGAAATTCAAAGAGTTTTTTAAAAATGGGGTATTGGCAGTTGTGATGGCAGCAACTGTAACTGGTGCTTTTTCTCAACCAATAAGTGTTATGCAAGAAGCACCAAATAGATCAGAGATTGTAAAAGTCATAAAGGGTTCTATTGCCCAAGAAGATTTAGCATATTTAATTCAAAAAGGTGCTGGATTTTCTGATATAAGAACAGAAGCAGTTTATAAAAAAATCAATGAAAGTATTGGGAAAAGATACGGTTTTGAAAAACTTGAAGAATTAAAGAGAGATTTAGAAAAAGAACTAAGAGAAGTTGGAGCTTATAAAAACATTGAAGTTTTATATTCTTGGTCAATGCCTAAAGAAATTTTAGAAGAATATCCAACGGCAAAACAAAATGACAGTTCTATTGCAAAAAATGGAATAGATGTCAGTGCTGAATGTAGTGTTGAGATGAAGGTGGCGGTTGATGATAATGGAAGATTATTTGAAGCCTCAGAATTGGCTTATGCCTCAACAGAAGAAATATCAGGGCGTAGTGCAGAGTCTCTTACTGGTGTGTTGAAAGAAGCGATAGCTCACGAATTATCTCATTGTGTTTTACAAGCAGATATGAAAAGAGAAGATTTTGAAGTAGATTTTTCTAAAGATTTTAAAGAGGCACATCCGGAAGTTGCAAAAATAATCAATGGAAAGATAAATTCAGCAAAAGAAGGGATAGCAAGTAAAAACTTTGATGATATTAATTCTTTTGATTACCTTTTGTTCATCAATTACAATGAAAATTTTGCAGATGTATCTGGGGCTTTTGCCAGATTGGGAAACAATCCAAGTCAAGAAAAAATACAAGAGGTGAGAGGCTCATTGTTGGAAGTTGCAAAGTTAAGAGAAAGTACAGGTCTTACACACAAAACTCAAGCAGCGGTTCAATATGCGTTAGAAAAATTAGATGATGCTGCGAAGATGAGTCCTGAGACACGGCTGCAATTTGCTAAAGAAATAGCAGGCGATACACTATTAACAAATATGAAAATTATTTTTGATACTGCGGTAAGAGGAAAAACTTCAGAATTGTTTGGGAGTTTTTTAGTGGGTGGTTTAGATTTGGATGATAATGGTCGTGTTGTTCAAAAGGTTCCAGAGGGGCAAGCTGAGAAATATATAAGTATGGTTGCAGAATATGAAAATATGGAATCTCAAGGAAATAAGTTGGGAAGTGTAGGGCAAGAAATTTACAGCCATACAGAATTGATAGCAAAATATCAATCAATTGAAAATAATAATCCTGCTGAAAAGTTTAAATTTAATTACGATGCTGTAAGGGATCTGCGCGAAAAGGCTAATCATAACAGTAATCAATCTAAATTAGGACAGAATAAAAATCCTTTAATGTAATGTGGATTAGTAGTTGCCTATTTGTCAAAAAATTATATTAATGATAATATCAATTAAAAAGGAATTTTTATGGAAAAAATAGTATTAATTACTGGGGCTTCTGGTGGTTTAGGCGGTTCTTTAGCTAGAAAGTTAGATTCTGAGGGATATTCTTTAGCACTTTCTGGAAGAAATGTTGACGGATTAAATGCTTTGAATGAAAGTTTAGGTGGTAAGCATTTAGTGGTGCAAGGAGATCCTACAAAAGTAGAAGATTGTGTGAATGTTGTTCAAAGAGTTCAACAAGAATTGGGAACACCAACTGGGTTAGCACATTGTGTGGGGAATATTAAATTGGGAAGTATTCACAAGATGAGTATTTTAGATTTGCAAGATTGTTTGAATGTAAATCTGATGAGTGCTTTATATATTTTAAAGCCATTTGTGGACAATTTAATTAAGAGTCAAAGTAAGGGTTCATGTGTATTTGTTTCTTCTATTGCGGCTCAGATGGGAACACCAAACCATGAAGCAATTGCTGCTGCAAAAGGTGGTGTAGAGTCTATGTGTCGTGCTGCTGCGGCTAGTTATTCTAGTTATGGAATTAGGTTTAATGCTGTGGCTCCTGGTTTAATGGAAACCCCGGCGGCAAGTAAGATTATTTCTTCACCAATTGCTCGTGAAGCTGCTGCTAAGCAATATCCTTTAGGTGGAATTGGTAGTTCTGATGAGTTGGCAGAGTTAATGTCTTGGCTATTGTCTGATAAGGCAAGTAGAGTAACTGGGCAGACTTGGAATTTGGACGGTGGTTTTACAGCAGTTCGTCCTTTTGTTAAGTGAGAAAGAAAAACCACCATACTTTAATGTGTGGTGGTTTAAGATTGTAATTTTTATCGTGAAGAAGAATTAAATGCTTCTTCTAACCATCATCTCTTTGATTTTACCTATTGCTTTAGTGGGGTTAAGACCTTTAGGGCAAACATCTACACAGTTCATAATGGTGTGACATCTAAAGAGTCTATAGGGGTCTTCTAGATTATCCAATCTTTCATTGGTTGCTTGATCTCTGCTATCAGCTATAAATCTGTAGGCTTGTAAAAGTCCTGCTGGACCAACAAATTTATCTGGGTTCCACCAAAAGCTTGGGCAACTGGTTGAACAACTTGCACAAAGAATACATTCATACAATCCATTAAGTTCATCTCTTTCTTCAGGAAATTGGAGACGCTCTTTTTCTGGGGGTGTGGTATCATTAATCAAATAAGGTTTTATGCTGTGATACTGTTTAAAAAACAAGGTCATATCAACAATTAAGTCTCTAATGACTGGTAATCCAGGAAGGGGTTTTAGAGTAATAATTTTGGGTAGGGTTTTTAAGTTAGTTAAACAAGCTAATCCATTTTTTCCATTGATGTTCATTGCATCTGAACCACAAACTCCTTCTCTGCATGAGCGCCTAAAAGAGATGCTTGGATCTTTTTGTTTTAATTTCATCAGTGCATCTAAAAGCATGCGTTCTGAACCGTCTAGTTCTAAAGAAATTGTTTGCATGTAAGGTTTATGATCTTTGTCTGGATCATATCTGTATATTTTAAAAGTAATTTCATTCATATAAACTTTCTCTAAATAATGTGATATGTTTTATTTTTTATCAAATTTTAGAAAATATTCAATATTTTTATTTAGATTTTATTTCTTCATGTAAATGAAATTTTCTAAAAACTGTTTGTATAAGTGGTCTAATTTTTAAAAAGCAGATATAGAGTTTTTCTAAAATAAAGATACCGATTTTGTTATCAAATATTTTTGCTAAATAAGACCAATTTTTCATATTTTTCCATAGTTCAACAAATGCTTTAGCACCACTTACTATGTTGCCTTGTTGATCTTTAATGTGAAAACGTTTCATAAGTTTGGTTTTTTCTTCACATTCTTGCATTGAAGAAATATCTTTGTATTGAATTTGGCAAAGAGATGGTGTGTTTTTGTAGATACTTATTTCTTTAGAGCATAGTGGGCAAGAGCCATCAAAAAATACTTCTATTTGTTGGTTATCTGCTGTTTGAGTTGGTTTAGTATCAGACATTTTTAATTAAGAAAGTTATTTTATTAATAATAATATTTTATTTTCATTAGTAAAGAATAATTCATTTTAATTGATTGTTGTTAATTTTCCCTTAAAATATAAATAATGAGATGAAAATATGGAAAAAAATACAGTAGAAGATTTATATGGGACTCTTAGATTTTTAAAAGATAAATCTATCATAAGTAGTGGTCAAAGAATTAGTGATTTAAAGAAGGAACCTCTTTTTAGATTAATTCATAATGAAATTTTAAGTTTCACGAAAAAAGAATTAGATTCAGCTAAAGATCATAAGAAAGTCTTTGCTTATGAGAGTTTACTAGATGCTACTGTTTCTATTAAAAATCCATATCTTATGTCTGCTGTTTTAAAGAAGAAGGCATGTTTAAAGAATTTATCCAAAGAGGGGGCTTGGATTTTAGAGAAAAATGAAAAAAAAGAAGACGATCTTTATGACTTAATTTATATTATAGAAGGTTCTAAGAAAAGTGATTTAAAAGAAAAAAAGAGTTATGTGCTAGAAAATATATTTGAATATATAACATCCAATTATGTTGTTATGGAAAAGGATACTAAAATTAGATTAGTTAATGAGTTTTTTAATGATTTTGGGGTATTCTCAGAAAGTTTTTTAGTTGATAAATTGTTTAGAGGTTCATTGGGACTATATGATTTTTTCAATATAGTTGTAAACAAATTAAAAGAAAAAAATATAGATTTTTCAAAATATCCTTTAAATGATGTTTTCTTTGCAAGAAATAATAACTTTATAAGTGCTAATGATGAACAACTTTTAAAGAGTTTAATTGATGCTGGTTTTAGATTTGATGAAAAGAGGTATGAGTATGATGGTGAAAATTTATTCATAAATATATTAAAGATGAATAGAAAAAATCTCAATGATATTATTCTTCCTTCATTAACTGATATAAGTCCAAAAAAGAAAACAATGGAAGAACAAAACCAATTTGTAAACAGTTTGGATGAGAACAAGTTTTCAGAAGAGAAAAAAATGTATTATGTTTTGTTGTTGGAAAGCAGCCTTAATCAAAAGCAAGAAGAAAAGAAAAAGTTAAAAATTTAAGTGTACTTTTTATATAAATAGTATTATAATTAAGGATTCTTCTGTAATGAAGAAGAGTTTAAATATTTTTTAAGGAATAGATATGAAGAAAAATGTTATTGTTGAGAATTCTTTTGGTTCTGTTCGTGTCTATAATGGAACCGTTGAAAATGCAAAGAAGATTCTTTCATGGAATGAAGATGTGATTGACAAGATGGCAGTGAAGATTGCTAATGAAAAGATTCCCTATCTGATCAAAGAAAATATTGTAAAAGTTATCAATAAGATTTTGACTGAAGAAATTGGTGCTATGGCATCTAAGACTATTCAAGTGACAGAAGAAAATAAAAAGGAAGTTGTCCTTTATTGTTTTAATAATGGAATTAATGTAAATCCAAGAAGTGGAATTTCTTCAGAATATGATTTTTTTAAGAATTTTAAGTTGGAAGATTTTTCCTTTTTTAAGGAGCATGAAAGCTATCCTAAAGACAGTCTTTTGATTGATGATTATGTGGCTGAACAAGCACATAAATACAAGGTTATTAAGAATGATTTGTGGAAGGAAGGTTTGGCAGAAGAGCGTAAGGTGAGTTATATTTTAGAATTTGCCAATGAGCTTGTTCATAGAGATGTGAACTATGAGATGGCAGATTTTAAAGAGACTGCTTAAGATTTTTCAGATATAAGAGACATAAAAGCTCCAGCAATCATTGAGGAAACAAAGAATGAAGCAAAATAAAGTCCCACTTTATCAAAAAAAGTAAATGAAACAAGATTGAAGATAAAAGGATAAAATAAGGTTAAAAATAAACAGCCTACTAAAATAATAAAGAGTATTGGGGCAAAGAAAAAGAATTTTTTCAAGAAAAAGAATCCGCCACTACCTGTGAGCATAGAACCAAAAAGCAAGCCCATTAGTGAGAAAAAGCCCCCCATCATAAGAGACAGCCCAACCATATGAATAGTAAAGGAATTACTGGCAAAATTGATGGACTTTAAGAAAAAAAAGTAACCAACAATAAGTAGAGATAATATTATTGTGTTCCTTACAATAATTAGTTCTGATGCTGCTTCTCTTGCTTTAATAGATTTTGTATTCATGGTATATTTTTAATAATTAATTTATTAACTCTTTATTCATTTAATTTCAGTATATAAAATAAGCAAAATATGTCAAATTTTGAGTAGTTAATTCATATGATTTATTGGTATTTTATGTTATAATCACTTTGATTATAAAAGTTTAAGGAGAGATATTATGAGTATGCGAGAAATTGTGATTGAGCGTCTGACATCTTTTATCGTTGATTCTGATGGTTATGGAATTCCAGCTTGTTTTGATTGCGATGAAGATGAGTTTATTAAAGATCCATCTATTCTGAACGATATGTCAGATGAAGATTTGCTTAATGTGTTTGAGGCATGTGTTGGTTTTAATGGCTAATCTTTAAGATTTGGTTAATAAAATAGGATTTTAAGTGAAGAAAATTAATCATTTATTGACCACAGAAGAAAAAGAAATTATTTTGAACTACTTTCTTTTTAGCAAAGAGAATGCTAAGAAAGTGGTTTCTGATTTTGCTCTTCAAACAATCAAGAAATATTCAAAATTGTATGACCATGTGAGGGATTTAGAAGATTTAAGAAATGCCTCTAAAAATTTAGATGTAGAAATTAATCTTATTTGGGAAAAAGATACTAATTTAACAGCACAAATGTATTGTTTGAAACACAGATTATATAAAGATTCATATTCAAAGATGAAAATTTTTCGGTTTTTCAATAGTGATATGACCATGAAAGATATTCATGGAGAAACAGCTTTGATGAAGTTGTCTAAAAATATTTATGGATTAAGAACTATTTATGCAATTCTGATAGGGGAAGAATGTGTTAAAAGTTTGAATAAAAAAAATGATACAGCTAATATAGCAAAATTAACAAAAGATAATATGGCAAAAATGTATGGCTATCATTTTAATGATTTTAATCATGAGGGTGATAATATTATTACTTTGTCATTAAAGTCTTTAAGTGATAAATTAATTTCAGTCCCTGTCAGTAAGCATAGTGAATATGTTATTGAATCTTTAGAGCTATTAGAAAAATTAAAAAATGCTTGGTTTGAAAATATTCAAAGGGTTTATGGAGAGAAGACAAAATATTTTATAGATTTAGGTCTTAAGAGCATTGACTTGCTTATTAAATGTTGTGATAAAGAACAAAATGTTTCAACAAATAAGTATAACTATGGATATATCAGAAAAGAAATTGCAGAAATTAAAAAAGAATTTGATAGCATTTTGCTAAATATCAATTTAAATGAAGATTTAAAAGAAAAAAATGTTGAAAGCAAAAAAATGAAAGTTTAATTTTTTTTATAAAAAACGGTAAAAATATAAAAAAAGTGTTATAATGAAAACATATAAACAAGCCATAGAGGTTTAAATGACAACTGCTGTCACACAAATACGTTCTCGTATTGAATCTGGACGAATCTTTGCTGAAGATATAAAGCATCAGAATCGCTTAAGTGAGGATGAAATTGCTAATATTGATGTAAAGTTAGTTTATGAATGGGTTAGGACTGGTCAATGGAAAGCAAAAGATTTTCAGCGTTGGCTACGTGTAATGCAAGTAATTGATTAATCATGACTCAATCCATTTATTCTTTTGAAAGAACTGAACTTCGTGTTTTACAAAACACATGCGAAGGTGACAATGAAAAATTCTTAAATCTAGTTGCTGATATTGTTGGGAAATTAATCCAAGAAAGAAATCAGTTGAAATACGATTTGGGTCTAGCAAAAGAATGGATTATTGAATTAGAAAATGGAGAAGATTAAAATGAAATCATATGAAGAGATGATTAATTTTGTCGTTAAAGAGTGCAAAGAAGGATATACGCAACTTCGTTATGCGAAGTGGCCAGCTTATCTTTTATTGGCAGAAGCTTATGATACAACTCAAGATAAGGTATCCCAAGATATCGCAAAGGGGATTGAAAAATTTGAAAAAAATAGAAAAGAAAAGCATAAAGAAGAAGCTCGCTTGCTTAATGAGGCTCGTCGCTTAGCGAATCTTCAAAGGATAGGAAATAAAGAAAATATTCATAAGGCTTAAATATGTTTGTAAAAAATCCCAAAATTGTAAGTGCTGCTACAAGAGTTTTCTTTAAAAGAGGTGACTCTGAAGACCAAGAGGAGGTGATGATTTGTTCACCTCGTCATTGGGATTCTGTTGCCCATGCTACATTTAAGGCAATGGGTAATAACTTGAAAAAAGTAAAAGATATTCAAGGCTTTGTTGATCAATATGGTGATTTTCATACAAGAAAAGAAGCCTATGTGATTGCTGTTAAGAATAATCAGATTATCCGTCGTGTGGGTGGTGATGATGAAAAACTTTTTTCAGAAAATTTGTATTAATGAAAGTGAGACAACCAAATGACTAAAGATCTTTTTGAAGTTTTTGAACAAATGCACAAGACACTAGAGGCAGACCCTAAGACTTCTCTTAAGGGTAAGACAATGATTGCGGTTAAAAAGACTCAGGCTGACCCTAGTGTTCTCAAAGATACAACTGATGGTATCTATCCTTATAGGCAAGAATTGGAACAATCTTTGAAAGAAAAAAAGGACTAATCATGAATGAAAAAATTGCAGAAATCTTCAAGGAGGCATCAAAGGAATACGATGGTGCCAGTGATGTTTTTATTCCTGATGGATTTATAGAAAAGTTTTCTGGAATTCTTTTAAAAGAAGTTTCTCAAATTTGTAAAACTAGTGCAGTTTCAAATTTAGATATGGATTTGATTAGGAATTCTAGTAAGTTCAAACTTCAAGAGTTGGCTACCAACAGTTGTGGTAAAAATCTCTCTGAGATTATTTTGAAGCATTTTGATGTGAAATAGTTTTTTTTTTAAATATTTTTTTATGATGGGCAAACCAAAAATTTGCTCTTTTTGTGTTATAATTTCAATATTCTAACAAATGGAGATATTCATGAACGAAAAAATTAAAGCTATTTGGGGTCAAGCAGTTCAGTTTGCGAATAAGACAGTATCAACAAACCTGGGTAAAGATTATTTTTTCATTCATGAACAAGTGGTTCGTGAAAAGTTTGCTGAACTGATTGTGAAAGGGTGTGCTGATGCGGCAGATATGGCACATGAAGCAAATTGCCCATATGTGGGAGACTATGTGGGTGAATATATGGGTTATGGTGAAGAAAATGGAGTTGCTACTTGGCGCTGCCAGGAAGCTTAATAAATAATAACCTATAGAGGTTTATATGAATAATAAAATTGTAGCTTTTTCAAAGCAGGCAATGAAACATGCTTTTGATATAAAGCATGAAGATAGAAGTTTGGATTATCATGCGGAATATGACAAAAAGTTTGCTGAACTGATTCTTCAAGAGTGCCTTCATATTATTGATGAAGAAGGATGTGGAGAAGGTGGTAGTATTAGAGCAATGAGAAAAATTAAAGAACAATTCAACATTTAAATTTCTTTTAATTAAGGGCAGTAAAATGGAATTTCCAAAAATTAAAGATAGTTCAGAAAAAGTAATTGATTATCAAATTATCGCTACAACAAATCGGTTAACTTTTGATATTATTTGGCAACATCCCAAAACCATGTATCGGGGAGATGATGATGGTGATTATTTTAAGTTTGTGGCGAGTAATGGCTATGAAGTTATTTCTCGTTCAAGAATGGATATTCAAACTGAAAGACTTTGGCTTTTAGGGGCAAAAGAAAAAGACCGTTCTGGTAGTATGGTTTTTTCTAGCAATGAAAAGCGTGATAAAGCACTAGAAGAGTTTCACAAAGCAATTAATGAATGGGTAATGTTTGTTAAAGGAATTAATCATTAATAAAAGAATTAAAGAGCTTATGCAACAGGCAACAGTAAGAGAACTTGTGCCTGGGGATTGGGGAAAGAAAGAAAGTGTTTATATGCTTAATCCAGAAAAATTTGCTGAGTTAATTGTTCGTGAGTGTGCGAAATTTTTAGAAGAAAACTCTGGTTATGATAATGCGAATAATTCTTGGCATCCGGAGCCAGAGGATTTACTTCAGAATTTCGGTTTTGAACCAGAAAAAGAGCAAAAAAATTATTGTCCTACTTGTGGTGAAGAGTGGAGCGGAACAAGTTGTGGTGCTGATGATTGTGGATTTATCGTCCGTTAATTAGGGGATTTAGATGTATAAAGTAGAGTGGTCAAAAGAAGGGTTGTGGTATACACATTCTCGAAAAGATGAGAAGGTTAAAAAAGAAAAGGATTGCTTTCCTTATTGGAACGACTCAACCAAGGACATAAGCTCTCTATTGTGGTTGCCCACAAAGACCGCCTTGCTAGATTCGGCTTTGACCTCATTGAATTCCTCGTTAAACAAAATGGGGGAGAGATCGTGGTTCTCGATTCAGATTTGGAAAAATCTAAAGAATCAGAACTCACTGAAGACTTGCTTGCCATCTTGCATCACTTCAGTTGCAGAATGCACGGACAAAGATCCCATCCTCAAAGCAAAAAAGATAAGAATCTATCCCAATGCTCAACAGAAAAATCTATTCCGTCAATGGTTTGGGACTTCAAGGAAAACCTACAACGATACAGTCAATCATCTCAATCTTCCCAAGGAACTGAGGGAAAAACATTGGATGGGAGCAGCCAAGATAATTCTTAATGCTTTGCCTGATTGGGCTAAATCAGTTCCTTATCAAGTCAAGAAAATTGCTGTTGAAGATGCTTATAAAGCTTTTT
>JACCDQ011773882.1_pt1 | contig 12936 bp, 22 predicted proteins | sample 7446031 | NCBI WGS metagenome assembly JACCDQ01 (sample SAMN15323442, study PRJNA562643) | freshwater metagenome | isolation source: river surface water | place: USA:Blue River Watershed | collected 2017-08-17 | reverse complement strand
TGGGTTGTCGGCTGCCTTGGTGCCGGTGTCCTGGCTGTCGCCAGGTGGCAGGAAGCGGGCGTCGAGGGTGCACTCCATGGTAGAGGGCGTGCCATCCACCTTGGTGAACTCGACCATCCAGATACCGCTCTTGAGCTTGGACCGGTAGTCGTCCTTCCTGAGCGAGGCTTCCTGCAGGAGGGCGTCAGGATCGATGGCGGGCTTGCCGTCCAGGAGGTTCTTGATGGCGTCGATGGTTGAGGTCATGTTTCGTCTCGCTTGAAAGGTTCGTCGTCAAGGATGCCAACGTCGGCGATGTGGTTGGCGAAGGCCACGAGGATGGCGCGAACTCGCTCGCGGTCCATGCACTCGTTGGCGATGCGGATCTCGCCCGTGTCCCGGTTGAAGCGGAAGTCGAGCTGACCGGAGCCGCAGCCCTTCCATCCCCAGTCAAAGTACGCGTTGCCCCAGTGGATGCCGTCAATCTCGGGCGGGTTCTCCGCCATCAGCTTCTTGCGCTCCTCGTAGGACATCATGGTTGTTCCCTGATTTCCATCTCAACACCATTCACGAACAGCTTGAGCTCGCAGATGCGGGCGCGGTAGCGGGAGGCATCGTACTTCTGATCGTATGGAACGTCTTCTAGCAGCTTGATCGCTTCCTCATCACCTTCCAGCAGCGGCACGACGTTCTTGTCGTATGGCTCGTACGCCTTCCACAGCGCATCGGCAAGCTTCGTGTATTTGGCGTGCAGCTCAATCAATTCCTGCTCTGAGCCAGCCGAGCATGCCTCCTTAGTCTTGAAGTCGGCATCACCGTGCTCATACTCGATCTCAAGCTTGTAAGGCCTTGTTGCCTTGGACTTTGGAACGAGGCGCTTCACTTGGCGAACCTCTTCTTCAGCAGAGCCGAGGCGACAGCGCCGTCGTACTCGCCGTTGTGGTTGGTCTTGAGCAGCCTCATGACGTCACCGACGGTGTTCATGCCTGCCTCGACGTAGCTGTCGATGATGTTTGCCAGCTCGTCAGCGGTCAGCTGCTTCGGCAGGTACTTCTCGAAGAGCTTGCGCTCGTCCACTGCCGTCAGGTAGGAGCTCGACTCCTGTGAGGCCAGGCGCAGCACCTCGTCTACGTTCTTGAGGGTCTTCTGCACGAAGGCCACGACGTCGGCATCGGTCGGCTCACGACCGGCGTTCTTCGAGAAGGTCTCAAGCTCACCGATGAGGGTCGTGAGGGAGGTGGCCGTAGCCGCGTCGCGCTGCTTGCGGGCCTGCAGCGCGTCTGCCTTGATGGTGATGTAGAGGCTCATAGCTGGTCGATGTTCCGTTGCTCGACGGTGGTCTGAAGATCAGGCCACCTGACAACTTCATTGTACACCACATCGTCCAAAAGGAGAACATGCAACGGTAGGTTGGGGTGGTGGCGGCGGTGATTGGTGGCGTGGTGACGCATGCACAACCTGAAGGCACCTTGCTTGCCCCAGAAGTTGCTCATCTCATTGAAGTCCACGGTGCTGGGTTCAATGCCCATCTGGCGGCAGCAGATCGGAATGATGTCGTCGTCGACGGTCAGGACCAGGTTGAGCTGGATGCCGAAGTGACGCTCGATCATCTCGCGTGTGCCGAGCGTGAACCCTTTGCGCTGTGCCTCGTCCCAGATGGCAAACGAGAAGATGTTGATGCGATGCGGTTGGAAGGACGCGATGACGTCCTTGATCTTCTGCGTGTTGATGAGCTCAGTGTTGAACCAGCCGTTGACAACGGGCGTGATGACCGTGTCTTCGAGATCGAGCCAGAGCTCGCGCCTCAGAGCTTCAGCTTGCTGGACAGCTCGTTCAGCTTCGCCATTTCTGCTCGTGTTGCCTTGCCGTGAGGGATCAGACATGTCTGGGCGAGCTCCTGTGTCATCATTCGCAGACCCGATTCGGACATCTTGGAAGCAACGATGACCTTTCGAGCAGATGGAGTAACGTCTTCCTGCGTGAAGAAGACGTACTGGTTCCCAGAACCCTTCTTTGGCTCAGGATAGAAGGCCTCTGTGAAGATGCCTTGGGCCATTGGGGTCAAAGTTGCTTTGTACCAAACTCGAATCGATTTATCTTGGGGTGTCATGTGGAGCCATGGGGTTGAGGGGCTCCTTACACCATAGAGCTATTCTAACACGCGCGATGGCGATTAGACACCCGAAGATTCAGGTTGACCGAAGAGCCTTGGCTGCAGCGGTGATGACAGCCGCAATCCGGCCGATGTCACGGAGCTGGGTGACGGTGTAGCCGTGCTGCTTGAGCAGGTCGTAGTGGCTCTTCACGCAGAAGTGGCACTTGCCGACGATGGAGGCAGCAAGAGCGTACGCCTCGAAGCGCACCTTGGTGGTGCCGCCGGCGGTGGCATAGGCGTTCATGCGCAGACCGGCGGGCAGGCCCTTGAGGTCAGCGTCGGCCGTCATCTCGACGTACGGGTACCACACGTTGTTCATGCCCATCAGCGCGGCGGCCGTCAGGGCTGGCACGTACTGGTCACCAGCCAGGTCCTTGAACGGCGAGGTGTCCATGTCGGCCGCGTAGGCAGCCGCAACGGCACAGGCCGCAGCTTCCACCGGGTCAAGGCTCGACCTCAGTACCACCGCGTCGATGTTGAGGCGGATGTCCTTGGCGAACTCGGGGATGGATGTCTTGAAGTCTTCGTAGGTCATTGCTGTCCTTTACAGGGTTTCGCCGCCGACGGCGCGGTTGCAGGCGCAGAGCTCGCCGGTCTGCAGGGCGTCGAGGACGCGGAGGGCTTCTTGAGCCGAACGGCCGACGTCGAGGTTGTTCACCGTGACGTGCTGGATGACGTTCTGCGGGTCGACGATGAAGGTGGCACGGAGAGCCGCACCATGCTTCGCGCTGAAGACGCCGAGACCTTCGGCCAGCGAGCCTTCACCGCGGAGGGTGTCAGCGAACTGCCAGTGACGGGTAGCCTTGAGGCCCTCGTGCGCGGCACGCCAGGCCAGCTTGACGAACTCGTTGTCGGTCGAGCCGGTCAGGAGGACGGCGTCACGGTCGTTGAAGTCGCCGACCAGCTTGTCGTACTCGACGATCTCGGTCGGGCAGACGAACGTGAAGTCCTTCGGGTAGAAGGCGATGATCTTCCACTTGCCGGGGAAGGACTTCTCAGTGATGGTCTCGAACGCGTCATCGGGCGTCGTCTTGCCAGGCTTGACGCCGGTGATGCTGAAGGCGGGAAGGGTATCGTAGACGGTCTTCATGGTGAGTTCTCCAAAAGGGTTATCAACGGAATTTACTGACTTGCTGTTGTCAGTAAGGATATTTTATAACGCTTTTCGACCTCGGGTGATTACCTTCCCGTATCTCGAGGATTAACTTTTTGTATTGGCCCGCATCTGTCGACCTGCCTCTTCGCGCGCCCAGCCCAGCTCGAGCAGCAGGTCGTTGACCTCCTTCTGTGCCTGACGCAGGTCAGAGTAGGCAGACCAGATGTCGCCAATCTTCTTGCTGTCCTTGGAGTAGGCGCGGTTGGCCTCACGAATGGCGTGACGTGCGGTGCGCACTTCACTGATGGCGTAGAGGTAGCGCTGAGCCCACTCACGGCGGTACAGCAGGTAGGTAGTCCTTGAGTTGAACGTGAAGGTCATGATTGCTCCTTGTAGAGGTTGTTGCAGATGTGCTTGCCAGTTTTGGCGAGGGTCTTCCACTTGATGCAGAAGCTGGTGCTGTCGATGCCGCCGAACATCTCGGCATTCGCGTGAAGCTCGGAGAGAGCTGTGAGAAGAAGGGCCGGAGCGAGGTCGTAGCGGGTGAACGTCTCGATGGTGGACGGCTTCAGCAGGTGAAGGTCCATGTCGTGCTGAATGAGGTCAGCGATGAGGCCGTCACCGCAGTGCACTCGCCACACCGACGCCGAGATTGCAGCGTGATTTGGAAAGTGCTGCTTCCCGTCCTCGTCAACCTGACGACAGAACGGTTTGCCCACGTCGTGGAACTCGTGGTAGAGCCACATCAGGGCAGCTGGCGGTTGGTCACACAGCAGCTTCTCCTGGTGGTCAAGGAACCACTGAGGCAGCTTCCAACCTGTGTGTCGACCTGTGATGAGGTCCTGGTACTTCTGAGCCACCGCCAGGCCGTGCTGGTGGATGGTCTGCTTCTCGTTCTGGTTGCACTGCCGCATCTTCTCCCGAAGTGCATCGAGCGGTGAACCTGTCGCGCGCGCTATTTGTGCGCTAATGCTATAATCCGCGCGCTGGTGTGCGGTGATCTACGACATGGTCTTACTCCGGAAAGTGGGTGTTGTGGTAGCTGAGGAGGTACTCGAGAGCCTTCGCGCGTGTTTCCCCACCAGCCTTGAGCCATTCGATGGCACCGGCCAGATCGCGCGTCTTAAACTCCTCCCCCTCCTTGTAGCTGAAGGCGAGGTTGATGACATGCAGAACGGACTTCCCTGGGTACGGCTTTAGCGTATCGATACCAAGCAGCTGCTCAGCACGGCACTTCGAGCACGACATAGGGAAGGCGGTGCAGTCGCCAACGTGGCTGCTCTTGAGTTCCTCGAGGTAGTGTTGCAGCAGCTCCTCCACCCGTGCATCTACTAGGCTCATCTCGTCGGTGCACCACTTGTTGGGGTCGAGCTCCTTCATCGCTTCCTCTTTCGCCTTCTCGGTGTCAAGAGTGGTATGCAGCGCGTAGTGGGCACTGAACATCTTGTCCTCGTAGATCTCGATCTTGAGCTTCAGGCGGAACAGTTCCACCTCGTGCGGTTCGAGCTCAACGATGGTGTCGAGCGGGTTTTGGGTGTAGGTGATCTTCATTCTGTCTCCTCGTTGTACTTGGCCTGCAGCTCGGTAAGCTGCTCCTTGACGTCCATCTCGAGGTGGTAGTCACCTCGCTCTTCAGCATCTCGCAGCACCTCAAGCAGCCAGGTGCGCTTGCGCAGGTACTCGGCGTACGTCATGCCTCCTCCTGCAACTTGGCAAGCTGGCTCTGCAGCTCGTCGATCTGCCGCTGCTTCTGCTCGCGATCGGCTTGCCGCTTCTTGGCAGCGACATCACCGAGCTTGGCACGGAGCTCGTCCTCATAGGCCTCAGGCCGGCCATCGATGATGTGCTGGCTGAGCTTGAACGAGCCTTCGATGCTGTCACTGTCACCGCAGCGGCCACGGTACCAGAGGTGGCACTCGATGACCGGCGTGTCGCTGGCACCCTCGTAGTAGCCACCCACCTCGAACTCGATCCAGTCGTAGTAGAAGAACGGACGGTAAGTGTAGTTCTCCTTCATGCCGAGCTCGGTGACCACCTTCTTCGTGATCTCGATCTGTTGCTTGGCCAGCGGCATGAGAGCCTCCTTCGCTTCGTCGAAGGCCTGGCTGGCCTCGTAGTAGGCGCGGGCAGCGGAGGTGGCGGTCTTGATGAGGTCGTTCATTTCGTGCTCCAAAGTCTGAGGTCTGAGAGATGGTACCGCCGCTCCTCGGTGAGCAGGCAGGCGATGGCCGTCAAGCCCCATTCTTGGTAGGGCTCGTGAAACTCCGAGGTGGGAATGCCGACGTTGTCGAGGCGCGTGCGCAGGTTCTCGAGCGCGTGCTTGTCTCGACAGGTCAAGGTGATGTAGGAAGGGTGGTGGTCGGCAGGGCGACCGTGCTGGTAGGCGTACTCAATGGCGGCGTGACCGGCTTGAATGGCCTGCTGCGCGATGGGGATATCGCGGCGAGAGATGGCATACAGGTAGGTTTTGGGAGAGAGGTTCTACACGATTGTCTCACTGGTTGCTTGAGCTCTTTCACGGCGCGGTGGCTCGTTCCCGCAGTTCATTGCCGTACCAGATGCTGAGCGGCCAACCCGCTCTTCTCATTCACGCGTATTTATTCTACTCCAGAAAGTCGGAGAAGGGTTCAGTTTGGTCAGGTCGACCGCGCTTCTGCTGCACTCGCATCAGCAGGTACAGCGCGTGCTCCGTGTAGCCGAGGCGCTGGGCGATGAAGGCCTCGCGCTCGTCCAGGTCGTTGCTCTCGTAGATCTTGGTGAGCAGCTCGCGGTCAGCGTCAGGAATGTTCTGAGCGAGCTGTTCCTCGATCTTGGCGTCCATGGCCGTCATCGAGGCCATGCCGTAGAGCTGTTGGTACAGGACGTTCATGCGAGTTCCTTGGGTGTACGACGACCAGCCTTTCGGCTCTTCACGAAGATGGCCACTTGAATCTTGCGGCCGAAACCAGCACGAGTGACTCGACACTTGTGGTAGGTACGAACAGATCCGAAGGGCTTCATGCTGCTCCTATTGGTGGCCGCGGTGGGGATCGAACCCACGACGCAGGAATTTAGAGTTCCTCGTTCTAACCACTGAACTACGCGGCCGATGATGAATTATACACCACAGGTGAGCTCAGACCCAGAACTTTGTGTAACGTTCAGGTGCTTTGTAACCAGGGTTGATCGGTGTAGGATCTGGCCGAACGCTGCAGAGGGAGATGTAGGTTGCTGCGGCGGGTGTGTCGGGTCTTATCTGCAACGGTGGTTGATTTGTCGTCTCACCAGCAAGCTGCCCAGTAGCCGTGTAGTCCTTTGAATGCAGTACTGCAACAACATTAAAACCGCACGCTGCGACTGTCAGAGACACAAATACAGCTTTCTCATCTGCTGGCGCATTTTTTCTGATAAGTCGAAAAATACCAGCAACAAGCATGTCACCGTCTTCGTCTATCATTGAAGAATACGTAGCCGTATCGGTTTCAAGGATGATGTCCCTGCTTTCAAAGATTCTAGTAAAATTGAAAGGTGTTTCTGGAAGAACTGCTCCACGCTGCGCCTGCGCTTGGGCAGACTGCGACGGCAAAATTAGAATCAAAATGAGAAGCAGGGAAATAACAGCCGCAAGAGCCAACAAGGCAGGACGGGAGATGCTCATCTTGGAGTTCCTTGCCGGTGCAGGAGCGGCCTTCAGCACGGGCATATGATGTGCGGCCGGAGCATACGAACTAGCGTCGTTGCGTATTTACGGCTGATGAGATCATTCTAACGCCAGCCGTCTAGCTGGCATTAATCTTTGCGCAGGTTGTACCAACCGGTATCTAGAATGTCCTGCAGCTCATCGAGCTGGCGACGCAGCTCCTTGATAGCTTCCTCAGAGCGCCTGATTTCCTCAGGTGTCATGATGTTACTGTCGACAATGATGATGCCAAAGTGGCCGTACTCCACTTCGGTTCCAGTCTCTTCCACCCTGACTTTGGCAGAACGGCCACGCTTGCTGATGATCTTCATGGCAGTTATTTACGGACCGCAAATGACTGCGGCCCCGAAGGGCCGCAGGACTATTGGTTTACAAGGTGGTCAACCCCGCCGGGAGCTGGTTTTTAAGCAGCGATCCGGAAGTTAGCATCGTTTGCAGATACTGGTTTTTCGCCGATTACGTCGGTCGACTCTCGAGCGCCTACACTGTTACTATTCTGTCGGTCGATTACCATTATCACCCCCATCAGAAGACCACTGTATGGGCTTTTGGTGGAGGTGCCGGGATTCGAACCCGGGTGTCGCCAGCCTTTCTCAGTTCGGTTTACGCTGTTTTCCAAAACCTGGGTTTAAACGCCCAAGCACCAGATCTTTTGCCCTCTCATCATTCAAGCTTAGCAGGAAGTTCGTACTACCATTGTTGAACCATTTCTTGCCGTAGGTATTGTTGTTTTTGTTCTTCTGATTTTCTGCCCACTCCTTAGATAGGATCCAACCATCTGGTTGCTGATCCCTCTTGAATCTTTTCTTGTTTCCAGATGCATCCCTGTAAATGCTAGTTCCAAACGCAGAATTCAGTTCTTTTTGCTGGTGCCCTATCTTGAGGTAGGTATCTTTCTTCTTTGTAATTGCCGCAGCTGAAGCTGATGCCTCCTGAGCCTTTCGTTGATTGTTTCTGTTTAGCTGCCAGTTTGTTCCAGTTTTGCAATTTCTCCAAGGATTCTTATCGCCGCTCGCATTTTTCCCGCCTAATCTTTGGGCTTGGCGGATTACATCTTCTCGCCCAATTATACCGCTCAGACCGAGCCACGCTATTCTATCCTCTTCTCGGCCATATTTCTCGAACAACTCTTTGTGCGCCTCGGCGTGTTGCCTGACCGTCAAAAGCTCGATGTTGGATTCATCGTCTGAGCCGCCCACGTGCTTCGGGATTTTATGGTGTCGATGCATTACCGTCATGCATCTATTTATAGGCGGGAATCGAACCCGCGTCCAGAAGCCTTCAAGTCACTCCGAATTACGACAATCACCACAGAACCGCTGTGGCGCCGGTTGTCTATTTACCACCGGTCAGGCTTCTCGCCCCAAACCGGACTTCCTTCCAGGCCGAACCGCCAAGCGTGTATGTTCGACAGCGTGAAGAGCGCCGACGTGACCTCAGGCGGCCAGCCGATCCGCTTCTCCTGGTCCGTCAGCAGCCAGCGCGTGAACTTGTTCTGCAGCTCCTGCGTTCCCCACAGCAGCTCGATCTGGCGATGGATGCGCGGGTAGGTCTCCTTGATGACCAGCGCGGCAGGGCGGTCCTGCTTGAGCTTTGCCGGCTCAGCGCGCGTGTCAATGAAGTTGGAGTCTTCCCAGATCGGGAACTGCGGGACGGTGTCCTCGAAGTCGATCTTGCCAAGAACAGGGAATGGTGTCATGAGAACCTCTTCTCGTCGGCCTTCTTCTGAACTGCATCGTGCTTGTCGCACAGTGTCTTGATCCAGCTGTTGCCGCGCCGCTCACCTGGCTCACCGCACACCTCGCACTTGGCATCGGTGGCGCTCTCCAGCAGGACTACGATGGCGCGAACTTTCTCAGCCAGCTCGTCGCGCACCCCGTCGTCGGCACGAGGCCACTCATCTTCGTCTTCTCCTACCTTGCTGATGTGGTAGTAGAAGCGGATTGAGCCGAACTTCTCCTTGATCTGCTGGATGTTGAACTTGTAGCCAGGCGCGGACTTCATGATCTCGCTGATCTGGTCCATCGCCGCCAGCAGGTCCTCCCACCAGCCAGGCCCAACTTGGTCGCCGATGTGTCGCCCGTAAAGGTGGGCGTAGGGAGCCTTGAGCTCTTCCCAAATCTCCTCGAGCCGCTTGTACTCGGTGCCCGTGTAGTCGCAGAAGATCCGGTCCTCGATGGCGATGGCTTCGTCGATCAGTTGTCGCATGAGTTGTCTAGTTCGATGTAGTACTTGCGGATGGTGCGGAGCGTGCCAGATGGGTCGCGATCCGACAGGGCGCTCAGCACGATCAGCCTGTTGCTGTAGAAGATGAGACGCGGGTTGGTGTAGACCAGCTGCTGAGACATCGTGTTGATGATGAGCCGATCGGGCTCATCGCCGAAGCCGCCGATCTTGTCAGTCCAGACGATGGCCGCGTGGCTCCTGAACTCGATCTTCGTGTGTGTCAACTGAAGCTTGAGGTCCTCACCGAGGGTGAGACCACCAACATCCTCAGCGTCATGAATGGTGACAATCGTCATAGCACGTACCTGTCCCGCAGCAGCATAGCAACGGCCCGCTGCAGCGCAGGAACCGAGCCTTTCTCAACCTCGATCAGAAGACGCTCAACTTCCCACGACTTCCACTTGGCTTTCGCCAGCTCCATCACCTCAACCGAGCTGTGCCCCTGATCGCGCGCCCAGCTCATGCAGCTCCTGACGTATTCGTTCTGGTCTTGACCGAACGAGAGGTCAGGCATCTCCTGCAGAATGCGGCGCTGGGAATGGGTGAGGTTCATGGTGCTATTCTACTCAGCTGGCTGACCTCGTGTCAGATGCCCGCAGGTTCGAGGAAGCTCACCGGCACTCGGTGCTTGGCAGCATGCTCGAGCTCACCGCGCACGCCCTTGGAGACGTTGTAGATGTCGTCCATCGCGTAGACCGGCTTGCGCCAGCCTTCGTACATCAGGACCCACACCTCGTCGCACCGCTCGATGAGGCGGCGGCAGTGGTTGCCCCATTGCTCCCAGTTGGCCTCAACCACCAGGTGCGGCAACAGGCAGTAGTCCTGCACCATCGGAGCCACGAACGTGTGGTCCGGGTACTGCTCGTGCAGGCGCGCGAGGTCCTTGTAGACCGCCTCGCGCATCCGACCGGTCTCAGCGCTTTCGCGCAGCGTCGAGCCCGCGGTCGGCATGGCGATGAAGATGACCTTGCCCGGCGTCATCTTGGAGGTGTTGATCGGGCGCTTCATGGTGTGGTGATGGTGAAGGGGTACATGATGGAGACGTGCTGTGAAGGCGGCACGTCGTCGAAGATCGACCAGTCGTACGGTCGACTGGCGTTGAACCGCTTGATGCGGTCCGCGATCTCCTCTGCGGTCAGCAGGCGGGTGGTGTCACAGCACTGCTTGGCGTAGAAGGGGTCAGGCCCTTCAGCCTGACCCTTGACTTCGTTCGCCGACATCAGACGGCAGCCCGAGCGCGGACTTCGTCCAGCGTCGTCTTGTTGAAGATGGTGCCGTCGCTGTAGACCGTCTGCATCACCTCGATCCACTCGGGGTTCAGCGCCTCCACCGCCTCGATGGTGACCGTCTTGAACTCACCAGTGGCTTGGTTGCGCATCAGCGTCAGGCGACCTTCCTTGCTGCGCTTGCCCTGGTCGGTGACGGGGTTCTTGCTGATGCCGACCCAGCCTTCGCCGTCCACCCACACCGCGCTGGCCTTCTGCGCGAACTTGTACGTGTCGCGGTTGACCTTCTGCAGAAGAGCACCACCGCTGCCGAAGATGACGTTGTCGGCGCTGTAGCCCATGGCCAGGATGTTGCCGAGCAGGGTCTTGATGGCCATGTGATCGACGCCGTCACCTTGGATGATGCCGACGCTGTTGATCTTCTTGTAGCCCTTGGCCGTCAGCGTCGTGCCGAAGGCTTCTTCCTGGATGCGCAGGATCTTGGGCACGATCTCCATCATGTCGCCGCTGTCGGGACGGAAGACGACCTTGGCACCGCTCTGGATGACGAGGTCCTTCAGCTCGGTGCACAGCAGTCGGGCGGCGCGAATGCAGTCGTAGCCGTCGATGACGATCGAAACGATGCCGCCCTTCTTGCCGAGGCGCGTGATCTGGTGCCGCAGGTAGGCCAGGTCGCCACCGCCCTTGTCGTCGCGCAGGCTGAAGGAGCACTGCACGCTGTGCTCGGTCGCCGGCACCGAGAAGGCCGCCATGCCGTTGCTCGGCTTGTAGTAGAAGTTGGCCGCACGAACACCCTCGATGGTGTCGGAACCCATGAAGTTGACGAGGTGGGCGGCACCACCGATCTCGGCCTGCTCGCCGCAGGTAACGCCGCGACCGCCGAAGTCGTGCAGAGCGAATGGCAGGAGACCCATGTCGGCGCCGCTGATCTCGTAGAAGCGCTTGATCTCGGTCTTGATGTCGTAGTCCATCGACGCGATGGTCGTCGGGTACCAGAAGCCGCGCTGCAGGGCGGTCTCGAGGTAGCTAGACAGCCAGAAGAGGTCAGGATCGACGCACTCGATGGTCACGAGGGCGTTGCCGCTCGGGACAGGCATGCCTTCGGGGACGGCACGGATGCGGACGGGCAGGTAGCCACCGTAGGTGCGAACGACCTTTTCCCAGCCCTTGCGGTTGAACGGCTCGCCATGCGCCGCCGCGAAGGCCTCGGCTTCATCGATGTGCTCCACCGTGACCTGCTCGGTCAGGAACTTCTCGATCCACATCTGCAGGCCGAACGGCACGATGATGTGCCGGCCACCGGTGCGGGCCTCGATGTACGAGAACATGCCGGTGACGTTGTCGGGGTAGGAGAAGGCGTGGGACAGCTTGTAGCTGTCGGTGGCCAGGATGGGGTTGAATGACAGTCGGGACATGGTAGAGCTCCTCTATCCATTGCCTCAGGCTCGTTGCCGTCGGCTGGTTACGAATGCTGCGGCCGTAACCTTACCGCATAGGTGCATTATACACCAAGTTGGTCAACCGTTGTTGCGGTTGGACCTCGAGAAATGTAACGAACTGGCAGACCTACCTCACGTGTTACAAGTGCCGGCAGGTCTTCCGACTTGATGGTCCGCTGGTGGCCGGCACCGTCGTATACCACCAGTGGGGTTGATTCGATCTGATCCATGCAGGTCAGCGCGATGACGGCGTCCTTCAGCTCGATGCCGCAGACGTCGGCTCGGCGATAGCTTCGCTGCAGGTCGGCCTGGATGTAGTGCCTCAGTTGACGGAGGTCCAGCGGCGCGTAACGGAACGATCCCTGCCACTGGTTGTGAACGTTTGTCTGGTCCTCGAGCAGCTGCTCGGTGAAGATGACGCCTTCGTTGTTGAGTGGGCCGGCGCCGTGGCGGGTGAGGTAGGCGCGTGTGACGTATACCGGCTGCAGCTCCTTGATGCCCATGTCAGCAGCACCCTCGATGGCCTGCGGCAGGCCCGTGATTGAGCGCGTGACGTGAGGAAACTCGCCAAGCTCCTCATCGAGCGCCAGGCCTTGAGCACCTTCGAAGACGACCGGCTTAGGATCACCCGAGGGCGTGACGTCGTACACCAGCTCCATCTCCTGCATGGCGCTCATCAGGCGATCGGCGTGTGCCTCGTAGTCGTTGTTGTGCAGGATGTGGCCGGTGTTGGTGTGAAAGCTCTCAGGTAGGTCCTCGAGGCCGAGCTGCTTGAGGCGCAGTGGTACCCACTCGGTGTGGATCTTCTGCAGCGTCCGCACCAGGCCCTTGAAGCTGCCGGTCTTGACGTCGCCGGCGGAAAGCTGCCACGGCTCGAAGTTGTCCCGCGCGTACATGTCACGCGTGACCGTCTCATTGATGCCAAGGCCGCAAGAGCCGTGGCGGTTGTTGCCGCGCGCCATCTCGATCGCGGCGTTGATTGCCATGTCGAAGATGGTGGTGACGCGGGCTGTGCTCCTCACCATGACGTCGGGAGTGTAGCCCTTGACGCGAAGGGCCTCCATCTCCTTGGCGAAGAGGTAGGGGTTGACGATGAACTCGCTCGTGAGGTAGGTGTCGGCACCAGCGAAGGTGCC
>JACCDQ010894460.1_pt1 | contig 12941 bp, 13 predicted proteins | sample 7446031 | NCBI WGS metagenome assembly JACCDQ01 (sample SAMN15323442, study PRJNA562643) | freshwater metagenome | isolation source: river surface water | place: USA:Blue River Watershed | collected 2017-08-17 | reverse complement strand
GGAAATGGGACGAGGCATTCGATAAAATATGATTTCTTGGACAATTGATTTTCATGAAACCTAATCATCGCAATTATAAAACCAAACGCCTCATCACAACAAAACCACATAGATGTGGGCCAGTTTACAAAAATAAAAAACCCAATTCCTTTTACAGAATTGGGTTTCCCTGAAAACCATCGAGACGCAAGCACAACAAACTTACGCTTCACACGAAAGAAAGACTACTGACCGATAGCTGCATGAACCGCTTTATCAGCTTGAACAATACCAGCACCAAATTGGTTTGTGTCGTTCGGAGCCAATGCGTGAGCAGTTGAAGTCAAAATTTGACGAACTTGAGCTGGAGTCAAATTTTTATTAGCTGAACGAATCAATGCTACAACTCCAGCTACATGCGGAGTAGCCATCGAAGTACCGTCAAAAGAAGCGTAATCTGAAGCCGACAACGAAATATCAGCTGTCGCTAATCCACCTTTAGACAATGCCTCTGCTAAAGCCAGGCCTTCCGTTTTTTCGATCATAACAACTGGCAAGTTCAACAATGAACCGTCTTCAGTCAAAGAACCTTGCATAAGGCCTTCTACGTTATTGTAAATCAATACGCCCGCAGCTTTCGCAGCAATTGCATTTTGCACCTTCTCAGAAAATTTAATTTCTCCGCGGCTTACAAGAGCAAATTTTCCAGCCACGTTAACTTGAGAAAAATCAGAAGTTTTTCCAACTCCTGGAACGGCAACGATTTGATTGCTTACTGGAGTCGAAAATAATTCTGTTCCAGCGAATGCCGCGCTTTTAACCGTTTTTTGAACACCCGCCAAAGAAAGTGTTACAACGCTTTCACGACCAGTTCCTCTTGGTACCGATGAAATCACAGCCGCACCCGGAGCAGTTACATCAAGTTCTGGGCCCCATTGAGAGAAGTTTGTCTTAGCCAAAGTCGAATCTAAAGCTCCGACAGCAACAACAGATGGAAAGGCCGCAGGAAAGCTCACTCCACAGTTAGAGGGTTGAAATGGATTATTCGAACGACATTTTGGATCTTTTTTATCGTAAGAATAATTTGGTTCAGCAGCACTGTTTCCAGAAGCGGCCACAACTACGATCCCAGCACGATCAGCTTTTTGAACTGCAGTTGATTCAGCGCCATTTCCGATTGGTCCACCTAATGACATGCTGATTACATCAACCTTTTGTTCGATAGCCCAGTTAATACCATCAACAACTGCAATATTGCTGCAGCCTTCAAGACCACAAACGCGACCAGAAAGAAGCTTAGCTTTTGGAGCCACGCCAGTGAATCCAGTTTGCTCATTGTAAACACCTAAAACCGTTCCAGCACAGTGAGTTCCGTGACCTTCTTGGTCAGCGAAATCGTTTGGATTAACGGCTCCGGTGTTTGCATCTTCAACAAAGTTTTGACCTTTTTCGAAGTTACCTGCAATAGAAGGATGTTGTGCATCGATTCCCGTATCTAAGATTGCAACGCGTGCATTTGCACCCGCAGCAGAATCAGCCCAAGCTTCACCAGCGTGAACAGCAACGATACCCCAAGGAGTTGCGTCACCTACTTTAAGAACCGGAGTTGCATCTGCACCATTATTTGGAGTTTGATCTACGCCACTTTCAGTCATAAGCATCAAACGATTAACACGCGCAATTTTGAAACCATTAACTGGTTTTGGAGCTGGAGTGAATACTTCTTTTTCAACCATCGCTACTTCTGGATGATTGCGAAGAGTTTCGATAGCTGCTGCATTTTTTGTTTTCAAGATTAATGCATGCACATTCTTTAAAGACTTCTGCATCATTTGAGATGAAGCTTCGTTCATTTTAAAGTATTGGTTCATCGCTTGATAACCTTGCTCACTTTTAAAAGTGATCAAATAACGATCCTTCGCCAAAGACATTTGCGCAGTTAATGTGATTGCAACAAATGATAATGCTAATTTCATATTCCCTCTTTCCGTAGGTTTATGTAGACCAAAGTCTTGTGTGGAAAAATTTGAACCCAAAATGGAACTTTTTTCAAAATTATTTTTAAGTGGAATTTCAACAGGTTACAGAAAACTTAAAAAGTGAAATAATCTGTCATACTAAAGAGGTTCCAAAATGGAACCCAAAACAAATTAAATGACCAACGAAGTTAAAAAATAATAAAGGCTTCAACAAAGTATAATTAATTTTTATAGGCCGTCTTATTTAACAAGCAAAAAAAATCTCAAACCAAGCCTGCGGCGCGTTAAGCGCTGTTAATCAAAACAGATTCTAAAACTTGAAATCTCTGGCCATGACAGTTTTGCGGCCATCAGCCCGAGCGCTTTCGACAGCCTCATCACACTGCCTTCGAATCAAGTCGGACAGCTTCTGACTGACCTCTTCGGATGTATTCATATCGCTGATATCGCGAATATATTGCTTCATCTTCGAGACAACAACCAACACCTCATTTGACATAGACGACTTTTTCAACCCCGTAGGCTGACTTAGCGAAACACCCGACAAAGGAGTATTTGAAGTCACAAGAATTCTTCTCTGAGGTTGCAAATTCGCGTTTAAATTTTGCGATGGAGTATTTTGCTCAGCGACGGCCGGAGATTTTTTTTCAATCGCACCAGCATCACGATGCCTTGCACCCGGAAGATGAACTTCCCAACAAGGTATGCTACAAAAGACATAACCCGTTCTTTGCCCCGTGCAAGTTGAAACACTGCACTCATAATATTTCGCGCTTAAAGCAATTTCCTTTTTGCACGTGCTGCATTTTCTCCAAAAACTTTGCTGTTCCATTTTACAGTGCTCCTTGAGTTGATTTTGAATTTAAATTTCGAGAGGCCTCTTTCCATTTTTTCATGAGGGTCTCGACGGATATAATTGTATTTTGATTTTGGTAAGCAGCCCGCACATATTCTTGCGAAATCAGATCAAGAACGGTTTCTAGTTTTGGAAATTGCTTCTGCAGGCGGCTCAACACCTGAAGAGGCGTTTCATTCGGTTCAGCCTTGAACCCATTCTTTTCGCTCCAAACTTCGATGATCAATATCAGTTCATGCATTTGGTGCCGAAAAGAAAATCTATTTTGACGACGACTTCGACTGTAAAAATAAAATCCAATCAAAATCGAAAAAACGATTCCAACTAAAACGCTATTGCCTTTCAATCTTTTTAGATAATCGAGCTGAGCTTGCAAATCATAGTTCAAAAGCAATAAAGTCCAATAGTAATTCAGATTTTCAAATGCCTGCGTGATTTGATCTATGATATTTCTAAACCCCTGTGGGCGCCGCCAAGATTTATCTTTTGAATATAGTATTTGCTCATCTTCAGATAATGAAAAAAATTGTTCTCCCCCTAAAGAAAGGCGAAGCGGAGACACCCAACCTGTTGGATCAACGCGAACCCATTTGCCGTCTATCCCGATTTCGACCCACGCGTGGGCATCTTTCTGCGAAACCTTCCAAAAATTTCCCAATTCATTGTACTGCCCGCCTTGATATCCCAAGACGACCCGAGCTGGAATATCCAATGCGCGAGCCAAAGTCCCTAAAGCCGAAGCATAATGCTCGCAAAACCCTTTTCTACGCTCAAATAAAAACTCATCAAGATTATTTTTATAGACACCGGGCTTAAGAGTGTACACAAACCCTTTTTCAGTGAAATATTTTTTTAAAGCATCCAGGCGACCTTTGAGGGTCGGATTTTTATTTTTAATATCTTCAATTAAAGCCTTGGCTTTAGGAGGCAGCGGGGCCGACATATTCAAATATTTCTTTAGATTTGGGGGGTCTTCGACATCGGCAATTAAATTGTGATTGAAGGCTGCAATTCCTTCAAATTGAACTTGTTGAGTCGAAAGATCGACTAAAGAAAAGTTTTTATGTTGCATTTCAACCACGGGCGATGAGGCCGACCGAATTGATACTGGGTGCTCAAGAACAAAAATATTTTTTAAAGTCTGAGGTTCTAAAATAATCCGATATCGTATACCTGGTTCATCAATGTCATGACTCGTTCCGGATACAACTTTTTCGACTACTCCTTTTTGCCAACTGAAACCGTAGGATACGTTAAGTACCGCTCCACGCCAATACAGCTCTTCGCTATTCATTGAGCTGTTTTGAAAATCAGCGCGAAAAACAATTTGATTTTGCAAATTCATTTCACCTACGCGCCATGGATTTAGGTCTTCGCTGAATCCTGATTGCGCAAATACCTTCTGAGCCTGTTTAGATTGAAAAATGACAAATCGTGGAAACAGAAAAAACAACAATGCAAACACAGGCAAAGATTTTAAAGCTAAATGCCCCAGGTATTTAATTTTATTAATCTTAGAGTTTTGCAATAAGGCCATCCACAAACCGAAAAATGAAATCAATGCCGGAATAGTCCAAATAAAGTCTAAACTAAAAACAGATTTAATCACGACCAAAAGAAAGCCCAACAGCACCAAAAACAAAGAGTCTCTTTCGGTGCTGTAGTTCAGAATTGAAAGTGACGCCAACCCCAATAGTACCGTCGTTGATTCTTCTTGGCCTAGAATCGTTTTATACTGAAGGTAAACTAATAAAAAAATTAAAACTCCAAAAATGGGGGTAATTTTCGATGACAACTTATAGATATTAAATTTTTCAAAAAGAAATCGCCATGCTATTAACGAGATCGAAAAAATAGAAATCCATAAAGGCACTTCCGTGGTTGCTATCAATATTGAAAGAAGCAGTGAAAAAGCCAAAGCTCTGTTGGCAAAAAAGCTTTTATTCATAAACCTCTTCTTCTTTCAAAAGAGCTAGCTTTTCCATGCAGAGCTTATAGTGATTATTTTGACTTCCGTATTCTGTTTCAAATTTTTTAATTTTTAAGCAATAAGTTTCTTTGCGTCGATGACAAAGATCAATCCAAAGTGCAATTTGAGATATTCGCTCTTCAAATCCGTTTAAAGATGCAGTCATTTCCCAGTCAATGTAGATTTTTTTATCTCCGGATGTTTCAAAATTTTTCACTAAATGTTTTTGATGTTTTAGACTTCTCTTCCAATCGATTCTCTGCGGGGGATCCGATTTTTGAAATTCACGAAAATCACGAAACAAGCCCTCATCTTTGGCTTGGGCATCTGACTCATTTTCAGAATGACTTCCAAATCGCGTCGGAATTTGCTCGACACCTTTTCGTTCAGGATAGACAAAAAATTCGGTGGTTTCATCATAATACTTCCAAGCCCGAAGCATACGAAATGGAAATTTACTTTCAATCTGTAGGCGCGGCATAGAATAGCGACCTCGCCTTTCAGGTACCCAGTGGAAGGCTACTAATTTTTCAAACTGCACTTCTTCAATCAACTTCATCACATGCGAAGCATTTTTATTAAACATCCAAAAAGTTTCTTTTCTAATGAGACCAACCTCAATATCCCAGATAGGTTTTGAATGATCACGACTTGAAACTAAAAGATCTACCCGGCTTTCGGTATTGGCAAAAAAGTGATCTGCTTGTAGCCGATGAATTTGAAAAAGATCAACGTTTTTATTGGTAACAAGCATTCCCGTTAGAGCCATCGAAATCAAAAAAAATACGAAAAAATAAAGTAAATTATTGGCGTAACCAATCGCCATAACCAATAGAACAAATGAAATTCCACCAAAAGCAAAACCAAATCCGGTCGGAAAAATATAGGTGCGATGACTTTTTAGCTTTTCACCACTAGCGAGGGACCGGAGTTTGCTTCTCAAGAATCCGGGCCCATTCGCGGCCTTGGCGTAACCCATGAGTTCCTCCTAATCGATGCCCTAACGTTGGCAATAAAACTGATTGAATATCTTCAGGTTTAACATAGTCGCGCTTTTCAAGATAAGCCCAAGCTTTTGCCGCTTTAACCATAGAAATTCCGGCTCGGGTTGAAATCGCACCTCCAGCAAAATCAGGCTTGCGCGTATTTTCAAGCAATAGCCCCACGTACTCAGCCACGACTTCAGACACATGCACTTGATCGACTTGCTTTTGAATTTCGATCAAATCTTTAGCAGTCAAAATAGACTTTAAAGAATTGATTTTTTCACGTGGGTTTTGCGATTGAAAAATTTGAACCTCGGTCTTTTTTGAAGCAAAACTTAGTTCAAGACTGAACATGAAACGATCAAGCTGACTTTCTGGCAACGGAAACGTCCCCAGACTTTGATGTGGGTTTTGCGTAGCGATCACAAAGAAAGGCTCTGGCAGATTCCAAGTTTTTCCATCTAGCGATACTTGCCCCTCTTCCATAGCTTGCAACAATGCACTTTGAGTTCGAGGGCTGGCTCGATTAAGCTCATCTGCCAGTATCAACTCGGCAAACAAGGGCCCTTGGTGAAAATGAAATTCTTGATCCTTAGGGCTAAATATATGGCCCCCTAGAATATCACCAGGCAGTAAATCAATTGTGAATTGAATTCGATTGGTTTTTAAGCCAAGTAATTTCCCTAAGGTTTGGACCAACGTGGTCTTTCCAACTCCAGGAACATCTTCAATCAGAAGGTGGCCACCCGCTAGTAAACAAATTGTTGAAAGTCGAATCGCTTCTTGTTTATCTAAAAAAATTGTCGAGGTCGTTTCCATCAAAGCATTAATCTTATTGTGCATAGAAAAATAGTTTCGCCGATATTCAATCACTTGGGGAGTCTGGCTGAATCGATTAAGACTGGACGATTATCGAGACAAAAAAAGACTCTATTTGAGTCTTTTTTTGTCTTAATCTTCAAATTTGAACATGATGCAAAGTAAATATTTTTACTTATAGTTTTCAGGAAACAATTGACGTTCGACAGTTTCAATTACGATATGCACAATTTTAATATGCAACTCTTGAATTCGATCTGAGGTTTCACCTGGAACCACGATCGCTAAGTCAGAAAGATCTTTCATGGCTCCACCACCACGCCCAATAAGCCCAACCGTTTTTATCCCTTTTTGTTTAGCCACCTCAAAAGCTCGAATAATATTTTTTGAATTGCCACTTGTTGACAACCCCACAATCAAATCGCCTTGACGTCCAATACCTTCAAGCTGACGCGAAAAAACGTACTCAAAACCGTAGTCATTGCTAACACAAGACATATGGCTAGCATCCCCTAATGCTAGAGCTCCGATCGGACGTCTTTCTTTACGATACCGCCCCGTCATTTCTTCAGCGAAGTGCATCGCATCGCAGTGACTTCCGCCGTTACCGCAAGAAAAAAGATTTCCACCTTTCTTAATGGTTTCAGTCATCATTTGCGAAAATTGAGCACAACGATTTAAATTTTCAGGAGTCGAAATAAATTGGTTAAGACACTGTTGAGCATCTTCTAAACTTTTTTTCCAGGCTGTTAATGTTTCCATAACAACATCTTCATCGATTTTAGAAGAATCGGCAATGAAAGATGGGATTGCGTCAAAGAAAAAGATCTTCTCATAAAAAAAAATGCAAAACTATTTAGAATTCATCAAGCGGTTGCGGATTCTTTCTAGTTAGATTGCTCCATTTTATCGGGTAAAACTGTAATTGTGATGACTTTTTCAGCCCCCGTAGAATCTTTGACCGTCACTGTCGCATCACCCGGAGCATTCGGTGAAATATAAGTTGCAGTATTTCCTTGATAGCGAATTAAGCCTGCCGAAGTTTTAAATTTATACGGAGGCTTTCCACCTTCGACTTTAATTTCATGCTCTTGATCTAAGGTCGTTTGCAATGACCTTGGCAACAAATTCATCTGCGTAGCCGATTGTTTTTTAGCATAGACAGTTGAACACAAAATAAAAATTGTAAAAAAAAGTTTTAATCTTGTCTTCATAACTCATTCTACTTCAAGAGACAGACCAAAAATGCCGCCCAAGCTGAATTAAATTCGACATAATAAGCGCTGAATCCAACAGATCGGCAATACATTAGACAGCAAATGAGCCTCCAGAGCCTAAGTTATGGATAACAGTATTCAAATTGAATGGGCTATTCAACCTATTCAGTTGACCAAAGGTCTGACAGTCATTCTCATTGTGAGATCAAAGAAAGCTGTTCACGGCGTATTAAAGAAGCTGACTCTTCCTTAAGATCGAATACCACAATCGCCTTTCCGGATAATATTTGCTTGCGAACGTGTTCATGCTTCTGTTCAAGGGTGTATTCACTGCGCCCGTAGTCAGTGCCTTCGCGCAATATGAATTCATCAATAAGGCCTATCAGCGCTTCTTCTGATAACTTTTCAAATGGAACAATCACGAATTTTGGCTCTTCAGAGGCTTCTTTCATTCTTAAAAAGATTTAGCAAATAAAGAAACCACTGTCTACACCAAGAAGCATCTGACTAACTTGAAGTTTTTAAGTTTTTAGATCCAGACTTATCTGAGCCGCCAGCCAGTTGGTGTGCACGCGGCGGCTATGGGGCGACATTTTCAAAAATGCTTCGATGATCCCGCATTTTATTTAAAATAAGTCTCGACAATAACCGCCACAAACAAATTATTTCAACCAAGCACTTTTATGATCTGTTACATATTGACTGAATCGAATAGGCTTGCGTCCGGTGATTCTTTCTACACTGTCTGTAATTGCAGACGAATAACCAAGTTTGAAAAAATTTAAAATCATCAGGAGAAATTCAGAATAATCTTTCGTTAATCCTGCTTTAAGTAAACCATCTAACATGCTTTCGGGTGAAATATCTTGAAATGTGATTTTCTTTCTTAATATTTCACTCATAATTAAAGCCACTTCGTCGTGATTCAATGCTTCTGATCCCGTCAGAACAAAGGCTTGATTATCAAACTGAGAAGTTGTTAAAAGTTTGGATGCGGTTGAAGCGATGTCACGCGCGTCAATGAAACTTCCTTTTCCATCTGCTACGGGTAAGTAAATTTTTTGATCTTGAAGAATTCCTTGCAGCCAAAATGAATTAAAATTTTGCATAAACCAATTCGGGCGAATGATGTTGTATATTAGACCTGACTTCTCTAAGAATTTTTCAGCCTGTCTGAATGGGGCTTCATCTACAGCATCAGCTCCCATCGCCGTCATCAGAACAATTTTTTTAATATTTTTTTCTTGAGCTTTTTTAATGATAGGAATCAAAATTTCGTGTTGATTTGTTGGCCCCGGAGGCGAAAGCAAAAAGATTTTTTCAACCTGAGAAATGGCCTGATCAAGCCCTTCTTGAGTCAGCAGATTCAAATGAACCTCGTCAGCTTTTTGAACCTTTTTACTTGTCGCTTTGAGGACCTGTTGGCCCAATTTAACCAATTCATTCACTAGGTGCGACCCCACAGTGCCATTAGCACCAACTACTAAAATTTTAGACATATAGATCTCCTTGGTAAGATACTGTTTCAGTATGATCTAAGTATAACCTATTTTATTAGACTTAAAATGCATATAAGTCCATTAATCATGTCTTAAAGTCTATCTTGTTGTACTATAATTCATATTCGAGTATGATCACAGGATGGACTTACTAGCAGATGTTCTTAAAATGGCAGGACTTAAAAGTCGCCTTCTGGTTCAAAGATCAATGTCATCAGGACAGCTTTCAAAATTTCCTTGCGATCGAAGTTTTGGTTTTCATGTTGTAGTTCAAGGTGAAGTTCAATTGAACTACGGTTCAGACAAAAAAATAACTTTACGTTCAGGCGATATTGCTTTGATGTCACGAGGTGTTCATCATCAAATCAAAAACATGGGTGCGTCTGAAGCTACTTTGGTTGGAGGAGTCTATCAACTTTGGAATGAACCCATTCATCCATTTTTTTCAGAACTTCCAGACTGGTGGGTTTTAAAAGCTTCAGAAATTTCAACTTATGATTCAATTTTCGAAACACTGAAGATTCTAAGTCATGAAACCGCTAGTCTAGAACTGGGCTCAGAAACGATTATGCATAGTTTGCTTGATATACTTTTCAATTTGATACTTCGCAAAATCGTAAAGGCCTCTGCCGAAATAAAAAAATCAAATTGGTCAAAAGCCTCTCAGGACGAAAAAATATCTGAAGCCTTAAAATTGATGCATCAACAGTATCAACAAGCTTGGACACTTGAAGAGATCGCGCACCAGGTAGGTCTATCTCGCGCAGGATTTGCACAGAAATTCAAAACCGCATTGGGCGATACCCCACTTAACTATTTGGCTGCCGTTCGTATACAGCAAGCCATGCGCCTTTTAACAGAAGAAGATCATAAAATAGAATCCATCGCAGCCACAGTAGGCTATTCTGATGCCTTCAGTTTTTCGAAAGCTTTTAAAAAAAGAACCGGGCAAAGCCCGATCGCCTTCAGAAAGAAAACACGAATTGCCGCTCAAAATTCGGTCATGTTTTAAGATCAGAATGGAAACGGTATATCTTGGGTTGTACCGTTAGAAAAAACAGCCTGCAAAATATCGCAACGGTATTTATTCGTGCTCGGATTGCATACGTAGGCCTGATTTCTTAAATATAAATTATTAACTCGTTGGGTTTCATTTGGCCTTACTGTATTTGAAACAAATCCGAATCCAACACCCGCATAATTTTGTTTTGTTTCACCCGTGTGACATGAAAGGCAACGTGAATTTCCAGAAGAACGATCCGTGATATGATCAAACATTTTATAGGGATCTACATTTGCAGTAATAGGAAATTCAAGTTCTGCTTTCCAACTTTGAGCCCCACTCATAGGCTCGCTCATTTCAAGTAAAGTTTTTCCCGAGCCGGCAGGAACCACGCTTAAGGCCAAGCGAGTATTTAAAATAAAAATGCGTGGGCTTTCGTTTCCGACAGCAGGCTGTGCACTGAATGTGTTATTAACGGCCATAATACTAATAGGTCTTTGCAATGATTTTAAAAAGCAATCTAAAGTTAAGGGTTTAGGAAGTGAGTTAATCAGTTGTATTGTTTCACTCAACGAATTCGGTGTTCCCAACGGGGCCGAAACCTCAGTACATGCAGCCAAAGACTGGCTGGTTTGATTTTGCTGTGAAGCTCCTGAACAATTATTGAATACAACCATCAGGGTCGCCATTGCGAAAAATGCGATTATGGCCTTAATCGACTTTGTCATTTCAATACCCCACAATTCAGACTATAGAATATCAAATTTTAACCGAGTTCTGAAGGCTAAAAGCTAAAACACGGCCAAGATACCGTCTTATTTCGAGAAGATGTCGTATTTTGAAGACAAGAAAACCCGAACTAGTTTCTAACGATCAATAAATTTAAAATGAGCACTCAAAGTTTCTTCTTCGGCTCCGTTGAGATAGGCTTTCAATCGACGATATGTTCTTCCGTCGCTCGGGGTGACAAACGTAATAGCCTGCCCTTCGCGCCCCGCTCGTGCCGTACGGCCAATACGATGTAGAAATTCTTCGCCACGATAAGGAAGATCGTAACTAACGACAAATTTAACCGTAGGCACATCAAGGCCTCGCGCCAGAATATCAGTCGTCACTAAAATTTGAAATTTTTGTTCACGAAATTCTCGTAGGACTCGATTGCGATGCCCCGGGTTCATATCGCCATGAACAAAGTCCGATGAAAATTCATGATGCCCCAAAAGCCTTCCCACAGTGACACAACTTTCTTTGCTTTCGCAAAAAACAATCGTGCCGTCTTTAATACGACGAAGTTCATCCAAAAGACGTCGTTCTTTTTGCGCCGGACTTAAAAAATAAACTTTTTGAGACAACGTAGCAACGGGCGCCCCTGCCGATTGCGACTTTATCGTATGTGGATTTGGTTTCATAAATAATTGCGCCACAGATTCGGCCCATTTTCCGAATGTCGCAGCAAAAAGTAATGTCTGGCGATCGCCCCGCAAAGTACTTTGAATGTATTTTAATTGGGCCTCAAAACCCATGTCTAACATGCGATCAGCCTCGTCTAGAACTAAAAAATCTAAACCTTTTAGAAGTAATTTATTTCCTTGCAAGTGTTCTTGCAGTCGCCCTGGTGTCGCGACAATTAACCTTGGATTTTTTTTAAGTTCTTTGACTTGCAAAGCAACAGTCACGCCCGTGATTGCAGTTCCAATTGAAATTTCAGAATCTTTTGCTAAATCTTTTACAACCCGATGAACTTGCTCGGCCGTTTCGCGCGTTGGTGATAAAACTAAAGCACGCGAATCAGGCTGCTTTTCTAACATCGTCAAAATCGGAAGCAAATAGGCCAATGTTTTTCCGCTACCCGTTTGCGCAACGGCAATTAAATCTTTTTTAAGCAAAATAAACGGAATAGATTCAGTTTGAATTTCTGTCGGATTCTGAATCGACATCATTTCAATATTTTTAGCCAATGTGGGTGAAACCCCTAAAGATGAGAATTTTGAATCCATTGCAAGCCCTCGTGAATACTTATGTAACAGGTTGAAGTTGCAACCCGCAATGACTATTTAAAAATTGCCCTTGTTTAGTAAAAATTTAGCTTTTCAGGACTAAAGATCATTCACATTTTCTTCTAGAAACCGAAACAGTAGAAACCAAGGAGTGGTCTATGAAAAATCTAAAATGGTGTACGAATTTGTTTCTGTTAGGGGCTATACTTCTTTCTTGTCAGGGTGCAAATCAAGACTCATTTGAAAATTCAGAACAGGTGTTAATGGACGATATGATTTTAGATCAAAGATCGATCATTCAGCTTTCAAATGTTAACGATATTGCTGAACGAGCTGCGGGCGGCTACAACGTCTACAACAGCCAACCTTGGAAGAACGCAATTATGCCTGTGGCCTTTGATGCCGCCGTACCTCAAGCTAAAAGAGATTGGTTTATGCAAATCGCGCAACAATGGTCTATCGGAACACCCGTTCGCATCATCAAACGAACCAACGAAAAAGATTATCTTTTAGTCGCAAACAAAGACCCAGGCTGCTATTCAGAGGTCGGGTCAAGCCCAGGTCAAATTCGTCAATTGAATTTAGGACCTAACTGCTGGACAGAGGGTGTCGCTCTTCATGAAATGGGGCATGCATT
>JACCDQ011913724.1_pt1 | contig 12945 bp, 10 predicted proteins | sample 7446031 | NCBI WGS metagenome assembly JACCDQ01 (sample SAMN15323442, study PRJNA562643) | freshwater metagenome | isolation source: river surface water | place: USA:Blue River Watershed | collected 2017-08-17 | reverse complement strand
GCTGGCCAGCGGCGCTGCTGTCGATCTTGAACACGGCCACCGCATGGACCAGCTGCAGCGCCTGCTGCTTCAGGCTTTCGGCGGCGGCGGCACTTTCTTCCACCAGCGCGGCGTTTTGCTGGGTCACCGTGTCCAGTTGCGACACGGCCTCCCCCACCTGGCCGATGCCAGACGCTTGTTCCTGGCTGGCGGCGGTGATTTCGTTGATCAGGTCGTTCACGCGCCGCACCTGCTCCACGATGCCGTTGACGCTGTCGCCCGCCTGGGCCACCAACTGGGTGCCGCTGTGCACCCGGTCCACGCTGGCGGTGATCAAGTCCTTGATTTCTTTCGCGGCCGAGGCGCTGCGCTGGGCCAGGCTGCGCACTTCGCCCGCCACCACCGCAAAACCGCGCCCCTGTTCGCCAGCGCGGGCGGCTTCCACCGCCGCGTTCAAGGCCAGGATGTTGGTCTGGAACGCGATGCCGTCGATCACGCTGATGATGTCTGCGATGCGGCTGGAGCTCTGGCTGATCTCGTTCATCGTGGCCACCACCTGGCGCATGACCTCGCCGCCTTCCTGGGCAGACTGGGTGGCGCTGTGGGCCAGCTGGCTGGCTTGGCGGGCGGTGTCCGCGTTCTGGTTGACGGTGCTGGTCAACTCCTCCATGGACGCGGCGGTTTCTTCCAGGTTGGAGGCCTGGGTTTCGGTGCGCTGCGACAGGTCGGCCGTGCCCACCGCGATCTGTTCGGCGCCGGTGGCCACACCGTCGCTGCTCAGGCGCACTTCGTTCACCACCCGGGCCAGGCTGGCGTTCATGGTGCCCAGCGCGTTGAGCAGTTCGCCCACTTCGTCGCGGCTTTGCGCCTGGATGCGGGTGCTCAGGTCACCGGCGGAAATGGCTTGCGCTACTTGCAAGGCCTGGTTCATGCCTTGGTGGGTGGCCCGGCTGACGGCCACCATGACCCAAATGCCCAGGCCGGCGGTCAGCGCGATCACCGCCGAAATCAGGGCCAACTGGCGGGTGTTGTCGGCCACGCGTTCGTTCAGCACCGTGTCCAGCACCTGAAAGGCGCGGTCGATCACCGCGAACTGTTCGTCAATGGCGCGGGTGGTTTGGGTGAAATACTCGCCCGAGGCGAAGGTCAGCGCGCTGGCGTTGATGATCTGTTGCTGCGCCAGCTGCACCGCCGCTTCCGCCGAGGCCTGCGCCGTCTGCTGGCTGTTGCCCATGGCTTCCTGCACCCGTTCGTCGTTCTGGGCCGCGCGGCCCAGCTCTCTGCCCGCGGCACGCAAGCTCATCTGCGCACCGGTGGCAATTGCGTTGAGTCGGGCCAATTCGTCCGGTTGGGCGCTGCCGCGCGACAGGTACAAGGCGCCCAGGGCGCGCATCTGGCCGAGGTTTTCGGTGGTGTTGGGCAGGTAGTTGAACACCGCGCTGATGAGGTGGAACGAGCCGGCCTCCGGGTCGCGCGCCAAGCCCGAGACCACGGTGATTTCGTCCAGCGCTTCCAGCTGCGCAGCCACCAGCGCAGTGTGCCGCTTGAAGCTTTCGGGGCCGGGGATGCTGCGGTTGGCCACAGCCTCGGCCAGGCCTTGCCAGGTTTTCAGGGCGGTGGCGATGTGCTGGTTCAACGCCTCGTGCCGCAGGCCTTCCACAGCTTGCCGCGCTGCGTCGAACGCCTGGGTCACTTCCCCCTGGCGGGCTTGGCGGGTGGCCGCCATGGATTCGTTGCCCCCCAGCACACCGGCCGACAGACCCCGGTGCTGCTGGGTGAGCTGAATGAGCTTGAGCATGGCCGATGCCGGTGCCATCCCGGCCGCCTCGCTGCGGGTCGCCTGCAGGTTGGCCAGGTTGTTGCGGACGGTCAGGGTCGCGGGAATGGCCACCATCAGCACGGCCAACAGCCCGATCAACCAGAATTTTTGGCTGAGTTTGAGGTTGCGTATCAATGCCTGCATGGTCCGACCCTTCCTTGTTCCTTAAGGTTTGATCATATAACCGTGCAGCGGCAACCGGTTTGATGTGGGACAAGATGGGCATAATCAAACCCATGCGCACGCCTTCAACCCTTGTTCCTGGCGATCCGGTCCGCCGTGCATCGCTGCAGTGTGGTTTGGCCTTGGCCGCTTGGCTGTGTGCGGGCACCTGGCGCAGCGCCCATGCGCTGGACTTGGCCAGCCTGTCCAACACCGATGCCAGTGCCGGTGTGAAAACCGCGCTGGAGCGGGGGGCGCTGGCGGCCATTGGCTTGCTGGGTCGCGCCGATGGCTTTTTGGGCAACCCGCAAGTGCGCATTCCTTTGCCCGGTTATCTGGACGATGCCGCCAAGTTGATGCGCACCTTCGGCCAGGGCGCTCGGGTGGATGAGCTGGTGACCGCCATGAACCGCGCGGCAGAAGCCGCGGTGCCGATGGGCAAAGAGGTGTTGGTGCAGGCGGTGCGCGGCATGACCGTGACCGATGCCAAGAACATCCTGACCGGTGGTGACACCTCGGTGACCGATTTTTTCGCCAGCAAGACGCGTGAGCCGCTGACCGGCCGTTTCTTGCCCATCGTGACCCAGGCCACCGACCGGGTGGCGCTGGCCCAGAAATACAACGACTTTGCCGGGCGCGCCGCGCGCTACGGTCTGGTGCGCCCGCAGGACGCGAACTTGCAGCAGTACGTCACCGGCAAAACGCTGGATGGCCTGTTCCTGGTCATCGGCGAGGAAGAGCGCAAGATCCGCCAGGACCCGGTGGGCACCGGCAGTCAGATCCTGCAAAAAGTCTTCGGCGCGTTGAAGTAAGCCATGAACATCATCATCCTGGGCGCGGGCCGCGTGGGCGAAAGCGTGGCCGAAAGCCTGGCCTCGGAGCAAAACGACATCACCGTGATCGACCAGGACCCGGCGCGCCTGCGCGCGCTGGAAGAGCGTCTGGACCTGCGCGGCGTGGTGGGCAACGGCATCCAGCCGTCGGTGTTGCGGGAAGCCGGTGCCAAGGACGCGGACATGCTGATCGCCTGCGCCGCGCTGGACGAGTCCAACCTGGTGGTGTGCAAGGTGGCGCACGACCTGTTCAACGTACCGACCACGGTGGCCCGGTTGCGCTCGCCCGAGTTCGCCGAGGGCGACGAGCTGATGTCCAAGGCCGGCTTTGCGGTGGACCATGTGATCTGCCCCGAAGAGTCGGTGATGCGCTACATCCACCAGCTGATCGACTACCCCGAGGCGCTGCAGGTGCTGGAGTTTGCCGAGGGGCAAGTGTGTTTGATCGCGGTGCGCGCGGCGGCCGGTGGGGCGCTGGTGGGGCACACCATCGGCGAGTTCAAGGAGCGTTTTCCTCATGCCGAAATGCGGGTGGTGGCGCTGTACCGACTGGACACCGAAATGGAGGCGACCAAGAGCACCCGCATCCTGCCGGGCGACGAGGTCTTCCTGCTGGCCGCAAGCGACAAGATCCGCCACGTGCTGGCGGCCATCCACAACATCGACAAACCGGTGCAACGGGTGATGATTGCCGGGGGCGGCAAGGTGGGCCTGCGGCTGGCGCGTAGCCTGGTCGGCCAATGCCAGGTGAAGCTGGTGGAGCAGAACGCCCGGCGCTGCGAATACCTGGCGAGCCAGCTGCCGTCGAGCATGTTGGTGCTGCACGGCGACAGCGTGGACGAAGAACTGCTGATGGAGGAGAACGTCGCCGACATGGACCTGTTCCTCGCGCTGACCAGCGACGACGAGGACAACATCATGTCGGCCATGCTGGCCAAGCGGCTGGGCGCGCGGCGCGTGATGTCGCTGATCAACCGTCGCGCCTACGCCGACATGATGCAGGGCAGCGCGATCGACATTGCCGTGTCGCCCGCCCAAACGGTGATCGGTGAGCTGTTGGCGCACGTGCGCCGGGGCGACGTGGTGGCGGTGCACAGCCTGCGCCGGGGGGCCGCCGAGGCGCTGGAGGGCGTGGCCCGGGGCGACGCCAAGACCTCCAAGCTGGTGGGCCGGCGGGTGGAAGAGGTGAAGCTGCCGAAGGGGGCTCGGTTCGGCGCCATCGTGCGCGGCGAGGGGCGCAGTGCCCAGGTGCTGATGCCGCACCACGACACGTTGATCGAGGCCGACGACCACATCGTCATCTTCATTCCCAACAAGCGGCTGGTGCGCGAAGTGGAAAAACTGTTCCAGGTCACCGCCACCTTCTTTGGATGATGATGCAGCTGTTCGGCCCGGCGCTTGCCCTGCTGTCGCGCATCGTGATGGCGTTCGCGTTCGCCTTCCTGGTGCCGCTGGTCTGGGCCTGGTCGGAAGACCCGGAGCCGTTGCGCGCCATTTGGGGCCTGTGTTTTGGCCTGACTTTTGGCTGTGGTTGGGCGTTGGCGATGCTGACGCGCAGCCACCGGCGCGAGCTGCTGGCGCGCGATGGCTTTCTGCTGGTCAACCTGGTGTGGGTGGTGCTGACCGCGTTTGCGGCGGTGCCGCTGATGTTCACCGTGCCCGACATCACCTGGAGCAAAGCCTATTTCGAGGCCATGAGCGCCTTGACGGCGACCGGTGCCACCGCCTTGTCGGGGCTGGACAGTCTGCCGGTGTCGGCCAATGTGTGGCGTTGTTTCCTGCAGCTGATCGGTGGCCTGGGCATCATGCTGTTGGTGGTGGCGGTGCTGCCTTTGCTGGGGCTGGGCGGCATGCAGTTGTACAAGGCCGAAACGCCCGGGCCGATGAAGGACGCCAAGTTCACGCCCCGCATTTCGGAAACGGCGCGCGGCCTTTGGGGGGTGTACTTTGTGCTGTCGGGTTTGTGCCTGCTGGCCTACCGTTGGGCCGGCATGAGCTGGGCCGATGCCTTCATGCACATGTGCACCACCATGGGTCTGGGCGGCTTGTCATCGCACGACGCGAGTTTTGGCTACTTCGATTCGCCCGCGATCGAAATGGTGGCGATCGTCTTCATGACGCTGGCGGGCATCAGCTTTCTGCGTTACTTCGTGGTGCTGCGCTCGCTGTCGTTGCGCCCCATCACCGGGGACCGCGAGATCCGCACCTACTTCGTGGTCTTGGGCGCGTCGATTGCGCTGGTGACCTTGATGCTGCTGGAACACCGGGTGCACGACAATGCGCTCGACGCCTTGCGCAGCAGCGCGTTCCATGTGCTGTCGCTGGCCACCACCACCGGCTATGCCGCCACCGACTATTCCCAGTGGCCGGTGTTCGTGCCGGTGTACCTGATGTTTCTGGGCTGTTTCGTGTCGTGTGCTGGCTCCACCGGCGGCGGTATCAAGATGGTGCGGATGGTGCTGCTCATCAAACAGGCCCGGCGCGAAATGGTTCGCATCATCCACCCGCGGGTGGTGAACCCGGTGACCTTGGGTGGGCAGACCATCCCGTCCTCGGTGATGACGGCGGTGCTGGGGTTCATGCTCATTTACGGCGCCGCCACCATGGGCCTGACGTTCGTTTTGCTGTTGACCGGGCTGGACATCGTGACGGCGTTTTCGGCGGTGGTGGCCACCGTCAACAACATCGGCCCAGGCCTGGGTGAGGTGGGGCCTGCGGGCAACTTCGGCGGCTTGAATCCGCTGCAACTGTCGGTGCTGAGCTTTGCCATGCTGTTGGGACGGCTGGAACTGTTGACGGTGCTGGTGCTGTTCACCGGCCATTTCTGGCGGCGTTGAGGCGTGGGCCGGATGTTGACCCCCCCGAATTCGTTGGCCCTCGAGTCAGGCAGTCCTTGCCCCTGTGGGCGTTGCGGGCCGGTTCAAGGCGCTCGCCCGCTGACGTGGGCGCAATGCTGCGCCCCTGCGCTGGCCGATGCCGGCTCGATTGCCGATGCCGAGTCGCTGATGCGTTCGCGCTACACCGCGTTCGTGTTGGGCCGCGTTGACCACCTGTTGGCCACTTGGCACCCGAGCACCCGGCCTGCGGAGCTGACGCTGGACGATGGAGTGAAATGGCTAGGTTTAGAGGTGCGGCGCCACCGCACGCTGGACGCCGACCACGCCGAGGTGGAGTTTGTGGCCCGCTCGCGGGTGGCGGGGCGGGGCCAGCGCTTGCACGAAGTCAGCCAGTGGTATTACCTGGATGGGGATGTGCGGTGACGTTTGAGGCGGTGCTGTTTGACTGCGATGGGGTGCTGGTGGACAGCGAACCGATCACCAATGGCGTGTTGCGCCAGATGCTGAACGAGGCTGGCTGGGCCCTGAGCCAGGCCGAGTGCGAGCGCATTTTCATCGGCAAGGCGGTGCGCGACGAGCGCGAGCGGATCGAGCGCGAAACCGGCCAGCCACTGACCGACGCCTGGATGCGCACCTTTTACGCCCGGCGCGACCTGCGGCTGCGTGCCGAACTGAAGGCGATGGAGGGGGCGTTGGAGGCGGTGAGGGCGGCGCACCGGCACACCCAGGGCCGGATCGCCTGTGCCTCGGGTGCCGACAAGGCCAAGGTGGTGATGCAGATCGAGATGGCGGGCATGGCGCCGTACTTTGGTGAGCGCATCTTCAGCGGGCACGACCTGCCGCGATCGAAGCCCCACCCCGACGTGTACCTGGCCGCCGCTGCCCATCTGGGCACCCCTCCCGAGCGTTGTTTGGTGATTGAAGACACCGCCACCGGCGTGCGCGCCGGTCTGGCCGCCGGTGCCACCGTATGGGGCTACTGCCCGGCCGGGCACGGGCGGGCGTTCGAGGGCTTGGCGGTGGCGCGGGTGTTCCGGCACATGGCGGAGCTGGAGGCCGCCTTGGACCTGGCCGACCTCTGACGTTCGGCGCTGATTCAGGAGTTGAAATCCACCGTTGCGGGCAGCTCAGGCGTCCGCCACTGGTACCTGGGGTCGAGCACGTCGCGCTCCGGGGTGTGGTCGCGCCATTCCAGGCCCAGCAAACGCAGGACGGTGTACCCCAGCCAGTCGGTGCGCACGGGTTGCTCCGTGACCCCGGGCGCGAGCAATGCCACGGGGCGCCCCCAGACCAGCAGGGGGATGCGGTAGCCGTCGGGCGTGGCCGCGCTGTGGCCGGTATGGTCGCTGCGGCTGCCGACGTCTTGCCCGTGGTCCGAGAAGTAGAGCCAGAGAGCGTCATCGCTGGCTTGCCGGGTCAGGTCGAGCGTAGCGGCGACGACCGAGTCGTGGTAGTGCAGCGCGGAGTCGTACTCGTTGCGCAACTCCCGGATCCAAGATGAACGTCCCTTGGCTTTCAGGTCCTGGTACACGGCATCTTTGGCGTTGTCGAACGTGGCCTGCTCTCGCGGGTAGCGCAATTCGTAATGGGGGTGCGCGCCCAGCAGGTGCACCACGATCAACTTTCGCGGTGTCGGGTCGTTCAGCGCTTGTTCCAACGCTGGCAAGGTGGCATGGTCAAAAGAAGCACTGGAGCGCCCGGGTGTTTTGTTGAGCATTCGCACCTGGTCCGCCAGCAGCGCATGCTCTTGGTCGATCGCCAGATCGTCGTGGTTGCTGATCCACCAGGTTCGGTACCCGGCGCTGGCCGCCAGTGCCAGCAGGTGCTGCCGGTCGTCGCCGGTCTGACCCAGGTAGAAGAAGCTGCGCAGCGCCGGTATGGTGGAGGCATCGACAGACCAGGCGTGCGAGAACTTCCCAAAGCGCGAAGGTTCGGCGTGCTGGCGTGCCCGGAGCTGGGGCGTGGTATCGCGCGGGTAGCCATAGAGGGACAGGTGGCCACGGTTGATGCTCTCGCTGATGATCAGCACCATCGTGCTGGGGCTGCTGGACGTGGTGGCGGGTGTTGCTTGCCGTGCGTTGGCCAGCAGTTGCGCCCGCTGTTCGCTCAGGTCGGTCCATTGCGCCCGCAGCGCGCCGACTTCCACCACCCAATCTGACCAGAACACGATTGGGTGGTGCTTGCGCCAGGGTTTGCTGGCGAGGGCCATCAGCACCACGATCAGCACCAAGGCGATGGCTGCAGCCAGCCAGCCGGTGGTTTTCAGGGGCGGTGGCGGTCTGCGCCACCAGGTCCACAGGGCGCCGCACAGGGCGACCAGCGCCGCCAGTACAGCGAGCGTCCACAGCGACAGGGTGGGCCAGTGCATGGCCAGGAATTCGGACGACTCCTGGGGCGTGGTGTTGGCCACGGCCGTCAAGACCAGCGAACTGCTTGGACCCGCCTGGTAGGTTTGGTGGATGAAGCCGCGCACGGCACCATCGACGACGAAGCTGAGGCCCAGCAGACCCGCGAATGCGGCCTGCAGGCCCCGTGTCCAGCCTGAGCGGCCGGGCCACCACAACCATACCCACGAGGCCAAGGCGAGCACCAGGAGTTGGAGCACTCTGGCGCCGTTGTGGCCCAGGATGATGGCCAAACACACCGATGACAGCGCGAGCAGAGCCAGGGTTGTCCGGTGTGAGGGTGAGGTCATCGTGCCATGGGGAAATGCTGGGCGGTGAGCATAGTGGCAGGCTGGGAGGCGATGGGCCGCACGGGTTGAATCGCCTTGACGCGAGTGTGACTTTCAACGTGCCGCAGCGGATGCGGTCAAGGGTTGCAGCGGCCACAGTGGCGCGGCTCCGCTTGCCGCAAGTCGGTGCGCGCCCGCAGGGATTGCGCTTCGCAGCGCGGGCATGCCCACAGCTCGCTGACGTACACCGAGGTGGGTTGTCCGCAGGCCGCGCAGGGCAGACCGGGCTTTCGTTCGGTGATCCAGAAGCCCGGGGCTTCGCAGCTGGGGCAAGGGGAGCGCAGGCGCTGCAACAGATCGTTGGCGGCCTGCTCGATGAGCTGCATGCGGCTGGGGTTGGCGAAGGCGCGCAGGTCCATTTCGACCGACACCTGGCGCCGCTCGGAGCGGTCTAGGCAATCCTCAAAACAGGTTTGCAGCCGGTCCCAGTCTGCTATGCCTTTGTGGATGTGCGGGTGCGACGGCCCATCGGGCCGCAAGACCAGCTGGTGCGCCGGAAACCCGTGGCGGGCGGCAAAGGCTTGCACTTCTTCCCATCGGCCGCTGAGCAGGTGTTCGTTGTGGGCCGGGCCTTGCGCCATGCCCACGACTTCGAGCCCGAGCTCGTCGTCGATCCACACCAACAGTTCGATGTTCCACGGGAACATGCCGGTGAACGGGTCGGGGCCAAAGCTGCCCTCGCTGGCCAGGCCCAGCGGCAGCCCCGAGAGTTCCATGCCCTTGCGGGCCTTGAGGCGCGCCGCCGCCAACTGGGTGCCGGGGCGCGGGGTTTCGCCGGTGAAGGTGCCCAGGCTGTCGGTGTCAAACCCTTGCACGTGCAAGATGGCGCACCCCAGCCCGGGTTCCAACACCGGTGCCACCACGCGCTCTTTGCCGTGTTGGGTCAGAAACGCCACTTGGCGGTCCGCGTAGATGTGAGGGGTGGTCATGGTTCGTCCTTCGTGTGCGTGGTCATCATGCCCGCGCCCGCCATTCGCCCGGCGCCAGGCCGGTCCAGCCCTTGAAGGCGCGGATGAAGCTTTTTTCGTTCTGAAACCCCGCCGCTTGCGCCACTTGTTTGATGGGTTTGCGGGTGCGTTGCAGCAGCGTCAGGGCACGCTCGCGGCGCACCTCGTCTTTCAGGGCCTGCAGCGTGGCGCCTTCGTCCTTCAGTTGCCGGTGCAGGCTGCGGGCCGAGGTGTTGAGCAGCCGGGCCAGATCGTCGGCGTTGCGGGTGTCCTGCGGCTGGGTCAACAGCAGTTGGCGCACCCGTTGCACCAGCAAGCGGTCGCGCCGGTAGGGCCGCACCTGGATCGGCAGGGCCCGTTGCAGCATCTGCCGCATGGCCGCTTCGTCCCGCTTGACGGGCAGCGCCAGGTAGCGCGCGTCAAAGTGGATGGCGCTGTGCGCGGCCTCGAAGTGGCAGGGGCCGTCGAACAGCACAGCGTAGGCGTCGCGGTGGGGTGGGGCGGCAAAGCCCAAGTCGACGCCGCGCAGTGGGATGCGCGAGTCGATCAGCCAGCAAGCCAGGCCATGCACGTTGCGCAGCACCGACACATGGCAAAACTCGCGCAGCGAACCGTCGCCTCCGGGTGGGCGGTGTTCGGCCAGGGCAATGCAGGCTTCATCGCCTTGGGCTTGCAGCGCCAAGGTCAGGTCGCGGGTGAGCAGGCCATGGTGGCGACACCAGCGTTTGAGCGCCACGCCCAAGGTGGGCGCCGACAACGAGGCGCGCGCCAACATGCCGTAGCTGCCCCAGGGCAGCGGCCGCGAAAACCAGCCCAGGGCTTCGTCATCCAGTTGTTGCATGGCGGCACTGGACAGGGCTTCGAACTGCGCTGCCGTGACCCGTTGTGCCTGGGAGTCCAAATGGGCTGGCGCGATTTGTGCCATCTGCAGCAGCGGGGCGCAGTCCAGCCCTTGCCGTGTGCAGGCGTGGGCGATGGCTTGCACAAAAGCCATGGGTGTTGCCGGCACCCCGCGCAACAGCGTTTCACCTGAAGCGGTGGAGGGGGCGTGTGAAGCGGAAGCGTTGGTCACAGCTTGCGAGTTTTGCAGAGATTGGCGTGATTTGCAACCTTGGTGGCTCCCCTTGGGCGCGCGAGCGGCCTATGCTTGTGGCTGCCGATCATTTTGCGAGACCACGCCCATGACCACCCTGGAGACCCAGCTCAACCCACGCTCAGCCGATTTCCAGCACAACGCGCAAGCCATGCGCGCGCTGGTGGACGACCTGCGCACCCACATCGAACGCGTGGCCCAGGGCGGCGGTGAGGCGGCCCGTGCCAAGCACACAGCGCGCGGCAAGCTGCTGCCGCGCGACCGGGTGCAGATGCTGCTGGACCCGGGCACCCCGTTCTTGGAAGTGGCCCCGCTGGCCGCGCTGAACATGTACAACAACGATGCGCCGTGCGCGGGCCTCATCGCGGGCATCGGGCGGGTCAGCGGCGTGGATTGTCTGATCGTCTGCAACGACGCCACCGTGAAGGGCGGCACCTATTACCCCATGACGGTGAAGAAGCACCTGCGGGCGCAGGAGATCGCGCAGCAGAACGGCTTGCCGTGCATCTATCTGGTGGATTCGGGCGGCGCCAACCTGCCCAACCAGGACGATGTGTTCCCCGACCGCGACCACTTTGGCCGCATCTTCTACAACCAGGCCAACATGAGCGCGCAAGGCATTGCGCAGATCGCGGTGGTCATGGGCTCGTGCACTGCCGGCGGCGCCTACGTGCCGGCCATGAGCGACGAGACCATCATCGTGAAGAACCAGGGCACCATCTTTTTGGGCGGCCCGCCGCTGGTGAAGGCCGCCACCGGCGAAGTGGTGAGCGCCGAGGACCTGGGCGGTGGCGACGTGCACACGCGCCTGAGCGGCGTGGCCGACCACCTGGCGCAAAACGACCTGCATGCGCTGGCACTGGCGCGAGAAGCGGTGCGCCACCTGAACCGCGAAAAGCGGCCCGACACACCGGTGCGCGAGCCGCGCCCGCCGAAATTCGCGGCCGAGGAACTCTACGGCGTCATCCCCACCGACACGCGCAAACCTTTTGACGTGCGCGAGATCATCGCCCGCATCGTCGATGGCAGCGAATTGCACGAATTCAAGCCGCGCTTCGGCACCACGCTGGTGTGCGGCTTTGCGCATATCGAAGGCATGCCGGTGGGCATCATCGCCAACAACGGCATCCTGTTCGGCGAGTCGGCGCTCAAGGGCGCGCACTTCATCGAGCTGTGTTGCCAGCGCAAGATCCCGCTGGTGTTCCTGCAAAACATCACGGGCTTCATGGTGGGGCGCAAGTACGAGAACGAGGGCATTGCCCGCAACGGCGCCAAGATGGTGACGGCCGTGGCCACGGCCAGCGTGCCCAAGTTCACCATCATCATTGGCGGCAGCTTTGGCGCGGGCAACTACGGCATGTGCGGCCGCGCCTATTCGCCGCGCTTACTGTGGATGTGGCCGAACGCGCGCATCAGCGTGATGGGCGGTGAGCAGGCCGCGAGCGTGCTGGCCACGGTGAAGCGCGACGGCATTGAAGCCAAGGGCGGCAGCTGGAGCATGGAGGAAGAGGAGTCTTTCAAGGCACCCATCCGCCGCCAGTACGAGGAGCAGGGCCACCCCTACTACGCCACCGCCCGTCTGTGGGACGACGGCGTGATCGACCCCGCCGACACGCGCCGCATGCTGGCACTGGGCCTGTCGGCCAGCCTGAACACCCCCACGCCCGACACCAAGTTCGGTGTCTTCCGCATGTGACCCCACTTGCCCCGCTTACCGAAAGCCTGAACACCATGTACAAGACACTCGACATCCAGATCGACCAGCGCGTGGCCACCGTGTGGATGAACCGCCCGGACGTGCACAACGCGTTCGACGAAACCTTGATCGCGGAACTGACCGCTGCCTGCCGCGCGCTGGACGCGGACCCCGCCGTGCGCGTGGTGGTGCTGGCGGGCCGGGGCAAGAGCTTTTCGGCGGGCGCCGACCTGAACTGGATGAAGCGCGCCGCCCAGAACGGCCTGGACGAAAACCTTTCGGACGCGCGTGACCTGGCAGGCATGCTGCGCGCGCTGGCCGAGATGCGCAAACCCACCATCGCCCGCGTGCAGGGCGCGGCGCTGGGCGGCGGCACTGGCCTCACGGCGGCGTGCGACATTGCCGTGGCTTCCACCCAGGCGGTGTTCGCTACATCCGAAGTCAAGTTCGGCCTGATCCCCTCGGCCATCAGCCCCTACGTGGTGCGGGCCATTGGCGCGCGCCAGGCGCACCGCTACTTCCTGTCGGCAGAGCGTATCGACGCGGCCCGCGCCCGCGAGATCGGGCTGGTGCACGAGGTGGTGGCGCCTGAGCAGTTGGATGCCAAGGTGCAGGAGGTCGTCAACGCGCTGATGCTGGGCGGGCCGCTGTCGCAGGCCGCCGCCAAGGACCTGATCCGCGCCGTGGACAACCAGCCCATCACCGACACGGTGGTGGAGGACACGGCCCAGCGCATTGCCCGCCTGCGTGCCACGCCCGAGGCGCGCGATGGCATTGCCGCCTTCCTTGACAAGCGCCAACCCGGTTGGCTGGCCTGAACGGTTTCGACGCGGAGACACATCATG
>JACCDQ010394234.1_pt1 | contig 12945 bp, 8 predicted proteins | sample 7446031 | NCBI WGS metagenome assembly JACCDQ01 (sample SAMN15323442, study PRJNA562643) | freshwater metagenome | isolation source: river surface water | place: USA:Blue River Watershed | collected 2017-08-17 | reverse complement strand
CCCAAGCAACTGTGTAACCATTTTTAAGTGCGGCAACGGTAACATCGAAGAGGTCATCCATGCTGACATTATAACTTTTACCCCAAGCCCAGTTATCTGGAATCTCGAGCATGCATTCGCTGTACATTGGATGGTTGGTAAATGAGGTCAAGGACACATAGTTTTTCATGTCGAGACCCAATGACGCCGCGTAAGATTTTGGCGTATAGCGCGTGCCATTCAATTCAAAGGTTTCGACGTCTTTGCCGATGCCGCGGTTGAGGATGTCGTTATACTTGCGTTTCCACTCGTCGGTAATGCCTTCTGGCGCACCAAGTCTAGAAATGACGTCAGACATCAGTATATTGAGCTGTGTGAACATTTCGCCGTGGTTATATGTAGTCGTGCCACTCAAACCAGTATACACTTCATAAGGAACAATACCAAATTTTTCAATCACGAGCGGCACATCGTGAAAAGCGCCACCCTCACTGAAATTGACCTTGCCATCCATGCGGATGTATTTTTCTGCCTTCATTTCATAGGCCTTGCGCACGACGTACATTTCCGATAAAATAACCGGACTTTTGGTCAGGCGTTGGATTTCAGACTCGAAGAAACTTGTCGCCGAAAAAGACCAACAGGTTCCGGTTTGGCCTTGGCTTTGAACTGGTGTTGCGTCTAGTTGAACGAGTTTCTTGAATTGATACTTGCTCCCATCGACATTGGTCGTTTGGGCGAATAACAAAGAAGTACTGATCCCGATGGATAGTATAAAACTGAAAGTTTTTTTCATGATCTAGTTTTAGTTTTTAAGCACCCAACCTTGCAAACCGCGTGCCGCAGCTTGTTGCTGGATTTGTTGGAGTTCGGAAAGATTTTGGGCGGCACCTGCACTCACTTTGGTCAGTGGGCCATTTTGGATAAGTCTGGCTGCAAAGCCGTCGCGCTTTAATTTGAGCGCCAGATTTTGAGCATTTTGTAAGTTGGAGAAACAACCCACAACGTAATCAAAGGCAGCAGTCGCGTTTGCCACGTTTGAAGTGGAAATAGTTGCTTGTTCGACGGGTGCTGCTGGAGCAGCTGGTACCTTGACCACAAAGTTGAAACCCGGTTGCCATTCGTAAACTGCAAAACTAGTGCGTGTTTCTTTGTGAAAGGTAAGTGGGGCTTCCTTTTCAGGAGACTCAGTTGCTATTTCTAGCTCTAGGCTAGATTTTACATAGCCAGGCGCATCTTGTTGGTGCAGCGGATTGAAATCTGAACTCGAGAACAATCCTGATTGCAACGCATTGGTTTGAGTCGGGATCCAGAAGGAATAAAATGCAAAAGGAAGGATGCAGGCTGCAGCTGCAACGCGCGTCCAGTTGATTTTGTTGGGAGCCGAATTGGGCTGTAATTCAATGATTGGTGTTTCCTGCGCCGCTTGAACAGGCTGCGCTACGAAATTGAGATTGGCCAAGCCGTATGAAGACAACAATAAATTGAAAAAGCGATCTTGCTCAAATGAAATTTGACCATCTTGTTGTTTGGCAAAAGTGCCAAGCTTAGGCAAATGGATGGTTTCGCCGGCTGCAAGTTGACGCTGTAGTTTATCTGTATGTGCTTGGAGTTGGGTTTTAGCTTCTTCGTAGTAAAGGCCTTTGAGGCGCGCGTATTCTGCAAGCAGCAAGCCGTCGTCTGTGAGTAAGAAACGATTGAAGAGCAGTGCTTTTTTGGGTGGCGCAATAAGGCCTTTGTCGAGGTCAATTTCGGCAGCTACTTGCTTGGCTACAAAGCCCCCAAAACCGGGCACAACCACACAGTTGTGTCTGAGTAATAGTTGAATAATAATATCTTCAAAACCCTGCATTGAACAAACTTACGAAAGTCTAGTCAGATTACAAAAAAGGTAAGACTTTTTCTAAATCGGCAGGAACATCGATGTTGGGCGTTTCGATGTCGGTCTGAATCAGGCGGATGGCATAGCCGTAATAGAGCCAGCGCAGCTGCTCCAAAGATTCGGCCTGTTCGAGGGCACAGGGTGCCAAAGCGGCTATTTGTTGGAGCGCGCTTGCTTTGTAGGCATAAAGTCCAATATGGCGCAGCCAAGGAAAGTGCTGGTCTTTGGCGTAATGCATGTTGGGCAGTGGGCTGCGCGAAAAATAGATGGCGTTTTGCTGGTGGTCTGCAAGTACCTTAATGCGGTTCACGTTTTCTAAATCTGCCGCACTGACCTCCGGATGCACTAATGTGGCAATTTGAACGCTGGTGTCTTCAAAAGCAGCCAAGAGTTGGTCGAGTTGTTGGCCAGAAACCAAAGGTTCGTCGCCTTGAATGTTAATGATGGTATCGTGATCGGAAAAGTGTGTGAGCACTTCGGCACAGCGCTCTGTGCCACTTTGATGCGCAGGATTGGTCAGGAGCACCTCTCCGCCAAAACGACGCACTTCGTCGTAAATGCGTTGGTCATCGGTAGCGACAACGAGTGTGTCCAATAAAGTGGCTTGTTGGGCGCCTTCGTAAACCCGCTGGATCATAGACTTGCCTTTGAGGTCGATGAGTGGTTTGCCGGGAAAGCGACTAGAACCATAACGTGCGGGAATAATACCGAGAACTTTCATTAAAATTTGGCTTGTAATTGAAGGATAAAATTGCGCGGCGCTTGGATGTCGCCCGGGCGAGAGGTCACTTCAGCGTTGAACAGGTTATTGACCATAAAAGAAATGCGGTAGTGATCTTTGAGCATGTAAGCGAAGCGCGCGTCAAAAACCAAATTGCCCTTGTTGTAGAGCTGGCGATAGGCTTTAAGGCCAGGTAAAATGTAAACAGTAGAGGTAAGCGAAGGGTCGAGGTCGTCTTCAAAGACGCGGTCGATGTTGCGCATGAAGCTGTTGTAGCGCATAGATGCCCCAAAACTAAACTTTTGATAATTGGCCTCGATGTCGGCCTTGGCCAAATGCTTAAAGCGGTATTTGAGCATGTTGGTGGAGGTATCCGAAAAATTAGCGGTGTATTGCGGATTGTTGTTGAGTGAAATCGGGTTCATGTAGGTGTAACCAAGCAATGAAATGACTTCTACTTTGCCGAGCTGACCCGAGGAATTAAAAGAGAGGTCAAGGCCGGAAATACGGGCTTTTTCTGCATTTTGAGCCTGAAAACCGACCCAATCGCTGACGTTGTACTGACCACTGGTCAGGAATTGGATGTCTTCGGCAGAAGGATTGAGTGGGTCGAGCGGTTTTTGGGTAATTGGGTTGTAATAAATGAAGGAGAACTCCATCATGTTGCTGTACTGATTGACAAAAAAAGCAGCGTCCAGCATGGCCTTCCAATTGCCGATTTTGAAGCCCTGCTTGATGCCCATTTCGCCAGCCCAGCCCATTTCGGGCTGCAACTCAGGATTCGGGAAAATATTGAGCGCGCCCACCGAAGTTTGCGTAAAACGCTCTGCCACACTTGGGTAGCGGATGCCTTGACCCAAGCTTGCGCGCAAGTGCGTAAATGGTTTGAGCGCATAGTGCACGCCCGTGCGCAACACTGGGTAAAACGGAAGACTGCTGCTGTCTTTGCCGGGCAGTAAAAACTGTGAATCTGGCTTTTGTTGGTCCATCTCGAAGTATTCCAAACGCAGACCCGCACTGAGGTCTAGTTTATTTTTGTGGTATTCAAGCTGCGTATAGGCGGCGTGGTTTTGCGAGCGGTGATTGCCAAACAACTGCGAATTGACGACGTTTTGAATGGCCGTTGCGCCTGCACTCAGCGTACTGCCCTCGCCAAATTTGCGCTGAAAGGTGTAGTCTGCGTAAGAAATGGTGGCAGCATTGCTCTGACTGGCGTTGGAAAGGTTTTCATTAGAAACCCAGTAGAGACGAGTTTTGAGCTGATGGAGGTTGTTGTGTTGGTCTATAAACTTGGCGTAGGGATCTAAAAACAAGCGCTGTCCAAAGTTATAGCTCAACGTAGAAGCGCCAGCGGTGGTGTCGCCGTAACCACTTGGGGTATAGCCCAAGGAATCGCTTTGCCAAATGAGAAAACTACCCGTTTTTTGAACTTGGTAGTTGTAGCCCAAGCCCGCTTTGAGGCGCTTGTCTAAGATGGCTTTGGCATAGAGCGTACCGGATACGCGCGCCCGGAATTCAGACTCGCCAATGCGGTAGCCATCGTTGTGATAGCCCGTGGTGGAGAGCGTGTAGCCAAAGCGTTTTTTTAGAGCGCTGTGGAACACTTCTAGTTGTTGGTTCATGGGTGGGGTGGTCCACCATTGGAGGGAGCTGCGGCGTGGGGCGCCATACAAACCGTACTGCACTTTGACTTTAGTAACGGGCACTAAGGTGGGTTCTTTTTCGGAAAGGGCAATGACGCCGTTGAGCGCTCCGCTGCCGTATAATACAGACGCTGCGCCTTTCATGACCTCTACTTGGCTGGCTTGTTCCATTGGAATGGCATTCCATTGGGTGTCGCCGGCGTAGCCCGATAAAAGCGGCATGCCATTCCAAAGTAAAAGCACGCGGCTCCCGGTGCCGTAGGCAAAGCCGGAGCCGCCACGAATAGAAACTTGGCCATCCATGGTATACACGCCTGGCGTTTGGTCTACGGCCTGCTCTAAGTCGGTGCTGCCTTTGTTGTCGATGAGTTGTGGCCGAAGGATCTCCATTGATACGGGAATTTCTTCGATGGCTTGGCGGCGCTTACCTGCACTCACGACCACGTTTTTCTGTTCTTGTACTTGCGCTTGAAGTGCCACTTTTAACGGCGTGGTTTGCGCTTGGCGAACCTGAATGGTATCTGGAATATAAAACGTAGCCTTAATGATGAGTTCAAAGGGAAATGCACGTTGTGGAATGGTAATGATACCGTTGTTGCTTTTAATGGGAACACTGCCTTTGAGCACCGCAAAGGACTCTTCTAGGCGGGCATTTGTTTGGGCATCGGTCACTTCAATTTGGAGCAATTGCGCCCAACTAGTAGCGCTTCCAAAGAACAAAAAAAGGAGGAGTAAACGCATGTTGTAGTTTCAGTAGGTTCTGTGCGAATTTAAGAGATTTAAGCGACTTTCGTGTCCGTATATTTACAGAACATACTGCAATTGAACCACAAAATTTCTCGGGGCTTGAACCGCGCCGGGCCTGGTTACGTATTCTGCATTGGTGAAATTATTCAAAATGAGATTACACTTGAACTGCTCCGAAAAAGCGTAATTGAAACGCAAATCAAATACTGGAACTCCTTTATTAAAAACGGCTCGATACTGCGCCATGCCCACCAAAATCTCTGTATCGATGATGCCTTCTTCAAAAGCCAAATCGATGTTGCGCATGTAAGAATTGTAGCGCCCCGATATGCCGATGCCAAACTTTTTATAATTGAGTTCGATATCTGCCTTTGCTAAATGCTTAAATCTGTACTTGAGCATAGATCCTGTTGTATCTGAGAACGTCGCGAGATACGTGGTGTCTGTATTCAAACTCAGGGGGTTCATGTAGGTATAACCCAATAAAGTCAAGACCTCAACTTCGCCGATTTTACCAGAGCTATTCATCGAAAATTCAATACCTGTGATGCGTGCGCGCTCGGCGTTTTGCGCTTGAAAGCCGACCCAATTATACAGGTAATTTATTGCCCCAGGATTGGTAGTTTGCAAAAACGCCATGGTATCGGGCTTGAAAACACCAAAAGCAAATTCAGTCATGTTGTCGTAGGCATTGATAAACCCTGCAACATCTAGCATGGCCTTCCAAGCGCCAATAACTACAACTTGCTTGAGCCCCAACTCAGCAGCCCAGCCGCGCTCGGCAAGAAGGTCTGGATTTTGAAAGATGCGCAAACCGCCCACACTGGTAGAAATATAGCGCTCGGCCACCGCCGGAAAACGGATACCTTGGCCAAATGAAGCGCGTAGGTGGGTACTTTTCTGTAGTGCGTAGTGTCCACCGAAGCGTAAAATCGGGTAAACTGGAAGTGTTTTACCGGCCCAATTGTAATTGGTTTCGGGCGTTTCGTTATTGAGTTGACAATATTCGAGTCGCAAACCCGCTTGTAAATCCAGCTTTCCCTTCGACCATTCGGCTTGGTGATACAAGGAAAAATTCTTGCTCAAATGATTTCCAAAGATATAACTCGTTACCTGACTGATATTGGAGGTCGCGCCGAAAGCGAGGTCAAAGTGCTTTATTTTCTTGCTCGCCTGATAGTCAGTATAGTACATCTGACCCAAAGACGCGTCTACGAGCGCTGTAGACGACCCTGTTGTGGTGACGTAATAACGCGTTCTGAGCGCATGCTTGACCTTATTTTTGGAAATATATAACAAATATGGATCGAGGCTCAAGCGCAGTGCGCGCTGTTCGCTGAGCGTATTTTCCAAGGCCTGTAAGCACATTGAATCATTGCGCCACAAGACAAACACACCTTCTTCTTGCGCCTGCACATGAAAAGAAAGCCCCGCCTTGAGTTGCGGAATATTTTTAAAGAAATAAGCATACGTACCATGGATGCGCGCCCGCTGTTCGTGGTCGCCCTCGCGGTAACCTTTATCTCTAAATGCATTGACGCCAAGAGTAAAAGCGTGATTTTCTTTGCGTTTGGCAGCATAGACATCAACCAATTGAAAGGTCGGTGGGGTATTCCACCATTTCATGCTCGCCCTTGGCGGATTGCCGTAAATACCATTTTGAACCTTCAAAGAAACTGTACCCTCAAGAGGCGCGTCTTTTTCATTCATCGCGATGATGCCATTGAGCGCCCCACTGCCATAAAGTACAGAAGAAGCCCCTTTGATGATTTCGATTTGCTCGGCGTGCTCCATCGGCACTGCATTCCATTTGACATCTCCAATGTCTGGCGAGAGCAATGGCACGCCATTCCAAACAAGCAGCACTCGGCTACCGGCACCATACGCATAACCGCCACCACCGCGTATGGAAACCTGTCCATCCATCGTAAAAACCCCAGGGCTTTGATTTACAGCTTGTTCGAGATTGACCAAGCCTTTGTTGGCAATGAGTGCAGGGCGCAGTACTTCCATGGAGATAGACACCTCTTCGATATTTTTCTCAAAGCGGGCAGCCCGCACATAAACGGTTTTTTCGTCTTGTGTTTTGAGGCGAAGGCTGTCCTTATTCAGGTCTTGAGCAAAGCAGTAAATAGGAAAAAAAATCAGGTAAAGGGTCGTAAATTTTACTGAATGCATTGCGGTTTGTTCGGTCTAACTTTACCCGAAGCTACTAAAAAATGGAATACTCAGACCAACTCTACCAAATTGCGTTTACCCAACTACACGGCATTGGCCCGGTACGTGCACGGCGCATCCTTAAACTTCTCAAACATCCGCGCGATTTTTTTGAGCTCAATTACAGCGCACTGCAGCAACTCACGAGTATCCCTGTTGCGCAACTGGAAAAAACAGAACGGGCCAATGCACTTTGGCGAGCCCAAGGTCAGCTGCCTTATTTAGCCAATGACAACCTCAGCTATCATTTCATCACAGACCCCTCCTACCCAGCACGCCTGAGGCATTGCAGCGATGCGCCGCTCGGTTTGTTTTACCGCGGCTCAGAACCAAGTTGGCACCACCCTAGGTGCATCGCGGTGGTAGGCACGCGCCAGCAAACTGCATATGGTCAAAGAATCGTTGAAGAATTACTCGCTGGATTGCCAAAAGATATTGTCGTTATCAGTGGTTTGGCCTTAGGTGTCGATGCCAATGTGCACGAACAATGTCTGCAACAACAACTTCATACAATCGGCGTATTGGGGCATGGCATCGACCGCATTTACCCAGCCAGCAATCGCAAACTCGCCCTCCAAATGCTCGAGCAAGGTGGGCTCCTATCTGAATTTTTAATCGGTACCAAACCTGACCGCATGCACTTCCCGATGCGCAATAGAATTATTGCCGGCTTGGCAGATGCAGTGGTGGTGATCGAGAGCAATAAAAACGGAGGATCCTTGATCACAGCCGAATTGGGCAACGATTACAACCGAGAAGTATTTGCCTTTCCTGGCCCCATTCAACACCCGCAATCCGAAGGTTGCCACAACCTCATCAAAAACCAACAAGCGCAATTACTGACCTCTGCGGCAGATTTACTAACCGCCATGAACTGGTCTGTTAGCCAACAAATAATTGAACTAGAAAACCAAAAAGGCCTCAATACCATTCAAACACAAATCCTTTCGCTTTTCCGAAATAAAAACAACTGGAGTATTGATGAGCTCGTTCTCCAAATCAAACAACCCGTCGCCCAAATTAGCAGCAATTTATTTGAACTCGAATTAAATGGTGCTTTACAAAATATCGGTGCAAATCGCTACCGCTTGCCATTGTAGTTTACAAATCCTGCGTAACTTTGCAGCAGTTCATTTAAATAAACTTATTTAGAAAGGTGGAGGGACAGGCCCTATGAAACCTTGGCAACCTCACTTTTATGTAAAGGTGCCAAATCCGATCCCATTTTTGGGAAAAGATAAGTTGAAACGCGCTGTTTCTACCTTTCGCCAAGCAAATTATGACCAATAGCGCATTACAACAAGCCATACAGCAACGCATTCTCGTTTTAGACGGCGCCATGGGCACCATGATTCAGCGCCATCAGCTCGAAGAATTTGATTTTCGAGAAGGCGCGTTCGAGCAGCACCCAATGTCTTTGAAAGGCAACAACGACTTGCTGTCGATCACCAGACCTGAAATCATCAAAGGCATCCACCGCGCCTATTTAGCGGCTGGCGCCGATATCATTGAAACCAATACTTTTTCGGGCACCACCATTGCACAAGCCGACTACCAACTCGAAGCAGCTGTGTATCAAATCAATTTTCAAGGCGCAAAAATCGCCAAAGAAGTTGCCGCCGAATTCACAGACCGCCCGCGCTTTGTGGCGGGCTCTATTGGGCCAACGAACCGCACTGCATCTATTTCTCCCGACGTCAATGACCCGGGTTTCCGCGCGGTCAGTTTTGACGAACTCGTGGAGGCTTACAGTGCACAAATTGAAGCGCTAATGGACGGTGGTGTTGATATTTTACTCATTGAAACCGTCTTTGACACGCTCAATGCCAAAGCAGCCTTGTACGCTTGCGATCAGGTATTTGACAAACGAGGCGTCAAAATCCCAATAATGGTATCGGGTACCATTACCGATCAGTCTGGGCGTACCCTCACGGGCCAAACCACAGAAGCATTCTTGATTTCGCTGTCGCACATGCCCCTACTGAGCATTGGCCTCAATTGTGCGCTAGGTGCTTCCATGATGCGACCCTATCTGCAGGTGCTCAACGAAAAAGCAACTTTTGCCGTGAGTGCGCACCCTAATGCAGGGCTCCCCAACGAATTTGGGCTTTACGACGAAAGCCCAGCTGCAATGGCCGCTCAAATTGAGCAGTATTTGCAAGAAGGGCTCGTGAACGTCATTGGCGGCTGCTGCGGAACTACCCCAGAACACATCGCGGCCATCGCTGCGGTAGCCACAAAGTATTCACCAAGAAAATGGAACCACTGATATGCTCAAATTAGCCGGCCTCGAGGCGCTAGTCCTCACCGAACAAAGTAATTTTGTCAATATCGGAGAACGCACCAACGTAACGGGTTCGCGCGCCTTTTTGCGCATGATCAAAGAAGGTGACTTCGAAGCGGCCTTGGCCGTTGCGCGCGAACAAGTTGAGGGCGGCGCACAAGTCATCGACGTCAATATGGACGAAGGCATGATCGACGGCAAAGCAGCCATGGTTCGTTTTCTGAACTTAATGGCCGCCGAACCCGATATCGCGCGCATTCCTGTCATGATCGATTCTTCCAAATGGGAAATCATCTTAGCTGGGCTCAAATGCTTGCAGGGTAAAGGAATCGTCAACTCGATATCGCTCAAAGAGGGCGAGGCTACATTTATCGCACAAGCCAAAGAAATCAGAAGATTTGGCGCGGCGGTTATCGTGATGGCTTTCGACGAGCAAGGCCAAGCTGACTCATTTGAGCGCAGAATTGAGATCTGCGAGCGCTCTTACCGCATTTTAGTAGACGTCGTTGGTTTTCCAAAAGACGACATCATCTTCGACCCCAATATATTCCCGGTAGCTACCGGCATGGAAGAACACGCCAACAACGCGCTCGATTTTTTCCGCGCCACCAAATGGATACGCAGCAACCTTCCGGGGGCGCATGTAAGCGGAGGCGTATCCAACGTATCGTTCTCGTTTAGAGGAAACAACAAAGTGCGCGAAGCCATGCACGCCGCCTTTTTGTACCACGCAACTGCGCACGGCATGGACATGGGAATTGTCAATCCGAGCATGCTCGAGGTTTATTCCGAAATCGAACCCGAACTCCTGACCCGCGTAGAAGATGTCTTGCTCAACCGCAGGGCCGATGCCACCGAGCGCCTACTCGAATTTGCAGAGACCGTCAAAGGAACTGTGCGCCAGCAAACCGCAGACCTCACCTGGCGCGAACAAAGCGTCGAAAAACGCTTGGCCCACGCACTTATCAAAGGGATTGTCGAATTCATCGACGTTGATGTCGAGGAGGCCAGACATCGGGTTGAACGCCCCATTCAAGTGATTGAAGGCCCGCTCATGGACGGCATGAATATAGTTGGCGATCTATTTGGAAGCGGGCAAATGTTTTTGCCGCAGGTCGTGAAATCTGCCCGCGTCATGAAAAAAGCAGTGGCCTACTTACTGCCTTACATTGAAGCCGAAAAAGACGGCAAGCAACAAGCTGCGGGCAAAATACTATTGGCCACCGTGAAAGGCGACGTCCACGACATCGGCAAAAATATTGTCGGGGTGGTCTTGGCTTGCAACAACTACGAAATCATCGACCTCGGTGTCATGGTAGCGCCGCAAGTGATTATTCAAGCAGCTATTGAACACAACGTAGACGCAGTTGGCCTGAGCGGCCTCATCACGCCTTCACTAGACGAAATGGTGCATTTAGCCAAAGAAATGGAGCGCGCTGGTCTCAGTATTCCCCTCCTCATTGGTGGCGCAACTACGTCAAAAGTACATACTGCAGTCAAAATTGAAGCGCACTACCCATCAGGAGCGGTCATCCATGTGCTCGACGCCTCGCGTTCGGTTACAGTTGTGGAAAGCTTATTGGGCGCCAAAAAACCAGCTTTTTTAAGTGCCCTGCGCGCGGACTACGAAAAAATCCGCGTTCACCACGCCAAGCACCAAGCAGCCAAAGAACTTTTACCGCTAGACCAAGCGCGCGCCAATGCGTTGCAACTTGCTTTCAATGCCGAAACTATTGCCACACCTCGTCAGTTAGGGATTAATTTGCACGAACCATCCATAGCCGAACTCATTCCCTACATCGACTGGACACCATTCTTTCAAACCTGGGACCTCCACGGCAAATACCCACAAATTTTATCGGACGCCATCGTAGGCGACGCCGCTACAAAAGTCTTTGCAGATGCACAGCAATTACTCCAAAGACTCGTGCGCGAAAACCTACTTACTTGCAAAGGACTGAGCGGCATATTTGCAGCAAATGCGGTTGGAGACGACATCGAAATTTACGACGCCAAGACCAACGACATCCTGCACAAACAAATAACGCTCAGACAACAAACCAAAAAAGTTGCAGGCCAACCCAACTTGGCACTCGCCGATTTTATTGCACCAAAAGATGCGCAAATCCAAGATTATATCGGTGCTTTTGTCGTTACCGCTGGGCTCGGCATCGATCAATACATTGCCGAATTTGAAGCCCACAACGACGACTACAATTCCATTATGGTCAAGGCGCTCGCAGACCGCCTCGCAGAAGCTTTCGCAGAATACTTACACGCTATTGTGCGCAAAAAAACCTGGGGATATGCGCCCGATGAAAACCTCGAAAAACAAGCACTCATTGCCGAAACGTATCGCGGCATTCGGCCAGCACCAGGCTACCCGGCTTGCCCTGATCACCTCGAAAAACTCGGGATTTTCAAGCTGCTTGATGCCACTGCACAAATTGGCGTGAGCCTCACGGAGTCTTTGGCCATGTGGCCTGCAGCTTCGGTAAGTGGTTGGTATTTTGCGCATCCGGACGCCAAGTACTTTGGCCTCGGCAAAATAACGCAAGAACAACTCGAAGATGTTGCGCAGCGCAAAGGAGAAAACGCAGCAGAAATCGAACGCTGGTATAGTTCTATACTCGTTTAATTGGGATTGGCTTCAAACCAAGCGTCAATATTTTTGGGCGCTTGTATGGCTGCTTGCACGGCCAATTCGTCGCAGCGCTCGTTTTCAGGATGCCCAGCATGCCCTTTTACCCAAACAAATTCCAATTTGAAATTGGGATGCAGCGCCAAATAACGCTGCCATAAATCTGGGTTTTTCTTGTCTTTAAAACCTTTTTTTACCCAGCCAAAAACCCAGCCTTTAGTAATCGAATCGATGACGTATTTAGAATCGGAATGGATCACAACCGTATAATTGCGGTTTTTGATGTGCTCGAGCGCGACAATAACCGCCATGAGTTCCATGCGGTTGTTGGTGGTGCGGCGAAATCCTTGGCTGAGTTCCATGCGCTTGCCGCCAAATTGTAGGATTGCGCCAAAACCTCCTGGGCCTGGGTTTCCGCGTGAAGAGCCATCGGTAAAGACCAAAATTTTTTGCGTACTCATTTCTTTAAACGATCGGGGTTTTGGGATAAAAATGCAGTCCAGGAATCGCCTTTTGCCTTGTTGTGTTCACCAATACCTTTTGAAAAATGGTGGCAAACGGCAACGGCCAAACCATCGGTTGCATCTAGGTATTTGGGCATTTCTTGAAAATTGAGCAGTGTTTGAAGCATGGAAGCAACTTGTTCTTTGGAAGCGCTACCACTGCCGGTAATCGCTTGCTTGACGCGCCTTGGCGAATATTCCTCAAAAGGCATGTCGTGGTTCAGCGCCGCTGCAATAGCCACACCTTGGGCGCGGCCGAGCTTGAGCATAGACTGCACGTTTTTGCCAAAGAAAGGCGCTTCAATCGCCATTTCATCTGGTTTGTATT
>JACCDQ011402833.1_pt1 | contig 12949 bp, 8 predicted proteins | sample 7446031 | NCBI WGS metagenome assembly JACCDQ01 (sample SAMN15323442, study PRJNA562643) | freshwater metagenome | isolation source: river surface water | place: USA:Blue River Watershed | collected 2017-08-17 | reverse complement strand
CACCATAATTTAATGTTTCATGTATTTCAGATAATTCACTACCTGATCCACCATGAAAAACTAAGTAATGTTCTGCTTCGACACCAAGTTCTTTTTTTACTGCAGCTTGACCGTCTTTTAAAATGGTCGGGCGAAGTTTTACGTTTCCAGGTTTATAAACACCGTGAACATTTCCAAATGTGGCAGCATACATAAAAGTTCCAATCGGACGTAGGGCCTTAGCTATTTCAACCATTTCTAGTGGAGTGGTGTAAAGTTTGTCTGCAGGTGCTCCTTCATTATTAACACCATCTTCTTCACCCCCAACGACACCGGTTTCTACTTCTAGAATGATTCCAACTTTAGCACATCTCTCTAGTAGTTTCCTAGATTCCTTAATGTTGTCATTTAAAGAAAGCTCAGAACCATCAAACATATGTGAATTAAAAAGTGGAGCTTCACCTTTGGCAACACGTTTTTCGCTTTCTTCAATTAAAGGCAACATGAATTTCTCAACATGTTCTGGATGGCAATGGTCAGTGTGCAAAGCTACTAAAATATTATATTTTTTGGCAACAAGGTGCACGTGGTTGGCAATACTGATAGCTCCTAAGGCCATATCGCCAATACTTCCTGAAGCAAATTTTCCACCGCCGGTGGAAACTTGGATGATTCCATCTGATTTTTTGTCAGCAAAAGCTTTAAGAGCGGCATTGGCCGTAGATAAACTGGTTACATTAATAGCAGGATAGGCATACCCATTTTTTTTAGCACTATCTAACATTTTTTTGTATTGTTCTGGACTTGCTACTGGCATAAGTGACTCCTCATCATAATTTCTTAGTGAATATTCGCTAAATTCATAGAACTTTACCTAATTTTTTTCATAATTTACAGAGGGAAATTGTGGAAGAGTCGCTTTTTTGTTAGTATTTTTTTCAAGAAATTTAAAAAAGGAATATTTATGCTAACTAAAGTAGAAAAGAAATTTACTTTAAAAAATACACCTAAAGATACCTTGAAAAAGTGGTATGAACTTATGACTTTAGGAAGAATGCTCGATGAAAGAGCGCCTAATTATTTAAAGCAAGCAGTTGGTTGGAGTTATCATGCTCCTTACGCCGGCCACGATGCTATTCAATTAGCTATAGGACAGGCGTTTACCAGAGGTGCAGATCATTTGTTTCCTTATTATAGAGATATGCTAACAGGGATTTCAGCTGGAATTTCTGCTGAAGAAATTATTTTAAATGGTATTTCTAAAGCAACTGATATCGCTTCAGGTGGAAGACACATGTCGAATCACTTTGCAAAACCTGAGTGGAATATTCACAACGTTTCTTCTTGTACAGGAAATCACACTTTACATGCTGTCGGTGTGGCACGAGCGATGAAACGATACAACCACAAAGGGGTAGCGATTTCGAGTCAAGGTGAGTCTTCTGTTTCAGAAGGATATTGCTATGAAGCGATTAACGGTGCAAGTTGTGAAAAACTTCCAGTCATTTTTGTATTTCAAGATAATGGTTATGGAATTTCAGTTCCAAAACGTGATCAAACTGCCAATGAAAGAGTCGCAGATAATTTTTCTGGATTTTTAAATCTTCATATTATTCACTGTGATGGAAAAGATGTTTTTGATTCAATGTCGGCCATGACCGAAGCTAGAAAAATTGCCTTAGAAAAATCAGAACCAGTTATTGTTCATGCCATGTGTGTGCGAATTGGAAATCATTCGAATTCTGATAAGCATGAATGGTATAGAGATGACAATGAAATTGCAGCGGCTAAAGCGCAAGATCCTTATGAAAGATTTAAAAAAGAATTACTTGATTCAAGAACATTTAGTCAAAAAGAGTTAACTCAAATTGAAGAAGAAATGAAAAAGGTGGTGATTGAGGCGCATACTAAAGCAATGAAAGCACCAAATCCAACTCCAGAATCAATTCATGATTTTTTATGGCCGGAGTCTTACGTTTCTACTAAATATCCAGAAGGAATTCATCATCATCAAGGCGACGAAGTGAAATTTATTGATGCAATCAATGGAACACTTAAAGCCGAATTTAGACATAATCCCAATACATTTATTTGGGGACAAGATATGGCCAATAAAGAAAAAGGCGGTATCTTCAATGTTTCAAAAGGGATGCAACAAGAATTTGGTAAAGAACGAGTTTTCAATGGTCCAATTGCAGAAGATTTTATTTTAGGTACGGCCAATGGATTTTCTCGTTTTAGAGATGATATTCGCGTCTGTGTAGAAGGTGCTGAATTTGCCGATTATTTTTGGCCGGCGATGGAACAATATATAGAACTTTCTCATGACTATTGGAGAAGCAATGGAGCCTTCACACCAAACGTCATCATCAGATTAGCTTCTGGAGGCTATATCGGTGGAGGATTGTACCATTCGCAAAATATTGAAGGATCATTAGCTTCAATTCCAGGTGTAAGAATTGTTGTTCCATCATTTGCCGATGATGCTGCTGGTCTACTTCGAACTGCATTTCGATCAAAAGGCCCAACAGTTTATTTAGAACCAAAAGCTCTTTACAATGCCAAACAAGCGATGACTCCAGTTCCAAATGACTTTGAAGTCCCATTTGGTAAAGCAAGAGTTCGAAGAGAGGGAACAGACTTAACCGTGATTACTTACGGTAATACGACTCATATGTGCTTAGAGGCCGCTGAAAAACTTTCAAGTGAAGGTTACAATATCGAAGTCGTGGATTTAAGATCACTGATACCTTTAGATGTAGATGCGATTGTAACTTCAATTAAGAAAACCAATCGTTGTTTAATCGTTCATGAGGATAAAGTGTTTGGTGGTTTTGGTGGAGAATTAGTGGGGATCATCAATGAAAAAGCATTTCAATATTTAGATGCTCCTGTTTTAAGAGTTGGATCAACTTTTACACCGGTCGGTTTTAATCGGATATTGGAGAGAGCTGTACTTCCTGATTCTGATAAAATCACTCAGGCAATGAAAAATATTCTAAGTTATTAATGAGTTAACAAAGAATATTTTTTTTAAAAAAAATTCTTATATATAGATAAGGAATACCGAAGAGAATTGTATGAAATATTTAATTTTCATACAATTTTTTCTTTTAATTTTAGGTTGTCAAAAAAAAGAGACAGCTTATTCGCCGGTTTTTTCTGATCAAAAATCAGAAAAAAGTAAAACTTATATTTTAGCCATCCATCCTTTACACAATCCTGAAAGACTTCAAGAGATGTATGGACCAATCATTCAAATACTAAATAGAGAATCAAAAGATGTGCAATTTGTATTAGAAAGTTCAAAAGATTATGCAGATTATAATAATAAAATAAAAGAAAAAAGAATTCATTTCTTACTTCCTAATCCTTATCAAACGATTATCGCTAAAGAGTATGGTTATCATGTATTTGGAAAAATGGGAGATGATGAAAATTTTAGAGGCTTAGTTCTCATTAGAAAAGATAGTAAAATTAAAAAAGTAACAGACTTAAAAGGGAAAAAGATTTCATTTCCGGCACCGACGGCACTGGCCGCTGCGATGATGCCTAAAGTTTACATGGAAGAACATGGATTAAAACTTTCTAAAAATGAAGCCGAGATGAAATATGTTGGATCACAAGAGTCTTCAATTTTGGCCGTTTATCATAATGAGGTAGATGCAGGAGTGACTTGGCCGATGGTTTGGAATTCCTTTTCTAGTGAAAAACCAGAGATCAAAGAAAAATTAAAAGTTTTTATACTAACTGAAAAACTAATTAATAATAGTTTGATGTATAAAGAAGATGTCCCTAAAGAGATAATTGAAAAAGTTAAAAATACTTTTATTAATTTGCATTTAAATGCAGAAGGAAAAAGTATTTTAGAAAAAAATAAACTTTCTAAGTTTGAAGCGAGTTCAGATAATGACTATGTCAAAGTTCATGATTTTTTAGAAAAATATAAAAAGATTTTTGGAGAGTTGCCTTAGTGAAAGTGCTAGCTTGGTTTAAAAATTTACCAATAAAAAATCAGCTTATATTAGGCCTTGGCTTCATTTATGTTACGATCATGACGGTTATTTCAATTAGTCTTTTTCATCAGCAATCAGATTTAGTTGAAGAACATTTATTGGAAGAAAATGAAACGATGTCTAGAACGATTGCTTCAGCAGTTGGTGGAAGTGTGATAAGTCGAGACTTAGTCGGTCTTTCAGAAATTATAAAAAACACTGCAAATTATGATGAAACCAAATATGTTTTTGTCATGGATAATGATGGAAAAATTTTGGCCCATTCCAATCCGATATATGTTGGAAAATATGTGACAGATAAAGAATCGTTAAATTTATTAAATAATAATTTAAAAAATGAATATGAGATTGTAAATGATTCAATGGTTTTAGATTATGCGACTCAAATTAAAGTGAGTAACAAAGTTGTCGGATGGGTGAGATTGGCCTTAGATAAAAAAGAAGCCTTAAGTGAAGCCAGAGAGAAAATCCTTGTTTCATTGGCCTTTGTTTTAATTTCCATGGTGATAGGTTTTTTCTTCATTTTTACTATTTCTTCGAGAATCACTAAACAATTAGATGAAATTATCTCTGTCGCCAAAAAAATTGAAAATGGAGATACCAATGTTAGAGCGAAAGTTTATTCTGAAAATGAAATTGGAAAACTTTCATTAGTGTTTAATTCGATGCTTGATTCAATTAAAAAAGACCAATTTGAAATTTTAAAATCTCAGGTAAAGCTTAAAAAATCTGAAGAAAGATTAGAACTTGCCATGCAAGGTTCGAGAGACGGTATTTGGGACTGGGATTTAAGAACTGGAGAAATGTATTATTCTCCTAGATGGCTTGAAATGATAGGTCTGATGCCAAGTGATTTAGTTCCAGGAAAAAGTGAGTGGAGCAAACGCATTCATCCAGAAGACTATAAGATTGCTGAAGAGGCCTTAAATAAACACTTAAAAGGTGAAACTCCAAACTATGAATGTGAACAAAGATTACTGCATAAAAATGGTGAATATATTTGGACTATTGGAAGAGGCGTTGGAGTTAAGGATGAAAATGGGCGCGTGATTCGGATTGTCGGAACTCAGACGGATATAACTATTCAAAAACATACTGAAATTGAGAAAGAAAAAATTTTTAATCAACTTAGACAATCTCAAAAAATGGAAGCGATCGGACAACTTACTGGCGGTATTGCTCACGATTTTAATAATATCTTAGCAGGTATTATTGGTTTTACAGAACTAGGAATCAAAAGATCATCTAGTGATGAAAAAATTGTAGGATATTTTTATCATGTTTCAAAACTTGCGGCGAGGGCCAGAGATTTAGTAAGACAGATGTTGATCTATAGTCGAGGTGGTGACCCGATTCCTAAAGTTGTTAGTCCAGAAAAAATTATCAGTGAATCATTGCACCTTTTAAAACCAATCATCGCAAATGAGTTGAATGTTAACTTTGATCCTAAAGAATTTAAATCAAAGATAAAGATCGATCCAGTCCAATTGCAACAAATTGTCATGAATCTTGCGATTAATGCTCGCGATGCAATGGGAGGAAAACTAGGTGAATTGAATATTGAGTTGCATGAAAGTATAATGGAGAATTTCCAATGCTCGTCTTGTGGGGCTCATGCACATAATAAATTTGTTATGGTAAAAATTCAAGACAATGGAAGTGGGATTGATCCTGAAACATTGAAGAAAATCTTTGAACCATTTTTCACGACCAAAGCTCCTGGAAAAGGGACTGGAATGGGTCTATCAATGGTTCATGGTATCGTTCACAGGCACAATGGTCACTTGGTCGTTGAATCAAATGAAGGAAAAGGGACGACCTTTAAACTTTATTTCCCTGTAGCAGAAGAAGAAGCTGAAAAAGATGTGGTCGTTATACCAAAAGCATTAAAGACTGAAATGAAGAGTCGAATATTAGTTGTAGATGACGAAGAATTTATGCGAAATTTTGTCACAGATTTCTTATCTGAAGCAGGACATGAGTGTGTTGAAGCAGATAATGGTAAAAAAGCATTAGAGATTTTAGAAAATGATAAAACAGGATTTGACTTAGTCATTACAGATTTTACTATGCCAGAAATGACCGGTATTGAATTAATAGAAAAACTTCGAATGAATTATCCTAATATACTTGTTATTTTATCGTCTGGTAATATCGATGTGGCACTTGAAAAAGAGTACAAACATTTAAAAATTGATGCTGTATTAGTTAAGCCTTATGATCTTGATGATGCCATGGTCGTTATAGATAATCTTTTGAAAGCCGTTCAAAAAATAGCCGCCTAATTATTTGGACAAAAACTTTCACGAAATCTGGTTTGAATTTCGATGGCCTCCATTTCAAGAGAGTCATCATTTAAATCAAAGTTTTGATATTTTGATTGAATGTAATGAACCAGTTCATGAACCAATGAATCATCCATACAGCGTTTTAATTTTTGATAATATCTGGCATCGTCTGTTAAAAAAATTTCATTAAATTTGACCGAAAAAGCATTGGTGAATACGTCAGGTCTTTGTCCCCATTGCTCTTCAATTGAATCCTGAAACTTTTTAAGTGGTGTTCTTGATTCTAAAAAAATTAAAGGAATAGGAATTTCACTTTTAAAGGTTTGTTTTTTTTCAATTAATACAAACTGAAAAATCACATCAAATGAATATTTAAATTTTGCAGGTTTTTTTAAATTCGCAGCATTAAGATTTAAACAAACTAAAAAAGATATAACAATGTATTTATACATAATTTTTCCCGAATGGTTTACAGATGAATTTACTAAGAGTAGCTTTAATTTGTCAAAATGTTCAGGAGATTTATGTGAAAATGTTTTATTTTGTAAGTATTATGATTATATCTACTTTTGCTTTAGCCCAGAGTCGCCAAACGCTGTCGCGGATTGGTTATTCCAGAGGATTTTGTGATGGTCAGAATCAATATTTTTGCATTGATCAATTAAAAAGAGACGCTGAAAGAGATGCAGAAAATTCAATGTATTATGAATGCATGGCCAAAAATGGTTATTTAGAGTCTTGGTCAAAAAGATGTTTTAACAATTGTTCGCCTATATTCATTCCTAGTGATTCAAACTCAGTATATGTAAATTGTAATTCAAACTGCCAAGTTGATTGCCTGATAAGAGATTAAAAAAGGCCTCAAATTTTGAGGCCTTAATTTATTTTGATTTATGAGTGTATGTTCCATCCCAACCCGGAGGAGGTGGAATTTCTTTAAAGTCTTCACAAATGTGAAGAACTCTTTCAAAAGTTTTATCTTCAGGAAATTTTTCATTTAATGGCTTTAATATAGCAATCGCTTTATCAAAATCTTTTCCTTGATAAGCCTTAAAAGCTTCTTCGTAATCAATTAAAACTTTTTCTTCATTATATAATTCATGACTAGGGTGAAGCACTTCATAAATTGTCACCGCATTTTCTTTACCTTTAACTCGCACTTTATCTAAAGTACGAAATTTAAATTCTTTTTGAAGGTCTTGTGGAATGGCATTTTTGGTAAATTCAGAAATATTTAACTGAACGCCGTAAAACTTACAAAGTGACTCAAGTCTGGCCCCTAAGTTCATATTATCGCCAAGAGCAGTATAAGAAAAAATCTGATTTGACCCCATGTTACCAACAGAACAGTCCCCAGTATTTAAGCCTATACCGTGTTTAAAAATCGGAAATCCTTCTTTTTCAAATTCCGCATTGATGGCAGGTAGTCTCTCAATCATTTGCAAGGCACCTTTAACCGCCCAGTAAGGATGATTTTCTAATTCAACCGGAGCACCCCAGTAAGCGACCATGGCATCACCAATATATTTATCAAGTGTTCCATTAAACTCAAAGAGAGTGTCTGTCATCATGGTCATATAACGATTGATACAATTGGCCAGTTGTTCCGGCGTTAATTTTTCAGAAATAGTTGTAAAATCTCTTACGTCAGAAAATAAACAAGTAATATTTTTCTTTTCACCACCAAGTTTAACTTTTTCTGGGTTCTTTAAAAGATCATTAACGATAGAAGGAGCAAGGTAGCGAGAAAATGTACCTTTGATTTTTTTCTTTTCTTTATTTGATTGATAAAAATGTAAAAAAGTAGACCAAGAGTAACATAGGACCACTGATAAGATACAAAAGAATAAGGAGATATTATAACCTTTTGGAATCAAGTAATAAGTATCGATATAAAACAATGTAAAAATAATAATATTAACAACCGCAAAGTCTAAAATAGCATTACCAAGTAACATGACTAAAACAATGATAGCGGTTCCTAAAATAAGCATGATCCATGAATAATTTTCGGAAACGTCATTAGAGATTAAATATTTTCCTTCTAGTAGCATGTGCGCCATATTCATGTGAAAGAAAACTCCAGGTAGAGTAGGATCTATTGGAGTGTTTCTTAAGTCGTGAGCTCCGAACGCTGTTGAAGCAATAAAAACAATTTTATCTTGGAAAATTTTTTTCATTGAAGCATCGTCATTTTTTGCTTTTAAAATATCTAGAACTGAAACGACTGGAAAATTTTGAAAACCACCAAGCCATCTAATTTTTGTTTCACCTTTAAAATTTAAAAACAAATCGCCTTTTTTGGTTTTTAAATAAGCCAATGTCTCATGAGGAATTTCAAGTGCAGTTTTGTCTCCCGTGTAGAATTGGTAAACTTGAAGTGCAAAAGATGGAAAATAAATAGAATCGATATTAGTGACTAATGGATAATGTCTAAAAACACCGTCGGGATCAGCTTCTGCTTCAATGTGCGATATTCCAATATCGAGATTGGCAAATTCAGAAATGGGATAAACTTTTTTCGAGATGAGAGCTGGGGCTAGGCCTGCTTTACCGGCCTGTTTACCGTCTAAGACAAAATTATACAATTCCCCAGGTACTTCTTTAAAGTGAAGATTTTCATCAATTGTTTCACTGTATTTTGGTTCAACTGAGTAAGGTAGAATGACTTTTCTCCCTGGAGTTGACTGAAAATTTTTTATTGATTCACCTAAAACGACATCAGGGGAAATAGCATTACAGGCTTTTTCTGGTTCAGAATAAAAAACGTCGAATGCTAAAATTTTTGCACCGAAATTATTTAATTTACTCACTAAATCAGCATGAATTGATCTAGTCCAAGGCCATCTTCCGATTTTATTTAAAGATTGATCGTCAATTGCTGCTAAAACGATTCTTTCATCTCTTGCTTTTTCATTTAGTGTCAGGTTCATTCTTAAATCAAAAAAACGATCTTCAAAAAACGAAGAATAAGTGTCAAGAAATGATTCATTCCCTGAAAAATTTCTTTTTGATTGGTTGGTATTTTGTAAGATACTCAAAGAGCAAAAGGCAATAATAACAAAAATACCAAAATATTGTATGACTCTAAAAATCATGAAACCCTCATTTTAAAATGAATATTTAAGTTCTGTTGTAAAAACGCTTTTATTGTAGGTGTATGAAGAAGACTTTGAATGTGCTTTAGTATAATCAACATTAAAGTTAAACTTCAAGTTTTCAGTGACATCCTTACTAAAATCCATTGAAGGATTTAAGGACCATTCAGTACCACGAGTGGTTTTTTGTTCGAGAGTATCGGTCAAATTTATACTTAGAGCAAAGCTTAAAGTATATTTGGGCGCAATTTCAGGAATGATATAGTCAGTCCTAAATAGGAGTGTATTAGAATTAGTTGAGGAATTGTTATAGTTATCGGTCGTAGAATAATCTAAAAGAAAAATAATTAAATGCATAAAGCGAGTAGAGACGGTTTGGTCGAGACTAAAAGAAGTGGTATAGTTATTTAGCGAACTCGAATAAGCAGAATAGTCTTTGAACTTTAACTTAAAATTAGTGTCGCCAAAAGAAAAATAAGTTACTTGTTCTGCAAAAGTAAAAGTCAAGGCATCAGCATAAAATTTGCGATTATGGGTTTGATCTTTGTCTTTTAATGTTCTAGAAAAATCAATGTTAAAGCTGAAGGCTGCAGGATTACTATTGGCCGTATGTTCGTATTTGTTTTTTAATGAAGCATTTAAAATTGATGAGTCATTTTGAAAAACTTCAGCATTATCTTGGTCAGAGTGTTGAGTTAGGGTAGCTCTAAAAGAAGGTGAAAGAATTAATTTCTTTTTTAAGACAAAGTCGTATTCCATAAAAAGTTCAGTATCAAAAATATATGATTCTCTAAAACTACCTGAAACATTATTTTCTTCATTGGTTAAAGAAATATTGTCATCAAATTTTAATCTTTGTAGCGCATGGGCGGTAAAACGTTTAGCAGATATTCTACGTCCATTTCGCAGTAAATTTGGGTCTAAATCAAATTCTTTTTCGATCTCGCTGATTCTATTTTTAATATCATAAGAAGCCGGCGATTTTTGATCTATTAATAAAGCTTCTTTAAGCATAGGTAAAATTACTTTTTCGACCGCTTTAGTTAGCTCAACTTGAGTAATATTTTTTTGTCTTAAAATACTTAAGTTAGATTCGGCTAATTGAAACTTACCAACTTGCTTAAGTTTAAAATCTAAATCACTGATCTTTTGCATTTCTAAATAATTATTTCTAGCGTTGCCAAAATCTTCAAGAATTTGTGAAATATGAGCTACATAGTAAAGAGAAGCACCACGATTAAAATTTTTCTTAGCTGAAACTGCAAAGGCATCCCTTGATTTCTTTAGTTCGTTCATGGCATATAATGCTTGTCCGTATTCATAATACAGGTCTTGCACTTCATAATTTTCACTGAGAGCTTTTTCAAAATATTGGGCAGCTTTATCATATTCTTGCATTTTAGAATATGAAAGTGCTGTTAGATAATACTTTGAACCTAAGGAATTATTAGCAATTTCAATTTTCTCCAATGACTCTATGGCTTTTTGATATAAACCAGATTTGAAGTTTTTATAAAATTCAGAAAGAGGTTCATCTGCAAAAGTTTTAAAACTATAAATTAATAAAGCTAATGAATAAAAAATTTTCATTCATTCCGTCCTTGGAATTAAAAAGGCCATCTTTAAGATGGCCGGTGCTATTTATTCTATTTTATTATAATCGAAATTATTAGTTAGAGCCAAAATTTATCTTCACTTTTGTGTTGGGATTGATTGTACCGGTATTAGTGGCATCTTGCTTGACAGTTTCGGTTGTCGTAATTTTTTGATCGGCCAGTGCTTTTAATTGATCAGTGATTGGAGGTGGAGGAAGTGTCCCTGAAGTAAATACTGGGGCATATTTTAAAGCAAATTGTGCCATTTCTGGTCTCACTTCATAAATACTTCCTGGCATTGGACCATTCATAAGAGGTGTTTCAATGCTAGCTGGTTTACGTTCATTTGTTCCGTCGGGATTGGTGACAACTTCATCACCTGGCTTTCCATTGCTTTCACCGCTTGGCTTGCCTGACTCATTTGGTTTATTATTGTTTTTTAAATCATTAGACTTATTTTTGTCGGGATTTTCAATAAATTTTCCTTCTGGAGTAAGTTTCATTCCTTCTGGAGCTTTATATTCACCGGTTACAGCGTCAATTTTTCCGAAAGTTTCAGGAACGACAAATGTTTTTGTATTTGGGTCAAATACCGCATTTGATGGTGGTGGAATAATATTAACTGTATTTAAATCGACAATCGATCCAGCCGGCAATTTATAATCTCCAGTCTTATCATTAAAAAAACCAGTTGGTTCACCTTTTTCAAATTGTTTTACATCTTGATTTGGCATCGTTGCAGCAAATTTGGAAAATTGCTTATCAATTTCAGCATTGTTATTTGATAGAACGGCACCATCAATGCCAGGAGGAATAGGACTTTTAAATGATTTTTGATCATTCTCATTATTTCCTTCCTTAATTCCGGTTTCATTGTTTTTTAATGCTTCAACTTGAGTGATTGCAAGTTTAGTTGGGATCATGGGTTTTTCACCAACGTTTAAATTAACTGCTGAAATTTGACCTTGTCTTACCATTACGGCACTTGGACTTGAAACGACACTTTCTAACATTTTTTGATCAAAATCATTTCCTTTATCATTTCTTTCAATGTGGCCCATTGCTACCGCACCTTCAAAAGTAATGAGAGCAGTATTTTGGTTTTCAGGGTTGAAGTTAACTTGAAAATCTGTTCCTCTAATACCCATGGCGGCTGAATTTGTTTTAATAAATAATTTACTTTTTTCTTTGTTTTCAATTTCCATGTAGTCTTTAGTGACTTGCGATCTAATTTGTCCTTTCACGAGAGTAATAATACCTGCTTCTTTCTTAGGAAAAGAAGTAATAATCATTTTTGAATTTGGTCCTAAATTCATTTGTGATTTATCAATTAAAATAATTTTTACGAAGCTTTTATCGGCGGTTTGTAATTCAGCTCCAACCGGGATCGATTGATTTTCTTTTACATCGACCAGAGTTCCATCACTCAGTTTAGCTTTTACAATTCCTTTTAATATAACTACTTTTGCTGCATCTTCAGCATAAAGATTTATACTTAAAAAAATAAAAGTTGAAGCGATTAAAAATTGTTTGATGCCCATACTGATTCCTTAAGAAAAATAACCTTTTCCTTATTAGGCTCTTCGTCTATTATAAGAGGCATCTTTAGAGAGAAAAAGGTGATGCATTAATTGAGTGATATTACATACCCTAGAGGGAGGGCAAAAATAATAATGCCTCAAAAACTGGACTAATGTGCTCAACTAGTTGAAATTTCTCAAGCTCGAATAGGAGAGTTCTTTGAATATTTACGGATTATTACTCGCACTATCTACTTCGATTTGGGGATTTGGATTTATTGCCGTAAGAATGAGTTATGAGTCTTTTGGTCCTTATTGGTCACATGGCTTAAGATTTTTAATTGCTGCTTTGATTTCTCTTCCTTTTATTTTTTATTATTATTTTAAGCGAGAAAAAATTTACTGGAAAGAAGGTTTTATTGTCAGCCTTTTTTTAACTGGAACTTTAGTGTT
>JACCDQ010241546.1_pt1 | contig 12950 bp, 30 predicted proteins | sample 7446031 | NCBI WGS metagenome assembly JACCDQ01 (sample SAMN15323442, study PRJNA562643) | freshwater metagenome | isolation source: river surface water | place: USA:Blue River Watershed | collected 2017-08-17 | reverse complement strand
TGCCAGCATACTTACCTAAATCTAGGGTTGGTTCGTGCTTTTTCTTTGGCTTAACATCAAGTTTTTTAACAAGTTCTTTTTGATGTTCACTAGCGCGTTTCCACCCTAAATCGTAGCCAATTTGCCAGGCTTCGTGACACTCACCTTCTAGGTAAGGGTTTTCAACTTGGCGTAGCTGCTGGCCTTTGCCGTATCCAGCTTCGTAGGCATCGCAGATCATGAAGGTTTTTGAGATCATCCTCGTTCCTTTAGAATAGCGGCTTCGCCTCCATCACTATATCCGTCGTCGTATCCTTCTTGCCAGCAAAGCTGGGCGAATTCGTCAGCAACAGTTTGCCAGTTCATTGGGGTTTGAGTATGTTTTAACACACACTCACGCCACAGTTTATAGATTAGGTCTTGGTTCATTGTGTAACTCCAAAGTGCTCACGAATCTCTTCGTAAATGTCCAGTGCACTCATATCCGCAGCAATATCCGCACATTCACGCACAAGCAGTTCAGCAAACTTTTCCATAACTTTTTCCACTTGTTCTGACGTCAGAGTGGTCCAAGTTTCAGGCACAGCGGTGTCTAGTGCCTGTGCAAATAGTTTATTGGTTTGTGGGTTCATTTTTTCTTTCCAATCTTGCTGACAACATCAGCTTTACTTTGTTGCAGTTGCGCACGAAATCTACGATACACTCGCAAAGCTACAACGCTCATAGGATCATCTTTGCTTTCGAGTTCTGCAATACGTGCATCCATTTCAGCCTCTTTAGCACGATGGCGTTCAATATCGGCTTTGATACCTTTGGCTTCTTGCCAGAAAAATTTAGCCATATTTTCCCTTATTTAATAATATATTATAACACAAAACAAAAAGGGCAAGCAACTCTGAAATAATTCAGGTTACTTGCCCCACAGGTGTTCATAAATCCCATTCTCGGTTTGCGTGTTGAATTGAGTCTGGTATTGAATAGCCTTGCAGACGATGTTCGTCATAGCTATCCAGCCATTCCAGGTCTAGATCTTGACGGCGAGCCCAATCTAGTGCGTTTACTACAGCTTGTAGTTGGGCGAACTTTTTGTCGTATGCTTCAGCTTGCGTCATCAACAATCTCCAAGAAACGATAAAGTGTGATTTGTGTGGGATCGTACTCCACACCATCAATGGTGAAGACTAGATTTCTGGTACCACAATCAGTTTCCCACATCCACCACATCAACCAGTCCCACAGTTCCGGGCCGAGCAGTTCTTCGACTAGACGGGTATAAGCACCCTCAATAGGCTCGCAGAGTGAGAACAACATATTGTCCGACCCTAAGGCGTCAAGTGCGGTGTTAAGTTGCTTCACCCCAGCACTTTGTTTGATGTGGGCCATGCAGTAGTCATACGCGATTCGGTGAGTTTGTTTCATTAGCGTCTTTCGATATAATTTGTTAGGTCGCCCCAGAGTGAGCCGAACCAGTAGCATCCGAGTACAAAGTAAAAGCCGAATACCCAAGCCTCTGGAAACAACCACCAGAGAGCTTCAGTTACGGCGATCAGGAGCAGGAGACTGATCGCCCAGATTTTATGGCGTCGGGTGATTTTCATTTGTTGTATTTTTGATAGTTTAGTGCTGCTCGGCGAGTACTCCAACTGTGTGCAACTGGAATGTTGCCGAATAGGTAGTAGTTTGTGAGTGGTTCTGTTGGTCGCACACTGGTAGGCATTGCGGTGCCTAGAGAGGAGATTACCCAGACTTCTGTGCCCGGTTGGACAAGTTTACCGTCAGCTGTGACAGCAGTATGTTTTGAGGAGAGTAGTGCTTGTGCAAACTGCTCAACTTCGGCCCGCTGAACTGGGCCTGTGTTGTACCAGTCACGGAGTCTTGGTGGTAGTAAGTTGGTTAGGTTCATGCGTATCGCTCCACTAATTCACGAGCCTGTCTATCAACTTCTTTAAGGTGCTGATCTAGTTTGCGGAGCAGTTGCTTCCGATCCTCAGGACGAGCACGTTCAGCTGCACTCAGTAAGGAATAGGCTTCGCTGTTCTTGGCAAGCAGGTGGTGCTTGTATTTTACAAAGTTGTTCATAGTAATCTTTTAAGTCTGTGGTGTCGGCATCACGCCAGTAATTGTATTTATCGCCCCAACGATCACGATCCCAGTCCAGGCGCTGTAGCACGAGTTGGCCACGCCAGTTTGTACGAAATTGGTAATTTTTCATCTGCCCATTGACTCCCCTGAAATCTGCCAACCCATTTCAAATACTTGTTCTTCGAGTTGTGCGACCCTAAGTCGTAGCCGAATAACTTCATCTACTAATTCACTGTGGTCCCAATGGTCGTATTCTATGTGCGGACTAATAGGCAGTTGATTTGTGTGTTGTAACCATGCTAGGCGTTCACGTGGTGTCACTTTGTTTCCTTTGGATGCGGGACGTTGCACAGTACGTTGATTGCTTGCAGCTCGCCCATGGTAAGTTGAAACTGGCGATTGCCTAGTGTAACATCCCAGCCTTCGCCGTTTGTCCACTCACATACTTCGACCACGTCGTGTGGTCTGGCTAGGTGGCAATAGTCTCGCAGGTCTGCGTATACTGCTCGTCGTTGTGCAAAGTTCATGTTGTCTCCAAGTATTTTTCAAGATCGTGTAGTGATGCGGATATGCACCAGCCTAGTGCAGCCCAGGCCGGAACCAGGATGCCCATGTAGGTATGGTGTGCAAAAATAGCAATAGCAATAGCATTTAACACGAGGATTAGTAGTTTAAAGTTCATTGTGTTTCCAATTCTCGATCAGTTGTATTTAGTTCACTTGGGTCGAAGTCTGTGAATGGGTGCAACCACCGTTCACGACTTCCAGTAAACCTAGCCGGGCCTACAAACAGTGCTGGCTCAATCCAATAAATACGTTCTTCTGGATTTTTAAAACCCTCGGCTGTAACAATACTTCCGTTAAGTTCGTAGCCTAGTACGCCAGGTGGTACGCCACGAATCATGCAAAGTGTTCCGGGTTTGATCATATTAAATCTCCACGTAAAAATCACCAACCTGCATATCAAAAGCATCTACCGCTTGCAAGTCGTCATCGAGTACTTCTGTTAGATACGGCATGACTTCGTCATACAGTACTCCCTCGGCGGGGTCGCGAAAAAGCACGGGAATGTCGTCCCAGCCTTGACGTTCGGCTTGGCGACGAATAGTTTGCAGTTTCTCAATAAGCTGGTCTAGTGTCATAGTGTTTTCCTAATCAATAAGAATATTATATCGCAGAAACACGAAAGCCACAAGTGCATTTCTGCAAATGTGGCTTAGATTTGTTGCTAAAAAACAACACTTATGGTTTATTGTGCGGAAATGGCCAGGCCTCGTTATCGGCCTGCTTTAGCGGCGCTTGATACGGCGGAATCGCTAAGCGACCCTTAACCGCAAAAACCCAAAGCAGCAGTACAATCCAGATAACTGCTACAACACTAACAACAAAAATAAGTTCCATGGTTAATCCCAAAATGTTTGATAGTATTTGCCAAATAGTTGGTATGCTTTGCCGAGTCTGGCTTCGTACGCATCCAAACCCTCACGATCAACACGCAGCTGATGTACTTGTGTGTTCAGGTCAGCACGGTCATCCACCGCACTATGGTCCCAGAACTTTGCTCTGGCCTGTTCATGGTCTGTGCAGAACGCCCAGATCAGTTCGTCTAAGACCCACTCGTAGCGCTTTTCTGCATTGCCGTCTAACTCCCACTCACACTCAGCAGGGGCGTGCGTGCTGTGCAAGTGTTCTGGAACATCTTCGTCGGCAATAAGTCCATAGCCCTGTTTTTTGCTTTTAAGCAGTACAAACATAGGGCCAATGATATGTCGCAGAGTTTCGTCCATGTTCCACACATCGTAGTTGTCGATGTGTACGTATACCTGGCGTTGGCGGCGGTCGTAAATCCACTGACAGGCACGTGCAAACCAGCTATCACCACCATGCCGATCCTTAGCCAACCAGTCACCAAGTCGTTCGGCGGCTCGATGACGCCAAGTTGTGGTATCTGGATATTTTTCGGGATTGCCGAATACCAGGTCAGCAATCTGATAAGGTCCCCACCAGGTTAAGTATGGTCCAATTTTAACTCGCATCGAATAACTCCAGCTGATTGACGTAGTGGTGCAGGTTTTCACGAGCACGGTCATAGACTTCACACGGCTCTAGCAGTTCCGGGTCGCAACCCTCAACCGCACAAGCCCAGTCTAGTAGCACGCTGTTGACTTCTTGCCACATAGCTTGTGCACCTTGCTTAAAGGCTTGCCGCATCCAGTAATCTCGATTTTCCTTATTACCTGGGTTGCCGTACGTGTATACTTGTGCACGGTTCGAGCCCGCCTCAGGATAAGTTTCAGTATAAAACCACTGAATAAATTCGCGGTCTAGGTTAAGTTTGGGTTGTGGCATTAGTACGCTCCACCAGAGTTGTCGATTGCATTACACAGCTCAGGCATAAAATTATCTACAATACCAATCACATCTGAGTCTTCGCCATGCTTGCGCGCACTGCGAAGCGCATTATACAGATCATCAATTAGATTAAGATACTGCTGTGCGTTAAGGTAGACACGAGCTTCTTCTGCGCTTTCGCACTGGATTTTAAGTTCTAGCATATTTGTTCAGCATTTTAAGAGTGTTAAGGTCTGTAATCGGTTGGTAGTTGCTTTTAGCAATAGGCACAATACAGTGCTTAAATTGCCGAGCTTGCTTCTCACCACACACAAGGCAGGTGTGCAAACCAAGACGCCAGCGTGCAGGCGCAACGCTGTCACTACAATTGACGCAAAAATACATAGTTGATCTCCAAAGCAATAAATTATTATAAATCAATCTGCTTTAGAGATCAAGAGTCTATTTTCGCATTGCCCGGACAAGTTGATCTGTTAAACCACGAATAACTTGCTTGTAACTATTAATGGCTTGCTGCTGGCCGGGTAACCATTCAGGGCGCATCATTAGTGCAAGTTCTTCGTCATGTGTAATTAACACTGGCTTGGTTGTACCATCCCGCCAACGAAGTTTTTCGCAGTAGATAGTAGCCACTTTGGGCTGATAGAACTCACCAAGCTCTTCGGGTGGCTTAAGCGACAATGGTTCTTGTATAGCTACACGAACAGCCCCGTGACGCTCTAGTTGATCTAGTAGCCATACTGGTAAATCAATCACCGTAATAGGCTCAAAATCCTGTGTATAGACTACTACGTTCATATTACCACCGTGCTTCGTTTGGAATTAGTTTACGGAATTGAATCCAGCCACGCAAGTTGCCGCTCCACAAATCGCTATTAGCACTTACATGAGTAACGCCAGGTTCCCATGTTTCTGGCTCAAATGCACTTGTAGAGCTATACTGCATAGGAGTAGCCTGATGCTCAACTGGAGAGGCGTGTGCACGACTAGCCTCAATCAACTGCTGATAAATTCTCAGAGCTTTTTCATAGCTATCGTCATTCTTGCGGTACGACACTTGAGCACAACAGCTAGCGCTGATAATACGAGCTTCTTCCGCCGTGATATCATCGCCTTTACCATCGCTATATAGCAACTCGCCATTAATAATGCTGCGATAAGTAGTAACGTAAGGAACATGCCATTCTCCTGGATATAGTGCCTGTGGTACGGATGCGTCGTATGCGTCAGACATTTTCTGCGCTAATTCAGCAATTTCGGGCTGTGCATCTGCGTAGTCTGGTGTATTTTTACGAAGCCAAAAGAAGTTGCCCCACTCAGTGCCGCTGATTACAGTTTTCATAATCATCCAAGGCTCTGTAACACGATTAGTGATCTGCTTATGTGACCCTAAATCGTTGAGTTGTCGCGCAAAGTCAATTGCACTATCTCGCGCTTTTGTCCATAGGTAGGCAGCAAAACTTTTATCACTTCCTGTGAGCTCTTCACGAGCTTTCATGCCAGCTTGGTTTTTACCCCAGTATACAGGAGCAGCAGTATTTTCCTGAATATGCTGGTGCATTGCGGCCACAGGAATAGCTCGGCTTGACGCACTATTCTTCGACAGCATACGGTGAGTGTTCAACTCAGCTAGGATAAAGCGCGGGTACTCAATCTCCATAGTGGTCATGCGTGTGCCGTCAGTGCTAATGCTGTCGGCAATGATACGGGCAGTAATAAGGTCTTTAGCAGATTTCATTTGTTAGAATAGTTAGTGGTAGATGTGATGTATAGCCAAATAGGGCAAAGTATTCGTTGATTTCGTCTACGTAGTGTTCAACCCATAGGCCGTGCTTGCCAGCCAGCTTATAGTTGTACCCTACTAGCAGGCAAGTTTCACGGATTTCATTGTAGCTTTTGTTCATACTTCGATGACCTTAAAAGGATCAAAGCCGATGCCGTCGTTTAGTGCAGTCCAATAACCATGAGGGTTAGCAACCACACGAGTATCGCCGAGTACAATATCAGTAGCGTCATGCGTATGTCCAAAAAGCCAGGTGGTATCGGACATATCAGCAATATAATTGCCAAGATCATTAGCAAAATAGTCATTTAGTAGGTCCGGTCCACGGAATCTGGGTGCAATACACTCACGGGCTGGCAAGAAGTGAGTAACAACCACGATACGCTTGCCTTCACGGTGTTCATACCAGTCTTTGATAAAGTCAAGATGTTTGTAGTACGTTTGTGCACAACGATTCACATCAAAGTCCCGAATCAGACGAAAATCGCTGATATTTCGCTTAGCTGCACTCTGACTAAAAGGATTGTCCCCAAAGTTAGTCCACAAGGTACCGCCTAAGAACATAACATCGTCAATAATTGATAATCCTGGGTTTAGGTAGTGCACACCATCTAGGAGACGGCATTTATCCAGCATTTTGGCATTAAAGTCATCAAAGCTCGTGCCATAGTACTCGTGGTTGCCTGGCACGTACACAACGTGTGGAAATCCTTGGTCACGAAAGAACTTGATAACGTCCAGTGTATTCGTAGAGCCGCTAGCAATATCGCCAGCCAACACAAGCACGTCTTCGCCACGATATTCAGCAAAAGGCTGAGTTTTATACGGAAGACGAAATTCCGTGTGTAGGTCGCTTAGTAGTCTAATCTTCATAATTTTTTCCTTAAGGTTATATTATAACAGATTAGACTGCTAGAATCAAGCGTAAAAAATGTGATTTCCTATAGTGGCTACTACACGTTTAGTACGATTCCAGCGAGGCTTAACCTGCTTAGTATGAAAATAAAGGGCCCTAAAGTCTGGCAAGTGCACTGATTTAGTTAACACAGCAGTAGCTATAACCACAGAAGCTTCCCAGGCTTTACGATCCTTAATCTTCTTTGTTTTATCTAGTGTCCACGAAAACTGACGGTTAGCATACACGGCTTTACATATGCTAGACTGAAACTCTCCACTTTCGACTCGATTAACAGTAACTTGTGCAACTGCAATCTGACCCTTAATCGGCTCGCCTCGTGCCTCGTGGTATATGTTGCGAGCCAAGCACTCAATGTCTGATTTTTTAGCAGACAATGGCTTCAACGGGTTTAAAGTGGCCGTCCCCAGGCTCAAAGTTATTAGCAAGCCTGCTAGAAGCGTGCCTATTCTTAGCTTGTTTATTTAGTATCTCCAGTAGCGCGTCAAACGCTTCGGTCTCTAGCTCAGAAGCATGCCCTGCATCAATTACCAGTGACAGTTTCTGCAGCAGTACGAGATTTTTGTAAAAGTTCATGTTGTTCTGCCAGCTCTTGCAGCTGACGTTGAAGATTATTGATAATACCACCAGCTTGCTGAAGTTGCCCACTTAAGTCGGTGATAACGGTTGCTGCTTTAATCATTAAGTGGTTTGGCGGGTTATTGACTTGATAAGGATCGTTGTCTCCATCCTGTACCATGTAACTATCTCCGTGCCGTAATCGTTGTATAAGCCAATTAATGTCCATATTATTAGATAAAGTTATAATCGAACACCAATTATAACCGAAAAGAGCTTCTGTGACAAGTCAAAAATTTACAAATGCTTGCGCCAAAGCTCAAAAAATTTCGTAGTTGACCCCTAGGTGCCTTGATGATATAATTGTCCTAGTTATAACCACGGGTGCATCTTTATGACACTAAGCCAGTTTATTGAGCGTTATGCTAAAAATGCATACTTACAATATTGCCAAAACCATCGCATAACACCAGAAATGGACATACACATTGTAGAACCCAAACTGTGTGCACTGGTAAAACCTGCACTTGACCCTAAATCTCAAAAATCATATAATTAATACTCCTGCACACTTTAACACAATAAATATGCCAAAACAAGACGAAATCGACCTTATGACAGTATTTGGGCCACAAGTTACCCTAACTGACGCGCAAAAAGAACAATTACGTATAGATGCTAATGATATGCTAGAACGAGCTATTAAAGCTGAAAGAGAATATTACGGTAACGCACTAAAGTTCGACCAAAACAAATTACCACTTAACTTGCTCTCTACTGAAGCCATGAACCAAACAGCCGCAGTGCTAAAGTTTGGTGCGCAGAAGTACGCAGAACACAACTGGCGTGCAGGCTTTGCCTGGAGCCGCCCACTAGCAGCAGCAATGCGTCACCTAACTGCATTTAATGATGGTGAAGATCGTGACCCTGAGTCGGGACTATCACACCTAGCTCACGCAGCCTGCTGTATTATGTTCCTTCTTGAATTTGAGAAAACTCACCCACATCTAGATGACCGATACAAACCCAACCTATCGCAGGTTAGCAAAACACCTGAATAAAACCAGAAAAACTTTATCACAAGTCTGCAAAGAGCTAGATATTGACATTGACTATGTTGACGACTTCCTACTAGAACAGCACGTACAGGAGTGTTCTCACTGCGGAATATGGGGCATAGACCACCGGCAAGATGAAGATTGTTTTGCGGTGTGCAAGCTGTGCTTTGGGTTAGTAGGCCGGTAATTTTACCCTTGACATAGCCTTCTAATTTTAGTATAATAGTGGCTATGAACTCATTTAATCCCAATATTAATCGCATCGGCTTTGCTTGCAAAGTCAACGAGTCGCATGATAAAGCGTGGTCCGGTTTAAATACTGGTACTACTACTATCTCCTGGCTAAACGCTCAACCTCGCGACAAGGCCGTCGAGCGTTTGTGGAGTATCTTAATCAAAAATACCAACGCAGTCTACGACCAAGTTATGTGGTTGGCTAAACAACCGCCCGAAGCTCGTATGTTGCGTATTTCAAGCGATTTGTTACCAGCATACACTCATGACGACTGGATGTGGTGGTACTTTGAGCCTGCTACAGTTCGCGAGCTAGAAGCCCGGTTTCAGAAAATCGGTGTGGCTGCTCGCCAGCACGACGTTCGCCTCTCCTTCCACCCAGGTCAGTTTTGTGTGCTAGCTAGTGATAATCCTGGTGTAGTCGAAAACTCCCTCATGGAGTTCGAGTATCACTGTGACCTTATTCGTTACATGGGTTATGGTCGCGAATTCCAAGATTTTAAGTGTAATGTACACGTAGGTGGCAAGCAAGGACCAGATGGCATTAAGGCCGCTATGCGCAAGCTATCACCAGAAGCACGTAACACACTTACCATCGAAAATGCAGAATTTACATGGGGTTTGGCAGCTAGTCTTGAACTGGTAGACACTTGTGCTCTTGTGCTAGATATTCACCACCACTGGATCAACAGCGGTGAATACATTGATCCCAGTGACTCACGTTTCAAGCGTGTGGTTGATAGCTGGCGTGGTGTTCGTCCCACAATCCACTACAGTGTTAGCCGTGAAGATGTGCTTGTTGACCATGACCCGCACACTCGACCAGACTTGCAACAGCTCAAAGCCATGGGCTTTACCAGTGCCAAATTGCGTGCACACAGTGATTACTACTGGAATCAGGCATGTAATGATTGGGCCTTGACTTTTCTTCCCCACGCTGATATAATGTGTGAATCAAAACAGAAAAACTTGGCAGCTCAAGAGTTACGAAAATATCATGCCTTACAGCAATAACTACTTCTCCAAAATGAATCCGAACAATCCAAATTTCCGCGAGTTTAGCGACGGCACTAAAAATGCAGCAATATTTAAGACTACAGCACCTTATGCGAACCAGTACCAAGGCGATGCCGAGCGTTGGCTTTTTGTCTGCAGTGCTGGCTTACTGCGTAGTCCGACTGGAGCTACAATGGCTGCTCAGCGTGGCATCAATGCCCGTAGCTGTGGCAGTAACTTTAATTACGCGCTGATTCCTTGCTCGGCAAACCTAATCAATTGGGCTCATCGTATTATATTTGTGAATCGTGAAAATCTATGGCAGCTAGAAGAAAACTTCCTTGGTCACAAGGACTTGCTGGAACAGATTGAGCAAAAGCAAGTTGTGCTCAATATTCCAGACAACTTTGAATACATGGACCCTCAGCTGCAGCAGTTCTTCCAGGCTGAGTTGTTTGAGCCTTATGGCCCAGTAACAATGTAATCTACCTGGCTATAGTATAATGGATAATACATAGAGCTTCTACCTCTAGAATGTGGGTTCGATTCCTGCTAGCCGGGCCATTAAAATTTTAATCTTGATTGATTGCCTGAATCGGCCTATAATATAGGCTGATTTGGAGAATTAATATGAATAACACAGTATATGTTGTAACCAGCCTTGAGCTGGGCTGGGATTGCGTTGTTGGTGTTTTCAAAAATGTAGATACCGATAAGCTGCAAAAGTGCTTTCCTTCACCTCCATACGTTATCAGCGACCACACAGTTGAGTTTAGTCTAGATGGTTGGGAGAATGATGGTGAGTAACTACACACCAGATACATGGGTTGTCCTAGAATTTGACGCTCCAAGCCTAGAGGTTCCACTTCGCAAAGTGTTTGGTGGCTGGTATGGTGGTTTTGCCGGGTCGGATTCGTGGAAACTGAATAGTGGAATTACCCAAGTTCGCCGCGAGGGTGACTGGCTGGAGTTTGATGGCTACAGCGGTAGCACTTATCGCTGTCACCGACACAACTACGGCTTTAGTGGCTTAATGCACAGCATTTATGAACGCTGGCTGACTCAAGCCGATGAACGTGGTGATATGACAATCAGAATTTTGAGTATTGACGAGATTGTTGAAACTTGATATAATATAGGCTGATTTGGAGATATTATGGCAGGCTATTCACGCGACTTCTTAATTGATGCTTTTATGTCCAGGTACATCAAGTGTGCTATTATCACAATCGAGCAACTTGTCCATCTAGAGCAAATGGCTGGTGATCTTTATGATCGAGTTGGTCGCGATAGTTTCCGTAGTTATGCTAGCTTAGATGCTGAAGCAATTCGAGCCTATAAAAACAGTCTTGATTGATCGTGGTTAATACTGTATAATTTGTTCTTTAAATGACAGATTATGGCTCCCGCAAGGGAGACCATATATTAGCGTAATTGACGGGTGCTGCCCTGCGAATATAAGGCAGGCATCATTCGGTGGTTTTGACGGACTGCGAAAAGCCATGCGTCAACATGGTAATATTGATTATGCTAATATATGCTGGTATTGCAAAATACCCTATATAAAAGCACATACTTTACCGCCCTCTAGTAAGGGAGATAGCGACTAGCGCTGATGGACTGTTTAAATGTGCTTTTATATGGGACGGTAGCTTATAGGGGTTAAAGCGCAAATCCGGACTACATACCCTTTGAGTGTAGAGACTATTCCAGTAGGGGCTGCAAACCCTGAACGCTAGTCACAACTCAGCCTGAGTTCGAATACATGGCCACGGGTTGTAGAATTTTAGAGAAGCAGGTTCGAGTCCTGCCTGTCCCACCATATTTGAGAACATTGCCGTGTCTTTAGGGCGGGACGGAACAACAGTGTTCTCAAATATGGGATTAAAAATTCTTACTTGTTTTTGTTTTGCAAATCAAGTATAATACATATTCTTTCAAACAAGGACAACCATGCGAGTTTTTACGAAATTAGACGGTAAGCTGGCTTGCTGGCAAATTGAAGGCAGTGGCTATGCTGATGCTATCAAAATGGTTCGTAATGAACTTGGCGTCGGTCATCGTGGTGCTATCTTAGCCCTTGTAAAATATTGACTTGATTGTGCAACTTAAACAGTGTATAATTAAATCTTATTCAGCGATAGTACTGTTCTTGACAAAAGACTACGTTGATAGACCAGAATAATGAAAGCCGTAGTAGCCAATCAAGATATTGCTTTAAGTAGCAGAACCTAAGGCGAGGCAGGGACACTGGTTGGAACCTCAGATAAGCAGCTCTGAGCTAACAAAAAGCTACTAATTTCTGAACTTGCTTCCACCGACAGTTCTTCATATCGGGGAGATTTCGCACTACTCTAAAAAGTGTTATCTCGGTGTAGTGAAATGGCATCACCCGTGCTTTGGGAGCATGAAGCGCAAGTTCGATTCTTGCCATCGAGACCATATTGTTGTAATCTTTGCTAGATTCCGATTCAGTTGCGGAGCTTTACATACTTGAGACTCGTAGTACCTAGGAAGACTGACGGGAGATGGTATGACTTTCGATATAGGTGGGCCTCATGACCCCGGCAAATCGAAAGCACGGGTTTAGCGACCTGGGTAGCAAACAGAGATTACAACAATATGATTATGCGTCGGTGGTGGAATGGTATACACGCTGGTCTTAGAAGCCAGTGCCGAAAGGATTGAGAGTTCGAGTCTCTCTCGACGCACCACAATTTGGGGATGTAGCACAACTGGTAGTGCACCTGCTTTGCAAGCAGACTGTTGAGAGTTCGAGTCTCTTCTTCTCCACCAATTTAGAGAATTTTATGAAAACACGAAAACCTCGGAATCACGTTGCCTTAGCTTTGATGAAGCGTGGCGGTAGTGGTTCACATAAAAAAAGCCACAAGCAGCTTCGTGGCGAATGGAAGCGCAATATGGACGTATAACTTAACGGCTAAAGTAGCTGGCTTTTAACCAGCAAATCAGAGTTCGATTCTCTGTGCGTC
>JACCDQ010651771.1_pt1 | contig 12956 bp, 13 predicted proteins | sample 7446031 | NCBI WGS metagenome assembly JACCDQ01 (sample SAMN15323442, study PRJNA562643) | freshwater metagenome | isolation source: river surface water | place: USA:Blue River Watershed | collected 2017-08-17 | reverse complement strand
CGAAATAAGTGGAAACTGGTAGTTGGCTTGCGGCCTGCTGCAGTTGAAGACTTAAATCAGACATGGGTGACCTGACCTAGAGACTCCCCCTATGAAGGGGCAGGGACAAAGCGCTGAATTCAAGGAAGACGGCGCAAAAAAATGACAGGGGCACCCCCTGTCGATGGAGGGCAGATTGTACCCCGGCAGTTGGACGGCGCTGTGGCCAGGACCACGCACCGTGGTCAAACCTGAAAAAGGCCATGGGCCCACTGTGGTGTGCGCAAGCGCACTGTCAGTTGACCCGAGGCTTCAAGCCTAAAATCGGGGTTTTTCCCAAACGCTTCCCACATGTCCAAGGCTGCCAAAAACGACCCCGCCGACGCCAACGCCGCGCCCCTGCCTGCTACCTACGAAGCGGCTTTGACCGAGTTGGAGTCACTGGTGGGGCAGCTGGAGTCGGGCCAGATGCCGCTGGACCAGTTGCTCAGCGGCTACCAGCGTGGTGCGGCTTTGCTGGCGTTTTGTCGCGACAAGCTCAAGGCGGTGGAGGACCAGATTCAGGTGCTGGACGGTGGGCAATTCAAGCCCTGGAGCGGTGCATGAGCGCTTTTGACCTGAAAGTCTGGATGCAGCCGCATCTGGACCGTGTAGAGCAGGCTTTGTCGGCAGGCATTGCGGCCGATTCGCCCGCCCAATTGGGGCAAGCCATGCGCTACGCCGTGCTCGATGGGGGCAAACGCCTGCGCCCTTTGTTGGTGCTGGCCACGGCAGAGGCGGTGGGCGATGCCCCGCAAAGCGCTGCGGCCTTGAACGCGGCCTGTGCCATCGAACTAATCCATGCCTATTCGCTGGTGCACGACGACATGCCCTGCATGGACAACGACGTGCTGCGGCGCGGCAAACCCACGGTGCATGTGCAGTTTGGCGAGGCCCAGGCCCTGCTGGCGGGCGATGCCTTGCAAACCCTGGCCTTTGAACTGTTGACCCCCCGCGACGGCAGTGTGCCAGCGGCCGTCCAAGCGGCCTGCGTGGCGTCCCTGGCCCGCGCCTCGGGTTACCAAGGGATGGCTGGAGGGCAGGCAATTGACCTGGCCAGCGTGGGCCAGCGCCTGAGCGAAGATCAGCTGCGCCAGATGCACAGCCTCAAAACAGGGGCTTTGCTTTTGTGCAGCGTGCACATGGGTGTGGCTTGCGTGCCTGGCGTCTCTGAGGGTGTGCAGATGGCTTTGACGCGTTTTGGCAAGGCCCTGGGCCTGGCTTTCCAGGTGGTGGATGACATTCTGGATGTGACCGCCGATTCGGCCACCCTGGGTAAAACTGCGGGCAAGGATGTTGCCGCCGACAAACCCACTTATGTGGCGTTGATGGGGCTGGAGGCCGCCCAGCGCCTGGCTGATCAGCTGGCACGAGACGCCATGCAGACACTGATCGACACCGGCTTGTCCGCGCAGCGTTTGGCACCTTTGCGTGCGCTGGCCGATATGGTGGTGCAAAGAACCCATTGAGTCATTCATGACGACATTCCTCAACGCGATCCACTCTCCCGCTGATGTGCGCCGTCTGGCGCGCACCGATTTGCCTCAATTGGCCGATGAGCTGCGCCGTTGCGTGTTGGACAACGTCTCGCAAACCGGCGGACACCTGAGTTCCAATCTGGGCACGGTTGAGCTGACGGTGGCCCTGCACTATGTGTTTAACACGCCCGAAGACCGCATCGTCTGGGATGTGGGACATCAAACCTACCCCCACAAAATCTTGACCGGTCGCCGTGAACGCATGCCCACGTTGCGTCAGCTCAATGGTTTGTCAGGCTTTCCGCGCCGCGATGAAAGCGAATACGACACGTTCGGTGTGGGGCATTCATCCACCAGCATCTCTGCTGCCCTGGGCATGGCTTTGGCGGCTCGTCAAAAAGGTGAGTCGCGCCATGCGGTGGCCGTGATCGGTGACGGCGCCATGACAGCAGGCATGGCCTTTGAAGCACTCAACAACGCGGGCGTGGAAGACTGCAAGCTCCTGGTCATCCTGAACGACAACGACATGTCGATCAGTCCGCCAGTGGGGGCACTCAACCGTTATTTGGCCCAGCTCATGAGTGGCCGGTTTTATTCGGCAGCCAAGTCGGTGGGCAAAAACGTGCTCAAGAACGCGCCCCCGCTGTTCGAGTTGGCCAAGCGCCTGGAAGAACACGCCAAGGGCATGGTGGTGCCCGCCACGCTGTTCGAGAAATTTGGTTTCAACTACATCGGCCCGATCGACGGGCACGATCTGGAGTCCCTGATCCCGACGCTGGAAAACATCAAACACCTTGATGGCCCCCAGTTTTTGCATGTGGTGACCAAAAAAGGCCAAGGCTACAAACTGGCCGAGGCCGACCCGGTGGCCTACCACGGGCCAGGCAAGTTTGACCCCGCCGTGGGCCTGCTGCCCCCGGCCAGCCCGCCCAAAACCACCTTCACCCAGGTGTTTGGCCAGTGGTTGTGCGACATGGCTCTGCAAGACCCGCGACTGGTGGCCATCACCCCCGCCATGCGCGAGGGCTCGGGCATGGTGGATTTCCACCGCCGCTTTCCTGATCGGTATTTCGATGTGGGCATTGCCGAGCAGCATGCCGTGACCTTTGCTGCGGGCATGGCTTGTGAGGGCCTCAAACCTGTGGTGGCGATTTATTCCACCTTTTTGCAACGGGCCTATGACCAGTTGATTCACGATGTGGCCTTGCAAAACCTGCCGGTGGTGCTGGCGATTGACCGCGCAGGTTTGGTGGGGGCCGATGGGGCCACCCATGCCGGGGCCTATGACATCGCCTTCATCCGCTGCATCCCCAACATGAGTCTTGCTTGTCCGGCAGACGAGCGCGAATGTCGCCAGTTGTTGAGCACCGCTTACGCTCAAAACCACCCTGTGGCGGTACGTTATCCAAGGGGGGCTGGCGTGGGGGCTGTGCCTTTGGCCGATTTGAGTCCCCTGCCCCTGGGCAAGGGGGAGGTGTGTCGCACGGGCGAGCGCGTGGCTATTTTGGTGTTTGGTTCGCTTTTGACGCCCGCCTTGCAGGCCGGTGAAGCCCTCCATGCCACGGTGGTCAATATGCGTTGGGTCAAGCCCCTGGATGTTGAACTGCTGGCGCAGATTGCCCAAACCCATGAGCACATCGTGACCGTGGAAGAAGGCTGCATCATGGGGGGGGCGGGCAGCGCAGTGATGGAGGCCTTGCAGGCCTTGAAACTGGCACGCCCGGTGTTGCAACTGGGGTTGGCCGATGTGTTCATTGAGCATGGCGATCCCGCCAAGCTGCTCGCTTTGCAGGGCCTGGATGAGGCGGGCATCGAAGCGTCCATTCGGCAGCGCTGGCCAGGCTGAGGTCAAATCGGATTGAATTTATTTCAGTTTTTTGATTTTTCCAGCAGCTTTGTTGAATTTTGATCCGTTTCAAAAGGGTAAACCCCGGTCCGGGGCATGCGACGGCCTTCCTACAATACACACCGACTTGAGAGTCAATGCCCGGCAGTCTCGGGTGTGTCTTTAATTTTCAACAGGAGTCCTTTCATGGATCGTCGTTCCGTCATCAAAAATGCAGGCTTGGCAGGTGTGTTGGCCGCAGGCATCGCTCCGGCCGTGCAGGCGCAAAGCGCCATTCGCTGGCGTCTGAGTTCCAGCTTCCCCAAGGCGCTGGACACCATTCACGGCGCAGCCGATGTTTTTGCTCAAAACGTCAAGTCGATGTCGGGTGGCAAGTTTGAAATTTCGGTGCATGCCGCTGGTGAGATCACCCCGCCTTTTGGCGTGGTGGATGCCGTGCAGCAGGGTTCGGTCGAGATGGCTCACACAGCGCCTTATTATTTCTTTGGCAAAAACGAAGCGTTTGCGCTGGGCTGCGCCATTCCGTTTGGCCTCAACAGCCGTCAGATGACCGCCTGGATGTATGAGGGCAACGGCCTGAAGCTGATGCGTGAGTTTTATGCCAAATACAACATGATCAGTTTCCCCGGCGGCAACACCGGTGCCCAGATGGGCGGCTGGTACCGCAAAGAGATCAAGACCGTGGCCGACATCAAAGGCCTTAAGATGCGTATCGGTGGTTTTGCAGGCCGCGTGCTCGAACGCATGGGTGGCGTGCCCCAGAACATTCCTGGTGGTGAAATTTACACATCGCTCGAAAAAGGCACGATCGATGCGGCTGAGTGGATCGGCCCCTATGACGATCAGAAACTGGGCTTCAACAAAGTTGCTCCTTTCTACTATTACCCAGGTTGGTGGGAAGGTGGTCCTCAGCTGGACTTCTTCATTAACCAGAAAGCCTATGACGCGCTGTCCTCAGAAAACAAGGCGATTGTGGGCGCAGCAGCGGCTGTGGCACACACCACCATGCAGGCCAAGTACGACGCCAAGAACCCAGCCGCTCTCAAAGAGTTGGTGGGCAAAGGTACCAAGTTGCGTGCTTTCCCTGAGGTGGTCTTGAAAGAAGCTTTCAAGCAGTCCATGGCTGTTTATGAAGAGCTGAATGAGAAGAATCCTGACTGGAAGAAAATCTACGGTGATTACCGTAAATTCCAAGCGGATCAGAACCTGTGGTTCCGTTTCACTGAAATGACTTTCGACAAGTTCATGCAAGCGCAGAAAATGTGATTGTCATGAGACACAAAAAAACCGGCCCAGGCCGGTTTTTTTGTGTCTGTACGTTGTGCCTGACACACGCCTGGCTTGTGTCAAGAACCATTCAGCGCATGCTTCTAAAGGCTTTGAGTTCATTACTCAGACGTTTGAATTCTGCGATCATGTCTTTGTCGCAGGCATAGATGACCGTGAACTTTCCCATCAAGGTTCGAGCATACAGACGGGGTGCCACCACACTGTCCAGACCTGGGATGCGGATCAGTTTCACATAGGCCAAGTCTCGTAAATCAATTTTTTTGTGCCAGATCCATGTTTGCTCCAGGCTTTGGCCAGTCAGGCGCGTGGTGCTGCGCCAAACATGGCCAACGGTATAAGCCATCATGGCCCAGGCGGCCCAAATCCACAGATGTTGGGATTGAGTCAATTGTGTGCCGTGCAGCTGCCAGGCCCAAACACCCAGCCCGAGTAAAAGCCCGATCGCCAAAGCCTTGAAGGGTTTGCTGAATGCGGGAGATGTGAGCACATTTTGCCGAGCACTGAACATGAACGGTGCTGGGCCCAGGTGTTCAGTCAATGGGTTGGTCTGCGGGGCGTAGGACATGGTTTTTTCATAAAAAAACGCCTCGGAATCGAGGCGTTTGTGAAAGACGATGGCTTATTTTTTGAACAAGTCGTCGATCTTGTCTTGTTCGGATGTGGCTGATTTTTCAGTTTCCGTGCCTGGCTGAGTCAATGCCGGTGATTCGGCAGGGGACTCTTGCGGCATTTCGATGACCACTTTGTCCACATCGATTTTTTCTTCCTTGTCCAGGAAGGCCGTCACGGACTGTGGGAAGAAAATCACGATCACGACCAACAGGATTTGCATCAGCACCCAAGGGATTGAGCCCATGTAAATGTCGTTCGACTTGACAGGCACCGGGATGCGTTTGTCCTTGAACAGGGTGTCGGCAATGCCACGCAGGTAGAACAATGCGAATCCGAAGGGGGGGTGCATGAAACTGGTTTGCAGGTTGACACACAGCAACACGCCAAACCAAATCAGATCAATGCCCAGCTTGTCGGCGACCGGTGCCAGCATCGGAACAATGATGAAGGCAATCTCGAAGAAGTCCAGGAAGAAGGCCAGGAAGAAGACGAAAAGATTCACCACAATCAGGAAGCCCACCTGTCCACCGGGCAGCCCGGTCAGCAGATGTTCCACCCACTTGGCTCCGTCCACGCCTTGGAAGACCTGGCTGAACACGCGGGAACCAATCAGTATGAAAACCACCATGGCTGTCAGGCGCATGGTGCCGTGCATGGCTTCCCACAGCAGCGCGCCGTTCAGGCGTTTGTGCATGGCCGCCAGAATCAGCGCGCCCACCACGCCCATGGCACCTGCTTCGGTGGGTGTGGCCAGTGCCGAGTCCTGGAAGGGCAGGCCGCCCATGGAGCCCAGCACGGTGAAGATCAGGACGGCTGAAGGGATGATGCCTTTGAGGCACTTGCTCCAGAGTGCCCAGCCTTGCAAGGTGCGGGCCTCTTTGGGAACGCCGGGCACGTATTCGGGCTTGATCAGGCTCAATCCGTAGGTGTAGAGCGCAAACATGCCGATTTGCATCAGTGAGGGCCCCCAGGCACCTTTGTACATGTCACCCACGGGTTTGCCCAGCTGGTCAGCCAGCACCACCAGCACCAGTGAGGGAGGCACCAGCTGGGTGATGGTGCCCGATGCCGCCAGTACACCCGTGGCGTAACGCATGTTGTAGCCATAACGGATCATCACGGGCAGCGAAATCAACGCCATGGCGATCACCTGACCCGCCACGGTGCCGGTGATGGCCCCCAGGATGAAGCCCACGATGATGACCGAGTAACCGAGGCCGCCTTTGACGGGGCCGAACAATTGGCCCATCGAATCCAGCATGTCTTCGGCCAATCCGCACTTTTCAAGGATGGTGCCCATGAATGTGAAGAAAGGAATGGCCAACAACAGATCGTTGCTCAGGATCGAGAAGATCGAAATGGGAAGATTGCTCATGAATGCGGCTGGAAACCAGCCCATTTCAATCGCATAAAAGCCGCTGGCCAGACCCAGTGCCGCCAATGAAAAGGCGACCGGAAAGCCCACCAGCATCACCACCACGAGGCCCGCGAACATGATCGGGGCGAAATTTTCCATTTGCATTTTTGTGTTCCTTGCGTTTGTTTTGATCAGAGCCGGTGTGCGCTCCGGGTTTTATTGCAGGGGTTTTTCATAGTGGGTGTCCATGGCGTATTGGCCATTGAGGTAGGCCACGCGTTTGATCAGTTCAGCCAGGCCTTGCAGCCAGACCATGCCAAAACCGATGGGCAATGCCAGTGTGGCTGGCCAACGGATCAGGCCGCCGGCGTTCTGGCTCATCTCTGAAGTGACCAATGTGTTCATGAAATAAGGCCAGGACAGCCAAGTCAGGTAGCCCATGATGGGCATCAGGAAGACGATGATGCCGAAAATGTCGACATAAACAGGCGCATTGCCTTTGAGCTTGCCGTAAATCAGGTCAACACGCACATGTTCATTGACTTTGAGTACATAAGGTGCGCCCACCATCACCACCCAGGCAAACATGTACCACTGGATCTCGAGCAGTCCGTTTGAACTCCAATCAAAGCCATAGCGGATAAAGGCGTTGCCCGCGCAGATCATGGCAGCCAGGAAGACAGCCCACGACGCGAGCTGCCCGAAACGCTCGCTCAGCCAATCCATGAAATGGGCGAATTTGAGTAAGGCGGTCACGACGGTTCTCCATTTGTTGAGTACAAGGGACACGCAGGTCCCGGGCACTTTTGAAAAAAGTGCGAACTCTCGATGTTAACCACGCCAGGACTCATGGGTTCTCAGGGTTTACTTGATTTTTGTTCGCACCATTTTGAATTTCTCTCAATTTGCACCGTAATGGGGCGTGTGCCTGCGTCAAATCTGTTTGGGTGGCAGAGGCCACCAGGGTAATGTGTGCTTGAGGGAGTGGATCTGTCCCGCTCTTTTGTCATGGGTGTAACCAGCCAGAGCATCAACTTTGCGGGTCCAGCCTTCCGAGCTCAGCAATTCGCACAGGCGCTGGACAGGGGCTGACTCGAGAGCACTTTTGAGGCAAACCAGCCAGTAAAGCTCTTCTTCCAATGGAACGAAGTCCAGCCCCTGGGCGCTGGCCGCCGATTCGATGCCCAGGCCCACATCGGCTTTGCCCGATGCGATGTGGGCCGCCAGGGCCGTGTGCGAGGTCTCTTCGAGGGCATAGCCAGAGATCTGGGAAGTCGCAATGTGGTTTGTTTTCAGCCACTGGTCAAGCAAAAGGCGGGTCCCCGTGCCAGGGCTGCGGTTGACAAATCGCACGCCCGGCTTGAGTAAATCCTGCCATGACTGCAAGGCCAAAGGGTTTCCCTTGGCCACCAACAGCCCCTGTTGTCTTGAGGCAAAGCCGATCAGTTTGTGTTGTCCGGTTTTCAGCAGGGGGCGATAGGTGCTGGCGATCAGTGAAGTGGCCTCGGGCTGGGCAGGTGCATGAAATCCTGCCACGGTGCAGCGCCCTTCGTTGAGCGCACGAATGGCATCGACACTGCCACAAAAACGGATGTCCAGGTGCAGGGCGTGCGACGCAGCTTGTTGCTGGAGTTGCAGCAAGGCGTCGTCGTGGCTGGCATAAATGGTCAGCAAATGGCTGTCTTCATCAAAGGCCACGGCGAAGGTTTTTTCAAGTTCGGCATGCAGGGCACTGATCTGCGGGGCCAGTCGGGCTTGGGCCTGTCGTTCGGCCCACAGCAGTTTGTCAGCGAATTCGCTCAGTCGTGCGGCCTGGCCTTTTTCCCACAGGATCAATGCTTGACCCAGCAATTGCTCCCAGCGTTTGAGTTCACCCCACACATGGCGGTAGGACAATTTCAAAGTTTTGGCCGCTCCAGCAATCGAGCCTGCTTCGCGGACGGCGTGAAGCATGTCCATGAGCGGGTTGCGCAGTGGGCTGGTTTGATGGCGGGATGCTGGTTCGTCCTGATGTGGTGTCCAGCTGTAGGAAAGGTTGATGTGTTGCACATGCCGGAGTGTGCCTGAAATGGCCGCAAAACCTGGCAGTGAGAAAGGAGGAAGACTTATGCAATTGAATTCATAGTCGACATCCCTGAGCGTGCAGCCGACGGTCTGCCATTAGCATGGGCACCGCCCCATGAACACTTTTCTGACCAGTTTCCAAACCGCCCTCGAGCTCGTGACTTCTTTGGATCCGCTGTTGTGGACCGTGGTGGTGCGTTCCTTGTCGGTCAGCGCCCTGGCCTGTTTGCTGGCATACGGCGTGGGGGTCGTGTTCGGGGCATGGCTGGCTGTGGCCCGTTTTGCCGGGCGTGAAATCGTGCTGGTCGTGCTCAACACCTTGCTGGCCTTGCCCTCTGTGGTGGTGGGGTTGGTCGTGTATCTATTGCTCTCTCGCACCGGTCCGCTGGGTTTTCTGGGGTGGTTGTTCAGTGTCAAGGCCATGGTATTGGCCCAGGTGATTCTGGTGGTGCCGGTGGTGACGGCATTGACCCGACAAGTGGTGGAAGATGTGGAGCGCCAACATGGTGACCAATGGGCATCTTTGGGGGCCGGCCTCTGGCTGCGCAGTTTGTTGTTGGCCTGGGATGAACGCTACGCCTTGTTGACCATCGGGGTGGCGGCGTTTGGACGTGCCATCTCGGAGGTCGGGGCGGTGATGATCGTGGGGGGCAACATCGATGGGTTCACCCGGGTCATGACCACCGCCATTGCACTGGAGACCAGCAAGGGCGATTTGCCGCTGGCACTGGGCCTGGGCATGGTCTTGCTGGCATGTGTGTTGGTGCTCAATCTGTTGCTGGCGGGATTGCGTCGTTGGGGACAGCGGCGCACGGGCCCCGTTGTGGCTGTGCCTGTCGGGTGGGTGGCATGACAGCCCCGGCAGTGGTGGTGCTTGAAGGGGTCGGTGTTCGCTGGGGGGCACTGCAGGCGCTGGCTCATGTTGATTTGCGCATTGATGCCGGGGAGCGCGTGGCCCTGATTGGCTCCAACGGTTCGGGCAAAAGCACGTTGTTGCGCACTTTGCATGGTTTGCTGCCGGTCACGCAAGGGCGGGTGTTGCGCGATGCCCATTGGCGTCAGGCCATGCTGTTTCAAAAACCGCATTTGCTGCGCACGTCGGCGCTCAACAATGTGGCGCTTGGCGCCTGGCTGGACCGCCAGCTGGGGTGGTCGTGGTCGCAGTCCAAGGCGCAGGCAACTCAAGCCTTGCAGCGAGTGGGTCTATCGGCCGTGGCTGCCCAAAACGGACGGCATTTGTCAGGTGGGCAACAGCAGCGCCTGGCCTTGGCTCGGGCGTGGGTGCGGCAACCCGATGTGCTGCTCTTGGACGAACCCACCGCCAGCCTGGACCCGCATGCCAAACGCGAGGTCGAGGCCTTGATTGCCGAATTTGCCCAAGGGCAGGACCATCCGCTGACCTTGATCTGGGCCAGCCACAACCTGGGGCAGGTCAAGCGCCTGGCCAGCCGTGTCATCTATCTGGAAGGTGGGCGTGTTCACGCGGACTTGCCTGTTGATGTTTTTTTCGATGCCGCGCAGTTGGCTGTGCACAGCCCGGCGGCCCATGCTTTTGTTCAAGGAGAGCGTTCATGAGTTTCCCGTTGTCAATGACCCGTCGTGTCTGGGTGTGTGCCGCATTGGCTGTATCGGCCAGTTGGGCGCAAGCGCAGTCCATCGTCATGTCGTCCACCACCTCCACCGAGCAATCGGGGTTGTTTGCCCATTTGTTACCAGCCTTCAAAAAGGCCAGCGGTCTGGAGATCAAAGTGGTGGCGCTGGGCACCGGGCAGGCCTTGGACATGGCCCGCCGTGGCGATGCCGATGTGGTGTTTGTCCACGATCAGCTGGCCGAAGAAAAATTTGTGGCCGAGGGGTTTGGCCTCAAACGCCTGCCTGTGATGTACAACGATTTTGTGCTGATTGGCCCCAAGGCCGACCCGGCGGGTGTCCGAGGCAAAGACATCATGACGGCTTTGGGCAAGTTGGCCGCATCGAACACCGGATTTGTCTCACGCGGGGACAAAAGTGGCACCCATGCTGCAGAGCTGCGCTTCTGGAAAATGGCCAACCTGGAGACGGCCAAAGGCACGGGCTACCGTGAATGTGGCTGCGGCATGGGCCCTGCGCTCAACATGGCGGCTGCACAAGGCAGCTATGTGCTGGCCGATCGTGGCACCTGGCTGAACTTCAAGAACCGCGCCGATCTGGCGGTGCTGGTGGAAGGTGATCAGCGCTTGTTCAACCAATATGGCGTGATGGTGGTCAATCCTGCCAAACACCCGCATGTGAAACAGGCCGAGGCCCAGAAGTTTGTGGATTGGGTCACGTCATCGGCCGGACAGGCGAGCATCGCCGATTACAAAATTGGTGGTGAGCAGTTGTTTTTCCCGAACGCTGCCAAATAAGCCGGTCAGTGCCTGGGCAGGCCCAGTTTGCGGTAAACCGTGGCACGGCTGATGCCCAGAGTGCGGGCCGCTTCTGCCACATTGCCTCGGGCTTGATGCACGGCCTGGCGGATCATGTCAGTCTGGATGTCCTTGAGGGGCTTGGAGGTCATGGGAGCGGCAAATTTCGGGGCCGTGCGCGAGCCGCCGGGTCTGGCTTGAATTTGCAGCCGCAAACCCGACCACAGCGGCAGTTCTTGCGGCACATCTGTGCGGGCTGCGGTGTCAAACAGGCCTTCCCAATTGGAAGCAAACACCTCGCTGGCATGAACGGATGAGCCGGCCGACTGGGGCAGCAATGACAGCATCTGACGGGCCGTGGGGTTGGCGCCCACGATGTGCCCATCGTGGTCCAGGGTCAGCAGCCCGTCGCTGTCGTCACCCGGCTGGTTGCCTGGCCAGTTCATGCGCAACACCAGGGCGTGAGATGTCGACATCAGCCAGCTGTTTTCGATGCTGCGGGCCGAGCGGCGCACCAGGTGTTTGAGCGCGGGGCGCTCCATGGTTTCGATGCCCGTCAGGTCGAGCATGCCTGCACACAAACCATCGGGCCCAAAGACGGGCGCACCGGCGCAGCTGAAGACACTGTTGTCACTGAAAAAGTGTTCTCCCCGGTGCAGCCAAACGGGCTGCAATTCGCTCAGTGCTGCGCTGATGGCGGTGGTGCCTACAGTCTTTTCCGACAGATCGACGCCCACGCGAGCCAAGGCCGAGGCGCGGCGATCATGGGTGTCTACGCCTCCGTGGACATCGACCACGATGCCATCGGCGTTGGTCAGGATCGCAAAATATCGGATATCGGCAATGGCCCGGGCCAGTTCTGCCAAAACGGGCTGCGCAGCCTGGACCAAGGGGCGGCTGGCTTCTTGGACTCTGCGCATGTGCTGTGCCGACACCGCATCGAAATTGACTTGCTGATGGGGCTCCAGACCTTGCGCCAGGCAGCGCTGCCATGATTGCTCAATCCATGTGGCGACGCCTGAGCCGGGCGAGAGGGGATGACCTTGAAAAGCCATGTCGCGTGCCTGCTCGATGCGTTGAAGGCGTTCGCTGGTGGGGGCTGTCAGTGGCATGTCAGATGTGTATCAAGCTGAGAATTTATGCGGCGACCCCATGGATCTTAGGGTTAATCCCGGGCATCGGACGTCGCGCAGGCATCAACAATGGCTATGCATTCTGATTCATAAGTGCGGGCTTGAACAGCCTGCAAACCCTCCCAGGAGACCTCCATGCAGAAAGTCCTGCACATCAACCCGGACAAATGCACTGGCTGCTTGCAGTGCGAAATGGCCTGTTCGTTTGAGAACTACGGCACATATGCCACCTCCAAGTCGCGCATCAAGGTGTTTGACTTCCACCACACCGGCAAAAAAGTGCCTTATACCTGCACCCAGTGCGACGAAGCCTGGTGCCTGCATGCCTGCCCAGTGGAGGCCATCACCGTGGACAAAGCCACGGGCGCCAAAGTGGTCAATGAGTCCACCTGCGTGGGCTGCAAGGTCTGCACCATCGCCTGCCCATTTGGCACGGTCAATTACGTGCAGGAAACCGGCAAGGTGCAAAAGTGCGACCTGTGCGGCGGCGACCCGGCCTGCGCAGACGCCTGCCCGACCGGTGCGATCACCTTTGTGGACGCCAACTGGACCGGCATTGACAAGATGAAGCAGTGGGCCGACAAGCTGGGCAACCAGCCCTCGGCCGGTTAATCCCCCCACCCATAAGGAGCATCAACATGTCTTGGGCTGGAAAAATTCTCCGCGTCAACCTGACCGCTGGCACCGTCAAGTCTGAACCCCTCAACATGGACTGGGCGCGCGACTACATCGGCTCGCGTGGCCTGGGCACCAAATACCTGGTCGAAGAGG
>JACCDQ010557838.1_pt1 | contig 12956 bp, 10 predicted proteins | sample 7446031 | NCBI WGS metagenome assembly JACCDQ01 (sample SAMN15323442, study PRJNA562643) | freshwater metagenome | isolation source: river surface water | place: USA:Blue River Watershed | collected 2017-08-17 | reverse complement strand
TAGCAAGCGTCAGCACTCTCCGTGAGAGTGATTTTTGGAAGAATTTCATATTGGTGTTTGTGTAAATACGAGATGTGAGGTCCGTACTATAAAATAAGTTAGTATGTTTAATTGATAGTGTTTTCGATAAACCCTATCAATTAAACGAATTATCAGAGCTACCGCTTTTGGCAATATCTCTGATAACTATTTATTTTTTTTTACATTGTGTGTAATACTCTCTTGATTACAATAACCAACGGAAGAATACGAATAATGAAGCCGAAAGAATAATGGCCACAGGCAAAGTTAATACCCAAGCTAAAAGGATATTTTTGATTGTGCCTGCCTGTAAGTTTTTAATACCTTTACTGGCTACCATCGTACCTGCAATACCCGAAGATAATGCGTGAGTAGTACTTACTGGAAGTTTGAAGAATGAAGCCAAACCGATTGTAGTGGCAGCAACGAGTTCGGCTGAAGCACCTTGTGCATACGTAAGGTGAGATTTACCAATTTTTTCACCAACCGTTACTACGATACGTTTCCAGCCAATCATCGTACCAAGACCCAATGAAAGCGAAATCATTAAGATAACCCACATTGGAGCGTGGTCTGTGAAACGACGAATACCTTTTTCTTCTTTAGTTGCAAGATTTTTTAGAATTGCTTTGCTGTTATCGCTCAATACAATTTCGTCGTCTTCTACTAATTTTTTAGTATTACTACTAATTGTCAATAAAGCCTTACGTATATCGAGAGCATTGGTTTTCTCAACTTTACCACTATCGGCTACTGAATTTAAGAATTTTATGCTTTTATTTACTTTAGCTATTTTCTCTTTTTCGGCGGTTGAAGCATGCGTTGTATCAATCAACGCAATTTGACTCGAAATGGTAGCCAGTTCTGGCTTTAAGGTATTAAAATCAACGGTTTTATTAATGGCAAAATAGGTTGGAAGAACACCAATCAAAATCAACATTACTAAACCAATGCCTTTTTGTCCGTCATTACGGCCATGGAAGAAACTCACCAATGTACAGGTTGTAATTAATATAGCACGAATCCAAAATGGAGGAGCTTCGTCTTTATTTGGCTCATCAAAAACTTGCTTTCTGATTGGCTTGCTTAATAATCTACGCAAAGCAAACATCAAGAAAACTGCCATTGCAAAACCCACCATCGGCGATAGCAATAATGCTGAGAAAATTTCTTTTGCTTTATCCCAGTTTACGGCTGCAATCCCCATTTTGTTATCGGGAAGTAAGGCATAACCTAAACCTACTCCTAAAATTGCACCGATTAATGTATGTGAGCTTGACGCAGGAATACCAAAGTACCAAGTACCGAAGTTCCAGATAATTGCACTAAACAAAAGTGCAAGCACCATGGCAATACTGTGGTAAACATTTTGGTCAATTAGTAGTTCTACTGGAAGAAGGTTTACGATACTCATTCCGACACCAACACCACCCGTAACAACCCCAATGAAGTTGATAAGACCCGACCAAACAACCGCTTGTGTTGGCTTAAGTGAGTTGGTATAGATTACGGTTGCAACCGCATTGGCAGTATCATGAAAACCATTGATAAATTCAAATGCACAAGCAGCTAAGATGCAGAATGACAGTAGTAGGAAAATGTCGGTTTCTAAGCCAAACATAAGATTTAAAGTTTAGTTAAAGATTAATTGATTCTATTGGTGTTTATAATTTTGGTACAAAAATGAGTATTTTTGATTATTCCAAGAAAAATCTAATGTTATGAAATTGTTAAGACTTACGTAACATTGAGATAATTTGCATATTTTCAAGTAAAATTTACATTAAATAATGACAAAACAAACAACTATTTCATTAATTGCTGCCATGAGTCAAAATCGTGCGATTGGATTGAACAATGCCCTACCTTGGGAACCCATTGCAGCCGATTGGGATAATCTGAAAAAGGTGACAGCGGGCAAGAAGATGATAATGGGACGAAAAAGCTACGATAATCCACACCGAATTTGGTCAGAAGTAGGAAACTACGTGATTACGCGACAAGCCGATTACGTAGTTGACGAAGGTTTTGAAGTAGTAAAAAATTTGGAAGAAGCCTTTGAAAAGTGTAAATCTGACGATGAGGTATTTGTATTGGGGGGCGAAGAAATATTCAGACTCTCGATTCCGTATGCCGATAAGATTTATCTCACACTCGTTCATGAAACCGTTGAGGGAGATGCTTTTTTTCCTGAATTTGATGAAAAAGAATTTACTATTACTGAGCGTAAGGAGTTTTCGGTAGGGCAAAATACTCCTTACGACATTTCGATTTTGACCTATGAGCGAAAGTAAGTCTTACTTTCCCTTATAATAGAGCATTTTCTTGCCCGTATTTACATCCGTTAGCAGCAATGCTCCTTTTTCGATATAATATTTTGAGTTAGGCACATCGGTGATTTTACCATTGATATTTACTCTCCAGTAAAGAACATTTCCTTTTGTAAACCACCTTGCTCCCATTGCTTTTACTTGAGCAATATCAGAATTTCCGCCACCTGACGAATTACCCGAACTATTTGGACCGCTCACATACGAACTTGAGCCTCCATCATCAATCGTGCCATCGGCATTCAGAATAATTGATGTGCTACTACCTCCATAAAACCCACCATTCGATGAATAATTTTCTTGGTGTGTCCATTTTCCAACCAAATTAGGGTCACGAGATAAACCATCGGCTTTCACGGCAGTACCGAGTGGTGGAGAAGTAACAACTCCTGCTTTCGTAAAACTACCCTCCAGAATTACTTGATTATTATAGCTAATTTTCTGCTGAATGACATTATTCTGTAACAGCATCGAGAATATGAATACAGTTCCATCATTATAAGTAAGTGTTCCTGTGGCAGCATTACCAGTGGCAACTCCTTTAACTTGATAAGCATTGGTTTCTCCGCCAGAAAAAGCCAGCATTTGCCCTGTTATTTGATTAGTATTGGCTGTTTTTAAAGATAATTCAGCTTTCAGACTTCCATTACTTCCTTTTATCTGCCCTTGCCAGTTGCCGACGAATGATTGAGCAAAGATTGGGGTTTCCATTAAAATTAAAAGTGTGTATAACAAAAAAGGGGTCTTCATGGCAAAATGAGTATCGGTATATTACAATTCAAATAACGTATTTTTTAGCAAAAGATGACTTATAAACGCGAAATTTATTGTTTTTTCGGCACAAAAATCGCTATGAATATAATTCTACCCATAATTGTATGATATACACCGTATCAAAAAAGGAATCGAATTATTCAATACTACCGATACTAAATCCCTACGAGATAAAATAAAATCTCGCTTTATGGTCTGTAAAGATTTCATTACTTATGGTTTTTCTATATTTTTAGGCCAAATTGATTCAAACCTACATGAAACCCCATAAACTACTCTTTTTTAGCAGTTTTCTGTTGCTATTTTCCTGCAATCAGAATAAATACGACCTCATTATCAAGAATGGACTTCTCTTCGATGGTAACGGGACAACCCCTATTTTGGCCGATATTGCTATAAAAAATGATACTATTGCTTTTATCGGAAATTTAGGATTTCAGTTTGATACTCAAAGTGTAACCGTAATAGATGCCAAAGGAATGGCAGTTGCTCCTGGTTTTGTAAATATGCTAAGTTGGAGTACCGAAAGTCTGATAGAAGATGGCCGTTCGATGGGCGAAATCATGCAGGGCGTTACGCTTGAAGTGATGGGCGAAGGCGATTCGATGGGGCCTATCACCGAAGCGATGAAGGTCGATGCAAAAAAATCGCAAGGCAATATTAAGTATGATATCCCGTGGAATACACTGGGTGGGTATCTCACTTACTTAGAAAAACGTGGAGTTTCTACCAACGTTGCTTCGTTTGTGGGAGCATCAACAGTACGAGCGATGGAATTGGGTTACGCCAATCGCCCACCCAAACCTGATGAACTCGAACGCATGAAAAAGCACGTAAAACTGGCAATGGAAGAAGGTGCCATGGGCGTAGCTTCGGCATTAATTTATACTCCAGGCACATACTCTGATACGCACGAACTTATCGAATTATCGAAAGTAGCTTCTGAGTACGGAGGTACGTATATTTCTCACTTACGAAGTGAAGGTAATAAACTCGAAGAAGCAACTGATGAGTTAATCAGAATTGCGAAAGAGGCCAATATTCATGCCGAAATTTATCATCTAAAAGCCGCAGGAAAAAATAACTGGTATAAAATAGATAAGGTAATCGCTAAGATTGATAGTGCCAGAAAAGCAGGAATCAATGTAACGGCCGATATGTACAATTACATTGCAGGAGCAACTGGACTTGATGCCGCCATGCCACCGTGGGTGCAAGAAGGTGGTTTTGAACAATGGAGCAGACGATTACAATCTGGTACAATAAGAGAGCAAGTCGGGCGTGAAATGAGTTCGCCACAAAATGATTGGGAAAATTTGTGTTTGGCAGCGGGAGCCGACAAAACGCTTCTGATTGGTTTTAAACAGGATTCGCTCAGAAAATATATTGGTAAAACATTGGCAGAAGTAGCAGCTATCAAGAAAAAAACTTGGTACGAAACCGCAATGGATTTAGTAGTTTCCGATGGCTCACGAGTAGATGTAGTGTATTTTTTGATGAGCGAAGAAAACGTAAAAAAACAAATTCAATTACCTTATATGAGTTTCTGTTCAGATGCCGCCTCGATGAATCCTGCGGGGGTATTTCTGAAGTCGAGTAGTCACCCAAGAGCTTATGGCAATTTTGCTCGACTTTTGGGTAAATATGTACGTGAAGAAAAAGTAATTACGCTGCAAGAAGCCATCAGAAAACTAACCTCGTTGCCCTGCGACAACCTCAAGATTCAGAAAAGAGGGCGTTTGGCTGTTGGTAATTATGCTGATATTGTGATTTTCGACCCCAATAAAATTCAAGATAAAGCAACTTTTGAGAAACCTCATCAATTATCAGAAGGAATGATTCATGTGTTTGTGAATGGAAAGCAAGTAGTGAGTAATGGCCAGCACACGGGGGTAAAATCGGGCAGATTTGTGAAAGGACCTGGCTGGAAAAGTGAGTAAAAAAGTCTACGATGGATAGTCCGCAACCCACAGTTTAGGTCAGTAAAAAATGATTAACGTTACTCTGGCATAATTTTTTAGTCTAAACATAAATCATTTTAAAATTCCATTAAACCCAAACAACATGAGATTTATCATAGAAACTCTACTCAATGCGGGCGTTCTACTCGGAATCGCCTATTTATGGCCAAAAGTTCATATTAAAAACTATGTATTTGCTATTGTTGTAGCCTTAATTTTGGGTCTTCTAAATAGCACAATTGGTTTTCTGATTCGAGTACCACTCAATTTCTTGACTCTGGGAATGCTCACATTTATTGTACGCATGCTCGTATCGGCTTTTCTTTTAAAGGTAATCGATTCTTTTACCGACGACCTAACGATTGATGGCTATTTGCCAGCCATAGTCATTGCCGTAGCGATGGCGGCTGCGAGCAGTATTCTATAAATAGTCAACTGCTAATAGTCAGCAATCAACAGAGAAGTAGGTGGATAATAATCAACTACTTACAGCGAAATAAACAATATAACTGAATATAAAAAACTGTGAGCTTGCAAGCAGGCTCACAGTTTTTGTATCTATTGTTCTAATTATTTACCAAATAATTTGCTCCAAAAACCTTTGGCTTTTTGAGTCACTTCGGCAACTGTTTCGCTGGCTTCGGCTGCAATTTCTTGTGCTTTTGCTTTGGCTGCTGCGGCTGCTTCCGCTGCTTCTTCTTTCAAATCTTCGATTTTTTCAGCAGCTTGTGCTTTTACTTCGCTGATTTTTTCATCGCTTACCAACTCCGAAGCTCTTGCTTTCAAATCGTCGATTGTAGCCGATGCTTCAGCAGCCAATTCTTGTGCTTTTGCTTTAGCAGCTTCTACTGCTTCGGTAGCATCTTCTTTTAAATCAGCCAATTTTTCGGTTGCACCTGCGGCAACTTCCTGAGCTTTTGCTTTAGCTGCCTCAACAGCTTCTGCAGCGTCTTCTTTCAAATCTGCAATTTTTTCAGCTGCTTGTGCTTTTACTTCATTGATTTTTTCGTCGCTAACCAATTCAGAAGCCTTCGCTTTTAAAGTATCAATTGCTTCAGTTGCTTCTTCTTTCAAATCTGTTAATTTTTCTGTTGCTGCATTTACTGCTTGTCCAGCCATTTCGGTTGCTTTATCGGTAACGCTTTTTTCGTTCTCTGCCATAATAATTTTAATGATTAAAGGTAAGACTTTTTAATGATGATGTAAAAATACAATTTTTGTTGTCACAAATAAAAACTAAACAACTGATATTTAAGACATTACAATGTTTTTTTATTGTTAATCTTCGCAAAATACTATAATTTTTAATTTTTACCCTTTGCACAACTTTTAGAGGGCATTTTTCGTAGTAATAAAAAGAACAATCTCCTACCCATGATAAAAAAAATACAGTTGGTTTTAGTATTCTTAGTTGTTTTGAGCCATATATCTTTTTCCCAACGAACTTTTACAATTAGTGGTTACATACGTGAAAAGGGCAGTCAAGAACAACTTATCGGAGTAAATGTTTACGTGCCCAATAGTTCCATCGGCACGAGTAGTAATAATTACGGTTTTTATTCCATAACGCTTCCAGCCAACAGTGCTACGACTTTAGTTTTTTCGTTTGTAGGCTATGAACGCGTCGAAAAAACAGTTGTTCTAAATAAAAACGTCGAACTAAATATCGAACTGGCATCGGCTAATCAGCTCAATGAAGTGGTGGTTTCATCGAAACGTCAAGAAGAACGAGTGAGCGAGTCGGTTGAAATGAGTAAAATTGATATCCCAATCAATCAAATCAAGAAAATTCCTGCTTTCATGGGCGAAAAAGATGTTTTGAAGGTACTTCAACTCATGCCAGGCGTGCAGAAAGGTTCGGAAGGTCAATCGGGTATTTATGTGCGTGGTGGTGGCCCTGACCAAAATTTAATCATTTTAGATGATGCCGTGGTCTATAATGCCAGTCACCTTTTTGGATTTTTCTCAGTTTTTAATGGCGATGCTCTCAAAAGTGTAGAACTCACCAAAGGTGGTTTTCCTGCTCGTTTCGGTGGCCGACTTTCATCAGTTATCGAAATGAATATGAAAGAAGGAAACAAAGAAAAGCTGCACGGAGAAGGTGGAATTGGACTGATTTCTTCACGATTAACACTTGAAGGACCGATTAAAACAAGAAAGCAAAAAACCACTAAATCTTCATTTATTATTTCGGCTCGCCGCACGTATCTTGATGTGGTGGCGGCTCCGCTCATCAAGGCATCGCAAAAAGATGCCATTGAGCAAACTACTGGCGGCTATTATTTTTATGATTTAAACGCCAAAATGAATTATGATTTTGGGCAAAAAGACAAACTCTATTTGAGTGGCTATTTCGGAAAAGATAAGTTTAGTACGAATACCGTAAGCCCAGAAAACAACTCTTCAAATGGACTAAATTGGGGCAATGAAACTGCCACTTTGCGTTGGAATCACCTTTTTTCGCAGAAACTTTTTGGTAATTTATCGCTCATTTACAGCCGTTATCGTTTCAACATCAGTTCGGTGGTTAACTCTCTTGACCTCAATACTAATACCAATTCTACCTATAATTTAGATTATCAATCGGGTATCAGAGATTATGCCATTAAATACGATTTTGATTTTTTCCCTGTACCCAAACACGCACTAAAATTTGGTCTTCAATCTACTTTTCATCGGTTTACGCCCAGTGCTGTTGTACTGCAAGACTCTGACATTAGTCGGTTTGAAACAAGAATCGATAATATTGATGTTGTTGAGTCAGGTATTTATGCCGAAGATGTTTGGCAAGCCACCGACCGACTAAAAATGAATGCAGGTCTTCGCCTTAGTAATTATCAGGTTTCAGGAGCAAGCTATGTTCGTCCTGAACCACGATTTTCGGCCGCTTATAAACTCCGCACCGATGTAGCTTTCAAAGCCTCATACGCCATGATGAACCAATATGTGCATTTGCTTACAAATACAGGTATTGGCTTGCCTACTGACCTTTGGGTACCTACTACCGACAGGATTGCACCTCAGCAGTCGCAACAAGTGGCGGCAGGATTTGCCAAAGATTTTGATAAAAATGGCCTTACGCTGACCATCGAAGGTTATTATAAAAAGATGAACAACCTCATTAACTATAAAGAAGGTGCGAGTTTTTTGTTGGTAAACGACCCCACGAGTAACACACGTGTACGCTGGGAAGATAATGTGACGATTGGACAGGGATACTCTTACGGAACCGAGTTTTTATTACAGAAAAAAGTAGGGAAATTTTCGGGTTGGGCGGGATACACGCTTTCGTGGACAAAATGGCAATTTAACGAATTAAATTTTGGTAAAGCGTTTTTCCCTCGCTATGACCGCCGACATGATATTTCGCTCGTCGGAATCTATGATATTAAACCAAACATTACTGTTTCGGCAGTTTGGGTGTATGGGACAGGCAACGCCCTCACGATGCCGCTTTCGAGGTATAATGGTTATAGCAATTTTAATACTCGTTTTGGTGCAAATAATGCTATCAATAATTCTAATACGCCCGTAAGTCCGCTTTTTGCGGGCAGAGCCGTGCAGGAATATGGCGAGAAAAATACTTTCCGTGCCGAGCCGTATCATCGACTCGATTTGGGCGTTCAGTTTAGCAAAAAGAAACGCCGTCACGAACGTATCTGGGAAATTAGCGTCTATAATGCCTATAATCGAAAAAATCCGTTTTTCTACCAACTCAATACAAAAACAGATGCTAATAACCAAACTATCAATATCTTACAACGCTATTCGATATTCCCGATTATTCCATCTTTTAGTTATAATTTTAAGTTTTAGCCTCAGCTCCGCTCGGCTACCAACAAGCCCCAAAGGGGAGTTAAAGAAAAATTTATGATGATGAAAAAAATATTTTTATACAGTTTGCTTACAATTAGTCAGTTTTTACTGCTTTCGTGTGAAAGTTTAATTAAGGAAATTGACCCTTCGTTTCTGCCCGAAACTGATTCTAAACTGGTAGTTGCTTGCTTTATTTCACCACAAGATACGGTTTTGGCGGCCAAAGTTACCGAGACAAAATTACTCATTGGTACTACTGGTGATATTAAAGATGACATTACGAATGCAACTGTTAGTTTATCAGACGGGAGCAAAACAATTCAACTAATTTATAATGCTAAACTGGGTTATTACCGTGCTTTACCCACCAATTTACCCATCTTAGTAGGGAAAACTTATACCATTACTGTAAGCACTCCCGATGGTCGAAAAGTGAGTGCCTCTACTACCGTTCCTGTACACGCCGATATTAAGGAAGTAAGAATAGATTCTACCACGATTAATGAGTCTCAACGAGGAAATAACGTAATAAATAAAAGTTATGATGTGAAAGTTATTTGGCAGGATAAAACAGGAGAATCTAACTATTATAGAGCAATTAGTGAATATGGAATGATTTTTTATCTACCAGACCCTAAAAACAACAAAAATATAATTCCGACTCAAGTGATAACACTAATAGATTTACGAACTTTAGATGATAAAGCCACCGATGGTCAGTTACTTTCATTAAGCCGTGATTATCAACCAACCTTTGCTTCGGGTACGGGAATTAAAGGCCGTTTAGATAAAATAAGAGTTGGTCTTTTCCAAACCGATATTCATTACTACAATTATCATACATCACTCCGCCGACAACGAGAAAACAACAATCCTTTTGCCGAACCAGTATTACTCTACACCAATATCAACGGTGGCTTTGGCTGTTTTGGTGCTTATAATGCTACTTGGCAGGAATTTAAAGCAAAATAGGGAGACTTCTTCTAAAATCTCCCTATTAACTATCACAATCGTACGAAAACTTCAATTATCAATTACTTACAAATTACCTTTCTTAAATTCCTTCACGGCATAATCGGCAGCACGTGCCGTAATAGCCATGAAAGTTAGTGATGGGTTTTGTGTTGAATTTGATGTCATACAAGCTCCATCAGTTACGAAAACATTTTTACAATTGTGGAACTGATTCCACTTATTGAGCATTGATGTTTTGGGGTCTTTTCCCATTCGTACACCACCCATTTCATGAATATCCAAGCCTGGGGCTTTGTCAGGCTTATCGTGCGTTTTGATATTTGTGAAGCCAGCTTTGATGTACATTTCGGTGAGTTGCTCATGAAAATCCTTTATCATTTTCTCATCGTTATCATCATAAGCCACCGAAACTTTTAGCTGCGGAATTCCCCACGGGTCAAGCAGATTCTTATCAAGTGCCACATAATTGCTTTCTTTCGGAATCGTCTCGCCCATCATGTGCGAACCAACTCGCCAATTACCATAACGTGTCTGATTTAGGCTTTCTTTCAAATCTTCACCAATCCCAGAAGTATCATAATGAGTCATTCGGCTGGCACTGAAACCTGCGGCATACCCACGTAAAAAGTCAGTTTCTTGTTTGAAAACATTGCGAAAACGAGGAATGTAACTACCATTTGGGCGAATACCTTCGGTAGTAGTATCAAGAAATCCTTCGTATTCTCCCGAAATCGTCGTACGGAAATTATGGAACGCAATATATTTTCCCAAGAGTCCATTATCATTTCCAAAACCATTCTGAAAACGATTCGACGTCGAATTCAACAAAATCAAGTTCGTATTGAGCGTGGCAGCATTCAAGAAAATCACACGGGCGTAATATTCAGTCATTTGCTTGGTGTGGGCATCAATTACTCTTACGCCTGTAGCTTTACCTTTTTGTTCGTCATAAATAATTGAATGAACCACTGAATCGGTTTTCATCGTCAATTTTCCAGTTCGCATCGCCCACGGAATGGTCGATGAATTACTGCTAAAATACCCACCATACGGACACCCACGCTGACAAAGGTTTCGGTTCTGGCATTGTCCTCTACCTTGTTGATAATGAATCGGTTGAGGCTTGGTTAGGTGAGCACAACGCCCGATAATAATCGGACGGGTACCGTTATAATGCTTCGCCATTTCTTTAGTGAAATGCTTTTCCACGCACGACTGCTCGTGAGGGGGTAAAAACTCACCATCAGGCAACTGCGGAAGTCCATCTTTATTTCCAGAAATACCCGCAAATTTCTCTACGTAACTGTACCACGGGGCAATATCTGCGTAATTGATGGGCCATTCTACTGCAAAACCGTCACGTGCGGGGCCTTCAAAATCGTATTGCGACCAACGCTGTGTTCCTCTGGCCCACATCAATGATTTTCCGCCAACTTGATAGCCACGAATCCAATCGAAGGGTTTCTCTTGTACGTACGGATGCTCAGCGTCTTTCACAAAAAAATGAGCGGCATCTTCGTTGAATGCGTAGCAGCGGCTCGCAATTGGATTGGCATCTTTTAGTTCTTTCGTGATTTGTCCGAGGTGGTCAAACTCCCACGGATTCATCATCGTAGTTGGGTAGTCGGTTACGTGCTTTACATCACGTCCACGCTCCAGCAACAGTGTACGTAAACCTTTACCTGTCAACTCTTTAGCTGACCAACCGCCACTAATTCCTGAGCCAACTACAATGGCATCGAATGTGCGGTCTTTTACTGAATCTATATTAAAATTTGGCATTTTCTTAGTTGAATGATTGAATTTGGTTAGTCAACGGACGACAGTCCATAGTCCACGTAAGTAGGCTATTTTATCGAACAATGGTTATTCATTATTTTTTTACAGGAACACAGCCATGATAAAAACCTGGAGCCATAACGTATTTCTGCACATTAACCATGTAATATTCAGAGTTTGTATAACCACGAATCGTTAGGTTTTTAATCATTTCCGCAAATTTTTTGCTTGCGTCGTCGGCTTTGCTTAGTTGCAAAATAGTATCCTTGCGTTGTTGAGCATCACATTCAACAAAAGACTTGTTGTACGTTTTCTTAGCCAACTCTTCAGTTTTGACAAGGCCCTGTTGAAGGTTTTTCTGAGCTGCTTCTCCGTAGCAATCATTAATCATTCGTAAAGCAAATTGATGCACTTTCAAAGATTTTGCCCCTGGAGTTTTTGTTTCTGGAATAATAGTCTCGACGATTTCGGCTAAAATAGCTTCGTCGCTGGCAGATAAAGATTTGTCGTTGCCGATTGAGTCTGGGGTCCAACAAGAAGCCCAAGCGGGCATGGACACCAAACCACCGAGAGCCACCGAAAGGCTTTTCAGTGCGGTGCGTCGTTGCATAGTTTTGTTGATTTTAGGTTGAATAAATTATATTGTCGTTGAATTTTACAAATTTAAAAAATGGTTAATGAAGTCTTTGTATTTATCATTAACCATCAAGCATTAACAATTAGCTCAAAACTGCTTTAAATAACTAATTTTTGCAATCACATGGTTTTCTTTTTCGTAACGAATATCGCTTGGCTCGCTTATATTATTAAATCCTCGACGATTCAAAACCACGTAAATATATGAAAGAGGTTGATATTCCCACGATAAACGAATGTTATAATTTTTAGAATTATTCTCTGAGTTTTGCTGATAAAAACCTATTAACTGTACTCTTGGGTTTAAGGCAAAACGCCCTTCAATTGAATACAAATCAACTTTTTTACCATCAATTACATCGCCAACCCCTTTGAAACCATTCCGATTGTATCGACCCGAAACCGAAATATGCGGAATCGGTGCAAATTGCAGCCTAATATCAGTCGAATTGAGTTTTCCATCAAAGTATGTACCCCAACTATGGTCAACAACTAAATTAAGTATTTTTGATGGGTCAGAACTCGCAAAAATTTGGTGACGAACATAATTAAAATCACCCACGTTGATTGTTACGCCTAAGGGCTGGAAGGGTTCGGTCAAGCGTTGGAAAGTTGGATTAACCAAATACCCGAAAAAACCACCATTCTGGAAGTTAAACCAAAT
>JACCDQ010127981.1_pt1 | contig 12956 bp, 12 predicted proteins | sample 7446031 | NCBI WGS metagenome assembly JACCDQ01 (sample SAMN15323442, study PRJNA562643) | freshwater metagenome | isolation source: river surface water | place: USA:Blue River Watershed | collected 2017-08-17 | reverse complement strand
GGTCTGCAGTTCGACGAACAGCATCGCGATTTCGGTCATCGGCTTCTGGCGCCCCGTCAGCACTTTGGCGTCGCTGATGGGGTTGGCCAGGGGCAGATAACAGGAGGAAATGCGCATCCAGGTGATGCGGTCTGGGGTCAGGCTCATGGTCGTTCGGGGGTGGTTGGGCACTGCGGATGGGCGCTTACTGCGGCTTGATGCCGGCCTTCTTGATCACTTGCGTCCAGCGTTGCATTTCGCTGCCCACGAAGGCCGAGTAGTGCTTGGAGCCCTGCGTCGGGATGACAAAACCGTTGCTCTCCATGCGCTGCTTGATGGCGGGCGAGGACATGACCTCGGCGATGGCGGCTTCCAGCTTGGCGACGATGGGCGCGGGCGTGCCTTTGGCCACCGACAGGCCCGACCAGCTCAGCGCTTCGAAGCCCGGGTAGCCCGATTCGGCCACCGTGGGCACGTCGGGGTACAGCACGTTGCGCTGGGCACTGGACACCGCCAGCGGGCGCAGCTTGCCGGCCTTGATGTGGGGCAGCGCCACGTCCTGGTTGATGAACATCATCGGGATTTCGTTGCCCAGCAGCGCGGTCATCATCGGGCCGCCCCCACGGTAGGGAATGCCGGTCAGGAACACGCCGGCGGTCTGCTTGAACAGCTCCATCGCCATGTGGCCGGACGCGGCGTGGGTGTAGCCGTAGTCGAGCTTACCGGGGTTGGCCTTGGCAAAGGCGACCAACTCACGCAGCGTCTTGAACGGCTGGTTGGCGTTGACCACCAGCACGTTGGGGCCGCTGTGCACCTGGCTCAGGTGGATGAAGTCCTTCACCGAGTCGTACTTGAGGTTGGGGTCCAGGCCGTGCGCCACGGCGTTCTGCCCCACGCCAGTCTGAATGATGGTGTAGCCATCGGCCGGGGCCTTGGCGCCGCGCTCGGTGCCGACCACGCCGCCGGCGCCGCCGATGTTCTCGACCACCACCGGTTGCCCCAGCACCTTGGCCAGCGGCTCGGCCACCATGCGGCCCATCACGTCGCTGGTGCCCCCGGGCGGGAAGGCCACGATCAGCTTGATCGGTTTGGTGGGGTAATCGCTCTGCGCCCAGGCGCCCAGGGGCAGGGCGCTCGCCAGCGTGGCCGCAGCGACGGTGGCGAGGATGTGGCGACGGTTGGGTCCGCGGTGTTTCATGGTCAGTCTCCTTCTGGATGGATGGCCGCTGGGCGGCCGGGGGATCGTGGGTGGGTTGAAAAATGCGGGCTCAGGTCACCGGCGCGGGGTTGAACAACACCAGGGCGTTGTGCAGCTGCCACTGCTCGGCCCAGGTGCGCTGGCCGCTGGACACGGCCAGCATCAGGTGGAACAGCTCCCAGCCCATGGCTTCAATGCTGACGTCGGCGCTGGCCACGCGGCCGGCGTTGAGGTCCATCAGGTCGTGCCAGCGGCGGGCCAGGTCGTCGCGAGTCGCCACCTTGATGACCGGGCACTCGGCCAGGCCGTAAGGCGTGCCACGCCCGGTGGTGAACACGTGCAGGTTCATGCCGGCGGCCAGTTGCAGCGTGCCGCAGATAAAGTCGCTGGCTGGCGTGGCGGCAAAAATCAAGCCTTTTTGCGTCACCTTCTCGCCCGGCGCGATGACGCCGTGGATGGGCCCGGTGCCGCTCTTGACGATCGAGCCCATGGCTTTTTCGACGATGTTGGACAGGCCGCCCTTCTTGTTGCCCGGCGTGGTGTTGGCGCTGCGGTCGGCCTGGCCGCGCGCCAGGTAGGCATCGTACCAGCCCAGCTCGTGCACGATCTTGGCGGCCACCTCGGGCGTGGCGGCGCGGCGGGTGAGCTGGTCCACCGCGTCGCGCACCTCGGTGTTTTCGCTGAACATCACGGTGGCGCCGGCGCGCACCAGCAGGTCGGTGGCAAAGCCCACCGCCGGGTTCGCGGTGACGCCCGAAAACGCGTCACTACCGCCACACTGCACGCCCACCACCAGGTCAGCCACCGAGCAGGTTTCGCGCTGGCGGCGGTTCAGGCGTTCCAGGTGGGTTTTCGCCTGGGTGAGGATGCTGTCGATCATCGACATGAAGCCGACGTGCTTGTCGTCCTGCAGACAAACCACATCGGGCCCATCGCGCTCGTCGCTGATGGGGATGCTGCCAGGCGGCAACAGGCGTTCGGGCTGCAGCTTTTCGCAGCCGAGGCTCAGCACCATCACCTCGCCACCGAAGTTAGGGTTGCTGGCCAGGTTGCGCACGGTGCGGATGGGGATGACCGCATCGGGTGCGTCGATGGCGACGCCGCAGCCGTAAGTGTGCTCCAGCGCCACCACGCCGTCCACATTGGGGTAGTGGGGCAGCAGGTCCTGCTTGATGCGCTGCACCGCCACGTCCAGCACCCCGGCCACGCATTGCACGGTGGTGGTGATGGCCAGCAGGTTGCGCGTGCCCACGCTGCCGTCGGCGTTGCGGTAGCCCTGGAAGGTGTAGCCCTCCAGCGGGGGCAGTTCGGCCGGGGGTTGCGGCGCGGGCAGGTCGTCCAGCGAGCGGGCGGCGGGCATGACCAGCCGCTGCTCGTTGACCCAGCCGCCGGCCGGGATGTCCACCGCCGCGTGGCCGATGACGACGTTGTAGCGCCGCACCTCGCTGCCGGCCGGCAAGGCGGCCAAGGCCACTTTGTGGCCCTGGGGCACGCCTTCGGCCAGGGTGGGGCCGTCCGGCAGGGCGGCGCCGCGCGGCAGGCCACCGTCGTTGACGACGATGGCCACGTTGTCCGCCGGGTGCATGCGGATGGCGCGGGGTGAAGAAACCGTGCTCATGGACGTGTGACTCACTGCGGGCCGAGCTTGTCGATGAGGGCCTTGAGCTCCTCCATCTCCGAGGGCTTGAGGTCGCTCAGCGGCGCTCGCACCGGACCCGCGTCGTGCCCCACCAGCTTGGCGCCCGCTTTGATGATGCTCACCCCGTAGCCTTCGACCCGGTTGCGGATCTTGAGGTAGGGCATGAAGAATTCTTTGAGCAGCCGGTGCTGCGTGGCCATGTCGTCGGTGCGCACGGCTTCGTAGAACGCCATCGCGGTCTTGGGGATGAAGTTGAAGACGGCCGACGAGTACACCGGGGTGCCAAGGGCTTTGTAGGCGGCGGCGTAGACCTCGGCGGTGGGCAAGCCACCCAGGTAGGCGAAGCGGTCGCCCATCTTCATGAAGATGGAGGACATGGTCTCGATGTTGCCCAGGCCGTCTTTGAAGCCGATGAGGTTGGGGCAGCGATCGGCCAGGATGGCGAGCGATTCGGGGGTGAATTTGGTGCGGTCGCGGTTGTAGACGATGACGCCGAACTTCACGCTCTTGCAGACTTGCTCGACGTGGGCGATGAGGCCTTCCTGGCCGGCTTCGGTGAGGTAGTGGGGCAGCAGCAGGATGCCGTGGGCGCCCAGGCGTTCGGCTTCTTGGGCGTGGGCGATGGCGGTGCGGGTGGGGCCGCCGGCGCCGGCGATGATGGGGACTTTGCCTTTGCAGGTGTCCACGGCGGTCTGGATGATCTGGCTGTATTCGGCGCCGTACAGGGAGAAGTATTCGCCGGTGCCGCCCGCGGCGAACAGGGCGCTGGCGCCGTAGGGGGCGAGCCATTCCAGGCGGGCGGCGTAGCCGAGGGCGTTGAAGTCGCCGTGGGCGTCAAAGTCCGTCACCGGGAAGGACAGCAGGCCAGAGGACATCACTTGCTTCAGGTCTTGCGGGGTGTAGTGCATGGGGGCTCCAAAAGGCAATCGGTGCGTGGGGTGGCTTGGGTGACCGCCATAAAAAATGGTAGCGGTACCAATTGACGCGAATGGTACCGCTACCAAATCGAGCCGTCAAGCTTCAAAACCTAGGGATTTCCCTTAAACCCTCAGCTCAGGCGCTGTCGCGTTCGGTGATGGAAAAACCCACGTCCACCACCCGTTCACCGGTGGGGCGACCCTCAGCGCGGGCCATCAGGTAGTCGGCCGCGAGCTGGCCGATGCGGCTGCCGTTGATGTGCACCGACGTGATGGACGGGACCGTGTCGGCCACAAACGCAAAGTCGCCGAACCCCACCACCGCCACGTCGTCGGGCACGCGGCGGCCCAGGCACTGAGCCTCGGTCACGGCGCCCATGGCCAGCAGGTCGGAGCTGCAGAACACCGCCTCCAGGCCCGGTTGCTCGGACAACAGACGCGCCATGCCGGTGCGGCCGCTGTGCAAGGTGCGGCTGTCGGCCACGTTGACGACGGCCACCGGGGGCAGGCCCGCCGCCTGCGCCTGGGCCACAAAACTGCCGGCACGGCGCAGGGCGCGTTCGTCGTTGGCGGTGATCAACCCCAGGCGCTGTCGGCCGCGCAGGCGAAGGTAATCGCACACCTGCTGGCCAATGGCCGCGTGCGAAAACCCCACTGCCATGTCGATCGGGTTGTCGCTCAAATCCCAGGTTTCCACCACCGGAATGCCCGAGGCCAGCAGCCGCTGCCGCGCTTCGGGCGCGTGCACCACGCCGGTCACCACGATGCCGTCGGGCCGGCGGCCGATGATGGCTTCGAGCAGCGCGTCCTCGCGTTCGGTGGCGTAGCCGGTCTGGCCCAGCATGAGCTGGTAGCCACGCGCAAACAGCGCGTCGTTGAGGGTTTGCACCGTGTCCAGAAACACCGACACCGCCAGGTTGGGCACCACCGCCGCCACCATCCGGCTTTTGGCCGACGCCAGCCCACCGGCCAGCAAATTGGGCACATAACCGGTCTGGCGCACTGCCTGCAACACCCGTTCGCGCACCTCGGGCGACACCTGCTCCGGAGTGTTAATCACCCGCGACGCGGTGATGGGCGCCACGCCCGCCAGCTCGGCCACCTGGCGCAAGGTGACCGCACCCGTGCCACGGCGGCCTTTGCGTAACGGGGGGGCGCTGGAACTCATGGGTAAAGGCATCAAAGAAGGGGCTCCATCTTAGCGGCCCGCTAACATCGAACTTTCAGCCCGCGATGAACGACACATGAACCGCCTTGCCTGGCCCCGTTTGGAGGGCACCCCTTTGCACCGCCACCCACGCACCCCGGCCTGGCGCCATGCGCTGATCGGCGCGCTGGCGGTGATGGGTGTGTGGATCGGCCTGCTCCAGCCCGCCGAGGCCCAAACCGTCGCCGCCTGGCCCCCCGCCGACACGTTGGCCCAGCGCCTGGCGGCGTGCACCGCCTGCCATGGCGAGCAAGGGCGCGCCGGCCCCGACGGCTACTACCCCCGTTTGGCCGGCAAACCCGCCGGCTACCTGTACCACCAGCTGCAGCACTTCCAGCAAGGGCGGCGGCACTACCGCCCCATGACCCATTTGCTGCGGCACCTGGACGACGCCTACCTGCAAGAGATGGCCGCCTTTTTTGCCCACCAGCAAGTGCCCTACCCAGCGCCCGTGGTCACACCGCTGACGCCCACCCAAACCCAGCGCGCCCGCGAGCTGGTGCTGCAAGGCGACGCCAGCCGGCAGGTGCCCGCCTGCACCGCCTGCCATGGCAGCCACCTGATGGGCGCCTTGCCGGCCACCCCCGGCCTGCTGGGCCTGCCGCGCGACTACCTGAACGCCCAACTCGGCGCGTGGCGCAACGGCCTGCGCCGCGCCCACGCGCCCGATTGCATGGCCGAGATCGCGCGCCGCCTGGCCCCCGAAGACATTGCGGTGGTCAGCGCCTGGCTGGCCGGCCAACCCGCCCCCAGCGGCGTGGCGCTGACACCGCTGCCCGCGCCGGCCCCACTGTCCTGCGGCACCCCACCTTGAAGCCCTGTCCTGCCCCTTGATACCGCACGCGCCCGACATGTTGTCCTCGAACTCCCGCTCCCCCGCACGCTGGCTGACCCGCCTCGGCCTGGGCCTGCTGCTGGCCGCCGCAGCCACCGGCGTGTGGCTGGCCCTGCCGGCAGCGCCAGTACCGGTCGTCAGCCTGGCGCCCCCCGCCGGCACCGACCCCGCCACCGTCGAACGCGGCCGCTACCTGGCCACGCTGGGCAACTGCCAGGGCTGCCACACCGTGGCGGGCCAAGCGGCATACAGCGGCGGCACCGCCATCCCCACCCCGTTTGGCGCGGTGTACGGCCCCAACCTCACCCCCAGCGCGGCCGGCCTGGGCGGCTGGTCGGCCGACGACTTCTGGCGCGCCCTGCACTGGGGCCAACGGCCCGACGGGCAATGGCTCTCGCCCGCGTTCCCCTACACCAACACCACCCACATCCACCGCGCCGACAGCGACGCGCTGTTCGCCTACCTGCAAAGCCTGCCGCCCGAGGACACGCCCAACCGCCCGAGCGAATTGCGCTGGCCCTACAACACCCAGGCCGCGCTGAAGGCCTGGCGCGCGCTGTACTTCCGGCCGGGCAACGCAACACCCGCCACCACGACCACCGACACCACACCGCTGGAGCGCGGCCGCTACCTGGTGCAAGGCCTGGGCCATTGCAGCGCCTGCCATGCCCCACGCAGCCACTGGGGCGGCGCGGCCGATGCGCTGGCCTTGTCGGGCGGGCTGCTGCCCAACGGCTGGTACGCGCCTTCGCTGCTGGACCCGGCCGAAGCCGGCGTGCAAGGCTGGGCGTTGGAAGACGCGGTGCGCCTGCTGCGCGACGGACGCCACGGGGTACACGGTGTACAAGGCCCGATGGCCGAGGTGGTGGCCGGCAGCCTGCACCACTGGCGCACCGACGACACCCAGGCCATGGCGCTCTACCTGCAAAGCCTGCCCACCACCTTGGCCACCCACAACGCCGGTCGCGCCGACCCATCGGCCAGCATCCACAGCGCCGCCGGCGCCCGGCTGTACGAAACCCACTGCGCCAGTTGCCACGGCGCACAGGGGCAAGGCCACACCTTGAACGACGGGCAGATCGCCTACCCACCGCTGGCCGGGCACCGCGCGGTGCTGATGGCCTCGCCCGCCAACCTGCTGCAGGTGGTGCTGGAAGGCGGCTTTGGCCTCGCCACCGCCACCCACCCGCGCCCATTCGGCATGCCGCCGTTCCAGTTGCAGCTCAGCGACACCGACCTCGCCCACCTGCTGACCCACATCCGCACCGCCTGGGGCAACACAGGCTCGGCCGTGTCGGAGCTGGATGTGCACCGGTTGCGGCAGGGTGCGCCCTGAGCAGGCGCCCTCAGCGCGTCAAGTCCGCGCCGCCTCGCTGTGCAACCACGACAAAAACGCCTCCACGGCGGGCCGCTTGGCGTGCCGTTCGGGGTACACCGCAAAGTGGGCCTTGACGCGAACGGCCATCTTCAAGCCAAACACCGCTTTGAGCTTGCCTTCGGCCAAGTGCCCGCCCGCGTTCACCGCGCTCTCCAGCGCCACTCCCAAGCCCTGGGTCGCTGCGTCCAGCGACATTTGGGCGCGGTCAAAGCGCACCGGAAACCGGTCGGGCGCGCGCAGGTTGGTGAACTGGGTGAACCAGTCTGACCACTGCACGATGCTGACGTTGCTCTGGATCAGCGGCACCTCCAGCAGCTGCTCGACCCGTTGGAGCCCATGCTGGCGAATGAACGCGGGGCTCGCCAGCGGCACGATGGACTCCTCAAACAGCGGCTCCACCACCAGATCACCCCATTGCGGCAGGCCGTAGCGGATGTCGATGTCGGCCTGCCCCAAGGCAAAGTCGCTGGGGGTGTGGGCCGCCGACAGGTTCAGCGAAATGTCGGGGAAGGCCTGGGCAAAGCGGTGCAGGCGCGGCATCAGCCACAGGCTGGCGATGCTGGGCGCCGAGTGCACGTAGAGGTTGTTGCGGATGCCTTGCCGCAGGTCTTCGGTGACCGAGGTGATGGCCGACAACGCGGTGCCCACATGCAACAGGTAGTGCTCGCCCGCCGGGCTCAAGCGCACGCCATGGGCGCTGCGCTCGAACAGGCGCACCCCCAAGTACGACTCCAGCCGCGCGACCTGGTGGCTGATGGCCGACGCGGTGAGGTGCAACTCGGCGGCGGCCAGGGTGAAACTGCGGCGCCGGGCCACGGCTTCAAACGCTTGCAAGTTGGTGATCGGGGGCAATGCGGCCATAGGGGGAACCCTGACGTTGAATGACAGATTGTCATCTTAGACTGATAACGAATCGCTTGTCATCAACCTGGCGCCTCGTGAGAATTCGACCACCGAATTCATTGATCCACCAGGAGTTTCCCGACATGCTTCTCAAAGACAAAGTGGCCGTGATCACCGGCGGTGCAGGGCTCAACGGCCTGGGCTACGCCACCGCCAAGCAGATGGCCCAGCAAGGTGCCAAGATCGTCATCCTCGACCTGGAGCGCGCCCACCCCGCGCAAGCCGCCGCCAGCCTGGGCGAAGGGCACCTGGGCCTGGTGGCCGACGTGACCGACAAGGCGTCGTGCGAAGCCGCCATCGCCACCGCCCTCAAAACCTTTGGCCGCATCGACGTTTTGATGAACAACGCCGGCATCACCCAGCCGGTGAAGACGCTGGACATTGGCGGCGCCGACTACGACCGCATCCTGGACGTGAACTTGCGCGGCACGCTCTACATGTCGCAAGCGGTGCTGCCGGCCATGCGGGCGCAGCAAAGCGGCTCCATCATCTGCATTTCGTCGGTCTCGGCGCAGCGCGGCGGCGGGATTTTTGGCGGTCCGCACTACTCGGCCGCCAAGGCCGGCGTGCTCGGTCTGGCCCGTGCCATGGCGCGCGAGTTCGGCATCGACGGTGTGCGCATCAACTGCATCACCCCGGGCCTGATCGAAACCGACATCACCCAGGGCAAACTCAGCGACGAGAAGAAGGCCGAGATCGCCGAATCCATCCCGTTGGCCCGCCTGGGTCGCCCGGCCGATGTGGCGGGCGCCTGCGTGTTCCTGGCCAGCGACCTGGCCGCTTACTGCACCGGCATCACGCTCGACGTGAACGGCGGCATGCTGATCCACTGACCCGCTTCCCCCCACCCCCATCCACAGACCAGGAGACAACACCATGCAACGTCATACCTTCACCCGCAGCCTGATCGCCGCCATCGCCCTGGCGGCCACCCTGCCCCTGGCCGCACAGGCCCAGAACGTCAAACTCACCCTGGGCCACGGTGCCGCGGTGGGCAACCCTCGCCATGAGGCGTCGGTGAAATTCGCCGAAGTGCTCAAGGCCAAGACCGGTGGCCGCATCGAGGTGCAGGTGGCGCCGTCCGGCCAGTTGGGCGACGACGCCGCCATGGTGACCGCGCTGCGCACCGGCGCGCTGGACATGAGCGCCAACTCGCAAGGCGCGGTGTCGGTCGCGGTGCCCGAGTACGCGGCCTACGGCATGCCGTTCATGTTCTCCACCCCGGCACAGGCGTTCAAGCTGCTCGACGGCCCGCTGGGCCAGGAGCTGGCGCAGAAGTCGGCCGAGAAGGGCATGGTGGTGCTGGGCTACTGGGACAACGGCATCCGCCACATGACCAACAGCAAGCGCCCGATCAGCAAGGTCGAGGACATGAAGGGCCTGAAGATGCGCACCCCGCCCGACGCGGTGCTGGTGGACATCATGCAGGCGCTGGGCGCCGAGGCGCAGCAGATCAAGTTCGCCGAGCTGTACGTGGCGCTGCAACAGGGCGTGGTGGACGGTCAGGAAAACCCGCTGGTCAACATCCACGCCAGCAAGCTGTACGAAGTGCAGAAGCACCTGGCGCTGACCAGCCACATGTTCCAAATGACACCGCTGCTGATGAGCAAGCGCACCTGGGACCGCCTGAGCGACGCCGACAAGAAGGCGGTGCAGGAAGCGGCGCTGGAAGCCACCACGCTGCAACGCAAGCTCTCGGCCGACGCCGACGCCAAGCTGCTGGACGACCTGAAGGCCAAGGGCGTCCAGGTGACCACGGTGGACAAGGCCGCCTTTGCCAAGGCCACCAGCGCGGTGGACGACAAGTGGATGGCGTCGCCCATCGGTGCCTATGTCAAGAAGGTGATCGCGGCCGCCCGCGCGCTCTGATCCGTTCCGATCGATTCACGGGCTGGCGCCCTGGAGACCCTTTCTATGCAAACCGTGCAACGCAACCCTCTGGAACGCGCCATCGTGGCGGTCTGCAGCCTCGTGCTGTGGCTGACCACGACCGTGATTTTTCTGATCCTCACGGCCAACACCGTGCTGCGCTACATCAGCGGGGCGAGCCTGCAGTGGGCCAACGAACTGCCCGAACTGCTGTTCCCATGGCTGGTGATGTCCGGCGTGGTGCTGGCCGCCGAAAAAGGCGCCCACATCGCCACCGTGTTCCTGGTGGAGGCGGTGGCCCCCCAGGTGCGCCGCGCCATTGGCGTGGTGGGCTGGCTGGTCGTGGCCGCGTTGTACGGGACGCTGGCCTGGGCCACCTATTCGATGCTGGACATCGTGCACGACGAAAAGTCGCCCATCCTGCAAGTGCCGGGCTCCGTCACCTACGGTTGTGTCATGGTCGGCATGGTCATGCTGGGCGCGCTGGCGCTGCAATCGGCCTGGCGTTCCGCCACCTCGTCCAACGCATCGGGCACCTCGCCTGAGGCCACGGAAGTCCACTGGTAAACCGCCTGGAGCCCCCCATGAGCGCTTTGATTCTCTTCGTCTTTTTGTGCGGCGCTGTGGCCGCCGTGCCGATCGCGCACGCCCTGCTGATCGCCGCCATGGCCGCCGCCGCCAGCAGCGACCGGGTACCGCTGGACCTGCTGGTGCAGCAAATGGTCGCGCAGGTGCAGAGCTTCCCGCTGATCGCGATTCCCTTCTTCATGCTCACCGGCGCACTGATGATGGGCGGCCGCCTGGGCCAGGCCATCATCGGCGTGCTGACCGCCACCGTCGGCCGCTGGCACGGCGGGCCGGCACAGGTCAACGTGCTGTCCTCCACGATGTTCGGCGGCGTGTCGGGCTCGGCCGTGGCCGACGCGTCGGCCATCGGCTCGCTGGTTATGCCGTGGCACCGCAAGCTCGGCTACCCGATGCCGTTCTCGGCGGCGTCGCTGGCGTCGGCGGCCACCATCGACATCATCATCCCACCGTCCATCCCGCTGATCCTGTTCGCGTTGAGCTCGAACTCCTCGATCGCAGCCCTGTTCTACGCCGGCATCCTGCCGGGCCTGATGCTGTGCGGCGGCTTCATGCTGGCGTGCTGGTGGGTGGGCAAGCGCAAAAACCTGCCGCGCGAAACGGCGCCCGCCGACAAAGCGGCATTCCGCCGCAACTTGATTCATTCGCTGCCCGCCCTGGCGCTGCCGGTGCTGATCGTGGTGTTCCTGCGCTTCGGTTTCGCCACCCCCACCGAAGTGGCCATCCTGTCCACGTTGTACGCCGGTGCGGTGTCGGCGCTGATGTACCGCGACCTGAGCATCCAGCGCCTGCACCATGCGGTGGTGGAAGCCGGCCTGGCCACGGGCGTGGTGCTGCTGGTGATCATGGCGTCGGCCGCCATTGGCTGGCTGCTGACCTTCGACCAGATGCCCCAGCACATTGTGGAGTGGGTGCAAGCCAACGTCAGCACCGAATGGATGGTGATCCTGCTGATGAACCTGATGATGCTGTTCATCGGCATGTTCCTGGACCTGCCCGCCGCGATCCTGCTGCTGACCCCGGTGTTCCTGCCCTTGGCGCAAAGCATCGGCATGGACCCGATCCAGCTCGGCCTGATGATGGTGGTGAACCTGGCGATCGGCCTGTACACGCCGCCCGTGGGCACCACGCTGTTCATCACCAGTTCGCTGGCCCGCGTGAAAGTCGGGGAAACCGTGCGCGCCATGGGACCGTTCTACCTGGTGGCCTTCCTGGTGCTGGCCCTGGTGTCTTACGTGCCGGCCTTCATCCTGCGCTGACCACCCCCTGCTTGTCCCCCAAACCGGGCCGTCCCGCACGGCCTGCGGGGGCACCTTTACCCCCACCTTGGAAGGAACCCTCATGAACTCCCCCACCGACACCACCGCGGCCCTGGCGCGGTGCGCCTACCGCATCCGCCGCTACGCCCTGCGCATGGGCGAAGTGCAAGGCCAGGGCTACATCGGCCAGGCCCTGGGCTGGGCCGACGTGCTGGCCGTGGCCTACGGCCATGCGCTCAACCTCAGGCCCGAAGACCCGACCTGGGAAGGCCGCGACCGCTTCCTGCTCTCGCACGGCCACTACGCCATCGCCCACTACGCGGCGCTGATTGAAGCGGGCGTGATCCCGGAAGAAGAACTGGACACCTATGGCAGCGACGACAGCCGCCTGCCCATGAGCGGCATGGCCGCCTACACGCCGGGCATGGAAATCTCAGGTGGCTCGCTGGGCCAGGGCCTGATCATCGGCGTGGGCATGGCGCTGGGCCTGAAGCAGAAGAAGAACCCGGCTTTCGTCTACAACAGCATGAGCGATGGCGAGCTGGACGAAGGCTCCACCTGGGAAGCGGCCATGTCCGCCGCCCACCACCAGCTCGACAACCTGATCTGCCTGATCGACATCAACAACCAGCAGGCCGATGGCCCCTCGGGCAAGGTGCTGGGCTTTGAGCCGCTGGCCGACAAATGGGCCGCCTTTGGCTGGCATGTGCAGCGCGTCAACGGCAACGACCTTCCAGCCGTGCTGGCGGCATTCGACGCCGCGCGGGCGCTGAAGGAGCTGAAACCGCGCGTCATTCTGTTCGACACGCTGATGGGCAAAGGGGTGCCGTTCCTGGAAACCCGCGACAAGAACCACTTCATCCGCGTCGATCCGCCGGAATGGCAACAGGCGCTTGCCATCCTCGACCAGAACCAGCCCGAAGGAGCCTGAACATGAACACCGCCGTTGAGAAAAAACCCCGCCTGACCACCTCGGCCATGATCGCCTCCATCGCGGGCGAAGGCCAGCGCGTGAAGGCCGCACCGTTCGGCAAAGCGCTGGTGGAACTGGCGGCCAACCGCCCCGAAATCGTGGGCATGACCGCCGACTTGGCCAAGTACACCGACCTGCACCTGTTCGCGCAGGCCTACCCCGAGCGCTTCTACCAGATGGGCATGGCCGAGCAACTGCTCATGGGCGCAGCCGG